>Ga0123354_10004069_pt1 | contig 20544 bp, 20 predicted proteins | sample TergutLab28metaG_2_FD_97872 | JGI IMG/M metagenome (GOLD analysis project Ga0123354, IMG submission 97872) | Labiotermes labralis P4 segment gut microbial communities from Petit-Saut dam, French Guiana - Lab288 P4 | ecosystem: Host-associated > Arthropoda: Insects > Digestive system > Gut ...
AACAGACTACCAAAACAAGCACTACAATATAAACCAAAAGGACGAAGGAACATAGGACGACCGAGGAAGAGATGGAGGGACCAACTTCATCTTGAGGATCAAGGAACAGGAAACACGCCTAACACTTCAGGAACATGATGATGATGATAAAAGATAGTTTTGGGTAGCTGATATCAAATGATGCAAGATGTACATGTGATATTGAATCCAGGATTGTCATGGCAAAAATGGTATTCAACATGAAGATTGGACTTAAATTTAAGGAAGAAACTAGTATAATGCTACATTTGAAGCATAGCTGTGTATGGTGCTGAAACTTGGACACTTCAGCATGTAGATCAGAATACCTGGGAAGTTTAGAAGATCAGTTGGCTATGTTTTGTGCTGATGATTTGGAGAATTCTCACTGCCTTTCTTTATTGTACACTGTGTACAAAAGGTATATCTGATCTGCTTCATGAAAACTATTTTGTGACTGAACCATTAGGACTAACTTTATTTGAAGAGACTGAACCTTGCATTGAATCACTGCTGGATGTACTGACAGCAAGCATCTTCAAAAATGTGGGGGGATTTTAGTGAAATTAAACATTTAAAATATAGAGCAACAGAACTGTCCCAGTTATGACAGAAATATGGCATTGGTTGTTGATTGAATTGCCTTCTTCATGGTGCCATACTTCGATGACAGTAGTGAGCAGAGGTATATAAAAAGTGTCTTGAGATCCACATTCATTTACTTTCGTAATTTGGTGGATTCTTTCGTGACGTGATGAGGGTCCCATAATTCTTGTCCAACATCATATGATTTCATCAATAGCCAATCAGAATTAATATGTCTTCTCATGGTGGGAGCAAGTTTAGAGACTGGTTCTAAGGGTTAGTGACTGTCAGACTGCACATAGTTGCAGAATTCAATACAAGATACATTTAATCAGTAAGGAGTGAGTGTGAATGACTTTTAACAATAAAGATGAATGATATTGTAGTCATTACACTATTAATGCACTTCAAACAATTTACAGATTTTTTTTTATGATGTATGAGAGCAAGTGTAAAATTGTTTCTTTACCTTCTGTGTTCTTATCTTAATAATGATGTGTTTGTGTATGGGCTTGGGTTGCAGTGTGAGTGCACTGTTGTGTTTGTTTAGTGGTGATGGATAAATTTCAGTTGAATTATATGTATCCCCTGCAGGGGGTCTCGTCAAGACATGGCAGCCATGGCATCGCCACCAGCCACAACACCTCATGCTGATCATAACACTACACTCATGGATGATCCTGATGTCTGGCGCCCAACTTAGACCTATTAATACACTCACTCGAGGCAAATACTAACTCAGCTAATACATTGTTGTGCATGCATTTTTCTGTACTAAATTATGGGGTTCTGCACTGTGTGCTTTGTATTACAATTTCAGACAGTAGTTTCTGTGATTTTGCTCTTGCACTTGGTAGTAAACCTTTGTATATGATTTTCAGCTTTTGTAATGACCATAAAATGAAGTCTTCTGGGATTATTAGCCCATTAAAAATGGAGTTGGTATCCAGTGTTACATAGACATGTCTGCCTTCACTGTCAGGTGTTGATGTGAGTTGTAAGGTCCTTATGTGGACAGGACAGTGGGCTCTGAAAGCAACTGTGTGTCTATGAATACACCAGGCAGCTGTGTCAGTCCTGATGATGGAGGCAAACACTGTCTCTGAAATACTAGATATCAACTCCATTCACAAGTGGCTGATTGTGCAAGAAGACTGACTGCAGAAATTTTTTTACTGTAACACAAGTAGAAAATGATTTAGGATACCACATTGTGGCTGTAATAAGGATGAATGGCTTTTAAACTGTACAAAAATGTTACACATTTTCTGCTAGTGTGTATATTGTGTGATTTGGGATTTTCAAAGCATTGCTGATAAATATGACAGTCTTCTGGGACATGTTGATTTGTAATTTTTTTACTTACATTCTCAAGAGGATCTTATGCCCTCCATCTTGAGGGTAGTCAAAGACTAAGGTGCTGGGAGAATTGGTTGCATTATATGGGTTAGGTGGCAGGCACAGTGAACTGGTAGAAGGAGCGGTGCCATGGTGCTTGCAGAATTGTGAATAGTCTTCCCACTGCAAGCAAAAAATAGTATGTCAGTTGTAGGAAGGGGCAAATGAAGAGACTGTGAGGAAGAATACCTGACTAATGACAAACAAAAGAGAGTAAGGAGAGAAAGCTAACTGAAGAAAGTGAAGAGGAAGGAGAATCCATATCTGTGAGCCATGACAAGGGCTGTAATGTTACTGTTGTGTGCCCTCATGGGGAATTCTTCTCTGTTCCTGCAGGGAGTGAGAGTTGTCATTGCTGATTGGATCAGGCCATTCTCCCTGATCATGCTGTTGGGATGGAGCTCACTCTTGAGCACCTCCCTGATGATTGAGGCCCTGTACTAGCCATCAGAGTGTCGTATCCTGGAAGACTATTGATATTCAGATATTTGCATGTTTGGCATGTTGTCAATACAGTAAAAAGCAGAGGTTCCCAGAGTTTGGACTTTGAACTTCATTTAGGTGTTCCATCACAATAAAACATTTTTTTGTTTGTTCTACTGTTTATTTCTTTTTATTGATTGTCATATTTTGTTTTATTAAAATTTGTGTTTCAAGTAGTTTTCAGAAACACATAGGAGATGTGAATGTCTGTAGTGCAGGATTATGCTCATTAAGTTAACTGCCAAGGTTCATACAGTTTTCAGGGACCTTGAAAAAAGAAATGCTTGGGAATTGTTGGTACCAAAACTCTTTATTGTAAATGTCAGCATGCTTGATTGAATCGTGTTTTATGCATGAATGATATGAATGGCCCAGTACAGTATTGGATTTATGCCTGCATAAAGCTCCAGGCAAATAATGGCTCTTTTACTAGATGGATGAATGCTAATTATCACAGTGTGTTTTATGTGTTACATGGTTATTCACCCAGAGAGAGCATGATTGTGTCCTCATATGGATATGCACCAGTCTTATAATTGCATTATAAGAGTGACAAGATTGATGAGGAGTTGAATTTTGTGATCGGTTTGCTCTGATTGATCACAAAAATATGGAATTAGTTTATATTTTTGTATGGTTATAAGGTGACCCCCCATTGTTGAGGTGCTGAATTAGCAAAAACTCTCATTTTACATGTAGGTAAGTACAGTAATTTGAGACAAACATTGATCATGTAATGTTTACAGGTAGTCATGACTCCTGCAGAATAAGGATTATGTATGTATTGTCACATTATTAGTCTTGCAGAAATGGGGGTTGTATAGTGGTATAGTGTCTTTATCCTTCTATATGAAAGAAGACATAACTTTATCACACCTAGCTGATTTGTTATGCATTCAGTAGTTCTTATTATTTCCTGAATTTTTACTGGGACCACACATCCATTTTCAAACTTGCTTTCATATCTGTGGGAAATTTGATCATGAGGCAGCATCCATGTCTGATGGTCCTATTGTTTTGTACAGTTTGTGATGTAATCCATGTACTGGTTATTATTTTAGAAATTGCATTAATGTGAGTAACGGTGTGGTACTTCACGAAATACTATCCCAAGAAAGGAATACATTTTAGAAAAACAGGAATTAGATTTTCTTCTTAACTTAGAGTTACTCTTTATCCATTTTTGAGTGCTCTCATTTGTGAGTTAGTGCAGCCTGATACGAAATGTTTCATTGCCTCCAAAAGCACTTGACTTTCAAATAATTTTTAACATTTAAAATGATTTGTTATATGTGTAGGGCTTCACAGCAGGAAATGATTAGTAATGCCGAACGTGAGACAGTTGCTACAGGATCAACTCTACCATCTGGAATGCGATCAACTCTTGTTGACAATGCACAGCCAATGTCATACACTGGCCCCCCAAAGACAGCGTTTGACAGTTGTGTCTGACAGCTTGTGTACAAAGAGCCAGGACTCTTCTTTATTTATTTCTTTTGGTATGTGGTAACAGTGAACTGTTGTTATTAGCAATTTCTGTAGAATTGAATTTGTTGGTTTCCATTGCCATCTTACCTCTGTAATGGAAGAACAATGATACAAAGATAACTAGTGAGGTCGGAGTGCAACGGTATATTGTTGGCAGCTTCATCACTGTTCTGTATGGAAAAAGGAGAGATCGTAGTACATACATAGAGAGGTCCTTAAGTTGGGTATGTGAAGTCCTTACACTAATGTTGCTGGTGTGTGGAGTCTTTCCAATAATAAAATCAGTGGTGTGTATCAAATTGCATTTGTACTGTCCTCACAGTATCACCTGCCCCTGGATTTCATATGGTTCTTTCTGTGTACAGCTGGTGTGATTAATTTATTTGAGGATCTTGAATCCATTATCTTTATGAATGGGATATAAATGCTTCCTAACTGAAGCTCTTTGCTTAAACAGTTAAATCTAGTCTTTATTTTAAACTGCAACTTTGTATAGAAATGAGTCTGTTGACAGACGTTCGTCTGTTTCGTGTTGTAACAGTGCTGTAAACGTAATGATTTGTAAAGATTTTTGGCTGGTTGGTTTATTACATCAGTATTATTTTGGACCTTGTCTGCTGATTGAGATGTGTTTGTTATGCTACAGGACATTTTGATTTGAGTGTAATGGAATAAAGCTGCAGTTGTCCACAAGGAAGATAATAGGGCTTGTAGGAAACTATTTGGCAGTACAGAACAAGTTATCAGCGAGTCAGACACAGGCTCCTTGTAACTGACCGTGCAAGGGATAAGAAGTAATTGCACAATTACCATGGCGTAAATTATAATAACAACCATTTCCAGGTCATCCTGATGATTCATGGGTCAGTATACTGCCGTAGTATTCAAAGGGTTTCTGGTTCAATCCTAACCATTGCCACTATTCTTAAAAGAAAGGACGTTTAATAAGCAGTGAGTCGCCTGAAGATGAAAGTAGAACAAACCCCTGTGTGTGTTTCATATACATCTCAGACAGTGGACAAAGTGCAATGTAATACATATCTGTAAATGTAGTTCATTCCAGAATGACAGATGTGTAACGTATACATACCTTCTGTTTGTATGGGTACTGATCCTTTTTTTTTAATGTGATGCTGGTGATGAGTGCCTTCGACATTTATAAATTGATGCACACATTGTTTCTTTAAGTGGCACGGTATGATTTTGTTTAGCAGATACAATCTAGTACTGCAAAGGTGTTTGGGCGTAACAATCCATTGTCTGAGTATCATGTAGAGGGATGCTATTTTGGACATGTTGTGTAACAACCGATTGTTTTGTTCGGATTGGAATAAACCATTGCAAGTGGACTTTTTGTAAGTTTTTGAAGAATAATTTTAAATACTGCGAAGGACATTGCTGTTCTAACACCTCTGTTGATATTACAATTAAAACATGTGTAGTGGGAGGGACAGGATCTAAATAAGTTGTTGACTGACCCTAGACAGAGGAGAAAAAATGACTTTCTCCAAGCAGTTGATGGTGTTTGCAGACAATATGTGACTTAAGAATTAGGTTTGTGTATAGTCAGCTGCTGATTCCTATATTAGCTAGCTGAACCAGGCCAGTGCAAATATTTTATTAACTAATTTCACTTTCATACATGAAAAGTTGTCATGGTTAATGACCTGTATGCAGTGATGTACAAACAGACTAAATTTTCTAGCATTCAGTTCATTTTGTCTGTTGTTTTGTATGAGCATGACAGCTGGTCTCTTTTATTGAGCTAAGAATGTGGGCTGAGGCTGTTTGAGCAAAGAATGCTGAGTATACTCTTTGGATCTAAGAGGGAAAAAGTGACAGGAGACTGCAGAAAACTTTGTGATTTGGGGCCAAGTATGATCAGAATGATCAGGTGCTGGAGTGTGAGATACATAGGACATGTAGCATGCAGGGAGAGAAGAGAGATACGTATGGAAAACTAATTCACAGAGCACCTGAAACCATCTTGTGGAATCCAGATTTTATTGGAATACAGAATTGCAAGCCTGCAGCCATTTCAGTTATGTGATGTATGCGGTATAGTGCAGTAAAATAAAATCTTACCAATCAGTTTTTAAAACCTTAAGAATGTCAAAATCTGTCAGACAAGGGACTTTTCAAAATTGATTCCGTTTGAGATTGATGAGGTTCCAGATCTGCACCGGATTGTTACAGCTGTCAACTGTAACAGAGCATCTGAGAATGTCGGAGCATTTTAATTTTCCATTTTTGTTATAAATTGGTTACGAGTAACATGGATGTGCTCTTCTCTGCACATTTACTGTACTGCTTTTGTGTTGGTCTCCTTTTTTCAAATTTTCCACTGTAATGAAATCCTATGCTTCCAGGTTGCTATCCAAAAATTTAAAGATCAAGATATATAGAACTATAATTTTGCCTGTTGTTTTGTATGGGTGTGAAACTTGGTCGCTGACGTTGTGGGAGGAAAGGAAGCTGAGGATGTTTGAGAACATGGTGTTGAGGAGAATATTTGGACCTAGGGGGGACGAGGTAATGGGGGAATGGAGGAGATTGCATAATGAGGAGCTGAATGATTTGTACCCCTCACCCAATATTGTGTGGGTGATAAAATTGAGAAGAATGAGATGGGCTGGGCATGTGGCGCATATGGGTGAGGAGAGGGGGGTGTATAGGGTCTTGGTGGGGAACCTGGAGGGAAGGAGACCACTGGGGAGACCTAGGCGTAGATGGGTGGATAACATTAGGATGGATCTCCAGGAGGTGGGATGTGGGTATATGGACTGGATTGGGCTGGCCCAGGATAGGGACAGGTGGTGGACGCTTGTGAGTGCGGTAATGAACCTTTGGGTTCCGTGAAATGCGGGGAATTTCTTGACTAGCTGCAAACCAGTTAGCTTCTCAAGAAGGACTCTGCACCATGGAGTAAGTAAGTAATGAAATCCTATACAAAGGTAAATTGTTCCTAGTCTCAGCAATGTGAATATGTGTGAGAAAGTTGAGGTGTAGTTTCATACCTTCTTAAGCTTGGCAGTTGATGTAGGTGAGTGGTCAGGTTCACTCTACACCTACTTTAGTGTGCCTGCTACCCAACAGGTAGGAGGCTAGGTGTGCTCGGAGCTGTTGCTGATGCATTACAGAGACCAGTCTGCCTCAGTCAGGAATTAACCATGATTTTATTGTTGGTAGCCAGTTATTGTATGGAGTGGGCCGTCTTATCTTCTAAAGAGATCCAAGTGGCGCTAGTAGTTACATTCTTTAATGACAACATATCACAGTGTTTTCACTTCCTGTAACGCTGGTATATGTTGGACGTAACAAAGAGTAAATTTTATGAAATTATATATTTTGAACACTCATAACTTCAGTCGCTCAATGAATATCTGTTCTATACATTAATCCATCATCACAGTGCCTACAGCTGGGGTTTACACTCTGGAGCAATTTTAATATCTGCTACCTGTGTGTTATGTGAGACTGTAAGTGGTGGTAAGCAATAACCAGAACAAGTTTAAATAGGACCTATGTACCACAGGACAAGAGATATCGGTTGTATTGGATTCTGATGATGGTATGTCACGTTTGGAATCATTTACTTGATATTTTGGGGACAGGATCAGTCCCAGTCCTCAGGCAAAAATTAAGGTTAAAACCTACTCAGTTGGGCCTAATGGGCAAAAACTGGTTTTTTTTAATGTCCGTTTGGTTTATTTCCTGTCTTTGAATAGGCTGTGTACTAAATATGGAAGTTCGTAAGCTGTGTTAAAAGTTCTGCTTGATGGGTTGTTCGCTGGCAGTGTAATATGTGTGGGTTTATGCTGTTAGCATCTCTCCACCCTTGTTAGAGATATCTGTACTTGTAATTTTAAGTTTCTTGATGTCTTTACATATGTTGGACTGTGTTCAGTCTGGCTTCCCACTCCATTATAATCCATAGAGATGATTGTTCCTCCCATCTCAGAGGTAATTAGAATCACTTATGGTTTCTCATATATATTAATGCTATTTCACCGCAGAGTAAATCATGAATGAAATTATGCATTCATGTTTGTGGGAGACTGTTGTCTGTGGTTGTTGATTGATAGAGTAACAACACAGGTAAAAATGAGAATGTAGTTTGCTGTATTTTTCTAATCGCAGGTTATGCACATGTATTAGCAGTTTTCCACAGTGGAGCCACAATGTTTTTCATCACTCTTGACCGAGTATTTTAAATTATGTATAATCAGAATGTTTTTGAAGAGCATAAAAACTGATTTACATGGAAAGTGCATGAAGCAGTCTACTAAGTTGGAACAAGCATACCTGATTAAAGATTACTTCCATATTCTTGATTACTGTAGTACTGTAGTCTGGGATTCCATGTTAAACGTGTTATGTTTTTATACAGGATGTTACAAAATGAAATATGCTGGTGGAATGAATTGGTAAGAAGTCATGCATACATCATGTACCTCTTCTAGTTTGTAATTCAAAATAGTGTCTAGTAACTCTGTTGTTAATTTAACTAATGAGATGTATTTCAAAGTGAAACGAGCTGTGGTATTGTATGTTTGAGCAGTAAGCCGTTTTAATGTACTTCAGGAGGCTGAAAGGGACCTGTTAGAAGCAGCTGTGTTATGCACTGAAAATTTTAGAATTATGGTAATCAGAACCCAAAGCTAGTGTTACTGGATTGAAAGTGATATTGTTATGTGCTCTATAATGAGGTTCAGATGTATTAAAAGTGTTGATTTTGTGAATGTCATACGTGTTGTTTGGAAGATTTGTGGACTACTGGCACTTGTAATTTAGTGTGGGGATGAAGCATCAGTTGACAGTTTGTTGGTACTGAAGTTGTGTATTGTTTGGAATGTGTGCTGAGATGATGATGTGTGCATGTCAAGATGATTAACCCTGATCTATCCTTGCCCTTTAGTATGGCGGCTAAGTGATTTATATAAAAAAAAAAAACTGGTAGCATATTTGCTCTTTGCAGTGTTTGTAGTGCTTGATGTGCTGTATGCTGGTGCATTCAGTTGGATGCAGATGACTCTAGTCTTTGTGGTATGAGGCCACATTTTCCATGATGCTTTAACCTGTCCTGCTTTAGAAGCAAATCTTCCTTCATAATCCTGGATTTGCCCAAACTCAGGGTTGCCAGTTCATCGTTCAGTTGCATGTCTTTATGAGCAAGATGTGTCATGTTTTTGAACCTGAGTTTTTGAGATCTTGACCTTTTGCATTCACCCATTTCAGTACTATAGTTGCAACTTTTTGTGGCTTGTGACAAATTGGGGTGAGACCACATGCCAGTCAGATTGGTTTCCTCCAGTCACCTGGTATTGTGCAGATCAGTTGTATGCTGTCATTCATGAAGTGCGGTTTATTGCTTTCTTCTTTTATGGAATGCTACTTGGCCATGAGTTATTTAACATATTTTATTTTTAAAAAAATAAGCTGCTTATACTTTTTGCACTTTGGAGGCTATTTTATGTTTTGTTATCGGTATTTTGTAAGTTCTTGGAACCAAATAGGCATTTTACATTGAAAATGGGTTCTGATATCAGTGATGGTTTTGTTGGTCTTAATTAGTCTCGAACATCAGGACTGCTGTAGTTTGTCCAATTTTCTTCTTTACAAACTCATGTGGACGTTTTCTAATGACACCTGCTATTTGTGATCAAGTGTAAACAAACACTGTGACACAAAATACTGAACAAATTTAGCCTCTGTAAGTGCAGAAAGAAAATGTTTCATTCGTGTAGTAAATATGTACAAATACTCTTGAAATTTGAGTTTTATTAACCGATTTACTGCTGTTACAGTTGTGTCTCTTATTATTGCCAGTCTGCTGCACCTCATGATATTGTGTTTTCAAATATTGTTTAATAATAATTATATAAATAAACATCATTAATTGGTGTTGCCACAGTGACATAAACAGTGATATGACTTCACTTTACTTTGTTTTCTGTGTTAGCATATTGCTTGAAACACCTTCCCTTTGGAATGAATGCAAGAGGCTAATCAGTTTACGATATTTGAGTTTGTCATGACAGTTAAAGATTGTGGGACTTCTGTGCTATGACTTTGTGTGAACTGATAGGCAGGTACCAGCATGTAGGAGGAATGTGTTTACTTCATCTTAAGGGTAGGAGGAGGAGGAGGTGGTGGTGGTGGTGGTGGTGGTGATGGTGGTGGTTCCTCCAAAATGCTGTTACTTATCTGTTGGGGTACATGGTGTCACATTCAGAAGACATGCAATCTCAACTGTTCTAACAGTTTGCAATTCATATATTTAGGGTACAGTACATCTGGATAAATATTCTTCCAACACCAGGACATACAGCAGACATGTTGGCTTCAAGACCTGTTCTCATAGCCTCTAGTATGTACAAAAATATGGCATATTACTTCACAAGTACTGTGGAGAGAAAGTAGATTTTGTGTGACTGTGTTACATCTTTTTAATCATTTTCATTCTAGCCTTCACATGACCTATCTCTAGCAATGGACAGTATCTTTCAATGTTCTCACATTCCATTTTTGTATGTATGTGTAAAGCAGTATGTCAGTTGAAATAAAGTATGGATGGACTATTATGAATGATGCTGCCCACACTTTGAAATGGGCCATAGACCCTTGCCACAAATCTTTCATTTGTACTGTTTTTGGAAGCTGGATGCCTGAAATAGTCCAGACTTGTGCTAACTTTGGTGCAGTAATTTTGTTTTGATCACAGCTGATATGTAGTGTAATTCACTCTTCATGGCATAATAGGTTTTTTTTTTTAATCCCTGCAGGGATTTTTGGCAGATAGTGTGAGTAAATATGGGTAGTTTGTGACTTAACTGATGATAATTTTCTGCGCATAATATAATAACTAATTATATATTTTTTGTATTCATGTTTTTGAATTCTGCAAAAGGTGTAGCAGGTAACTTAATGAGCCAGATACAGGCCATTATAATGATTGCAGTTTATGTTGATACATCACTGGCTTTTTGAGGTAACGAGATGTTGCTCGTAAGTTCTGAGATGTTTGAGCATATTTGTGAAGTGTGAGTTTTATTTCTAGTTGTAGCCATTCCACTTTCAACAGCGAGAGAGAGATGTGTGTTGTGCACATTTTCATGTAAATCCTCTTCCCCCCACTCCCCCTCTCTTCTGTCTGTCTTTGGGGCTGGGTGTTTGTGAATTGTGTAAATCCTGTTACAGGAATCAGACGGTGTTTGCTCATTTTATGCCAAACAGTAAATACATAAGAACATAGACAAACTAAAAATGAATGTGCAGATTACACTCCTTCAAACGCAGTTTCAGAATTATGTCATGTCGCTGGCATTATAGTTAGCTTACTTTTACAAAACTGTGTCAGCCTGTAGCCACAGAGGTGTGGGCAGTGGACAAAAGTGGCACTGGGACAGGTTTTTCTCCAACTACCTCACTCTTTCATGTCACTGTCATTGCCCCAATAATGTATACTCATTCAGACATCCATCACCAGTGATATATAACATCAACAGTTCACTTTTGTAAAGTAACATATTTAAATTGTGCTCAGTTCATTACTGTACTGTTTGTTATGCAGTGTGGTCGAATTATTGTCATAATGAGTTTATAACTTATAAAAATTAAACTTGATTTCCTCAACTCTTAGTTGAATCTTCAGAAAGTCTTCATTCTGGGTATGAGAAATTATGAATTTCTTCTTTAATTTAATGCTTCCATAACGTCTTATACTTACGCATTTCTAAATGAATACTTGCATTGTCCAATTTTTAGAGGCACTTGTGTCCCTGCGACTGTACTCACTTAAGAACCTGAGAATGACTGGCACATGTTCATGAATTTTGAAATTGAAGATTTAAAAACAATGTTGGTCTGTTGCAGTTTTCTTTTAGATTGGACAATTGACATACTTTTTCTTGTGTGAATGAGAGATTGTATTCCTGGTCTACACGTACGCAGTTTGTGTCATATTCTGAATCCATGTGCATATTAGGAAATTAAAAGGTTTTGTAGTGTTTATATTCCTTGTGCCAAACATGTTAATTCCATGCTGTAGGTCAGGGCTGGTGAACCTGTGGTACGCCTGCCCAAAATGGCACACGGAGAGATTGTCTTGGCATATGGCATTAACTGCTGTCCCAATTTTCTTTTTTATTTCTTTTGCCCAGCCAGAATGTCTATATAGTGAAGAACATGTGTATATAAACACATGTCTGACTGCGTAGAGATTGTATTTGAGATACTGTTGCTACCAAATAGCACCGTGAGTGAAACATTTTTACCCAAATCGGGAGCAGTGTGAAGTGTTGACTGGATATATCGCTGGGGCACCGGCCTGGCGGTGAGTGGACGAAAATGTGACATTGGACAAAATGTTTCACAATCTTCTTTTCAAACAGGAAGTAGTAGCAACCCCAGTTACTTACACATTTTCATCCTTACCGCATTCCTCAAGGAGACCTGTGTTAGAAAGACAATAATTATAGTATGAATTAATTATACAATTATAATTATAATATGCATGAATAATAATGCAGTAATTAATAATTATTATGGAAGATTCTAAGACCTTATTTTGCTCTTCAAAATTTCCATGGGCACAAAAAGGAATTTCTTCAAAATTTATAGATCATTTTGGCATGTACCCTTTAAAAGGTTCACCAGCCCTGCTCTGGGTAGTATGTTTTCCACATATCCTAGCAACAGTACAACACTCAAGTGTCATGGTAACTGTGAATCAGTTTTAACCCCATTGCTAGTATTTGTAGATAAGCAAATGTGCATACATTTTCAAATGTATTAGAAGTGGAGTATGGCAACGCTCATCCAGTCCAGTTTCAATAATGTATCAAATTGTAGGAATATTCAATATGTTCTTCCCTTTAAAGATGGTCATTTCCCTTTTGTAAATAGTATATATATTTTTCCCCGAGGCTGCATAATTAGCAGCTTTGTGTTGTAAACGAGTTACATGGCCTCTGCCTGTGTCTTTTAAGTACTTATGTTACTTCTCATTCTTCATATCATTCACAGTTGTAAGTAAGGTTGTGTTTGTTATGGTGGTGTGTGTTTGTTATGGTGGTGTGTGTTTTCAGATACATATACTGCACACTATTGTAGGTTTGAGTGTGTAATTGTGTGTGGTATGTGATACTGTGGGTTCTGTAATGGTAGTGTTGTGGACCACATATTGATAAATGTAAGTGTTTTAGTATAGTGTGGTAGTAATGAATGTGTCACAAGTTTATCGACATTAAATCATCATATCCACTCCTCTTTCGTTATGAGGAGTAATCCATATCAGTGTTCTTTATTCAACACTGTTCATATTCCAGTTTATTTGCTGACCTTGATCTTTTTTTCATTAATTAAAGTAGTGTAATCACCTTGCCAGGGGGGTACCATGTTTTTGAAGGTTTATGTGAAACCAGTTTGGGGGGGTTGAGCATTCCAGCAGTAGTGTAGCTACTGGTAGGGTTATCCAAGACTGACAGATTTCAGCAGAGGAGCCATACAAAGACTGTCCCTCTACAAGGAGTTAGGGAGATGTCCTTAGGAGTTTGCCAATCTCTCCAGGGGAGCACAACCCAAAATCAAAGCCTGGCTGTGAAGTTAGGGGTTGGACATAAGTCTATCAACCTCATCCCATAAAAAATGGTAATGTTGAGGAGTCCAAGGAAAGGTTTTGGATGAACAGAATCAGTGGTGTACCAAGGGGGGGTTTGGGGTGTTCAAACCCCCCCCTCCCGAAATTTCGAAGGCTCACCAAAATCGTGCCAAACTCAACCCAATTGTGAAAACTGTTAAAAAGTGCTGAATTTAGGAGGCCAACACCCCAAGATGTTTGGGAAAAAGGCAGTGAAATTCTAAAACTACCTAAGTTCACAATTGTTTTACATTAGCAATGACAAATAAATTGGTTGTCATCATAAATAGTCTTTAAGTATAAAAAATTAAGAAACTTTCCCTATATGAAATGAAATTTCTTGTACCAAATTACAGCTGCCTCCAGAACCCTTGACTAGGGGGTAGGAGGCTACTGCTGCCAGATCCCTGTTCTCTGTCCTCTGTTCTCAACTGAATTTGTTGAACATCCCCCCCCTCCCCCCGAACAAAATTCCTGGGTATGCACTGAACAGAATAGGTATCTGTCATGAGGGAAACCAAGGTTGAACTTAAAGGGCTGTATTGTTAAAGAAGAAGATGTATTAATTGCTGTTGTCTGTGATATTCGCAGGTGGTAATCTTGTTCTTTATGCAGGCCAGTTATTGTAAATTGTGACACATGGCAGGGTAACAGATATCCCCACACACAATGGTAGATGTCCAGAACAGTTGACTTCTGGATGTAGTCTGATGTAAGTTAAGGCTTCATCAATTGTTTTTGTAGTGTTCTGTGCATGAATTCAGTGGCTAACATGGTTATTATGGACATCGCTTTCCCCTACGATCATAACGTGGCCCATCAAGCTCATATGTTATTATTGTTGACTTTGGGCATCCTTGGCATGAATAACTTAAGATATTCTGCAAGAATTTGGTATTTTTACCAGGACAAATATCTGGATATTTTGTGAAGCTTCATATAAACAGTAGGCAATTGGTGTCACAATCACAGTAACACAAGCTGCACCATTGCTAGGGTATGGGGATAGTGAAGGAGATAGGACAGACAAGTAAATGGGATGGGAAAGAAGTACAGGACAATGGAGGGAAAGAGTTAAAGGAATGAAAGGGGTAAAGAAATGGATGAACAGGAGTGTGGGGACTAATAACGTGAAGGGGGTGGAGGAAGGAAGGAGGATCAGAATGATGATGGGATGGACAATAAACTGGGATAGAAAAACAAAGTACGCAGTAAGAGGTAAGGAGCGAAAGGGATAAAGGGAAGGAAGAAGGGATTTTCGCCGCCACCTGTGGGTGGTACACCCTCATTTTTCGTAATTATTAATGATAGCATGGAATGTAAGATATTTCATCACTGTGTGACTGACCACAGTTTTCTGGTCTCTTGCCAGGAGCTTTTCTGTGGAGTGGAGGGACATGATCTGCTGCTTGAGAAATGACATGCTACTTGGTGAAGCCAAAATTCACTGAGATTTTATAAGAGTCTGTAACTGTTCTGTATCTTGGGGCAGATGAATGCACTGTAATTTCATAAGAGCCATGCAATACACAGTTTTCATTGTACGAGTGATGCTGCCTAACCCTGGCGTAGTAGCTGAACTAGTCTGGGGCAGCGTGTTTTAACAAGTATATCGGCTGCGTCATGACTTAAAAACTCCTCATTATCTATCTCTTCGGTCTCCGAGGTGCGTAATCCCTTCAATTTTTCCGATTAAAATTTTGTAGGCATTTCTTAACTTATCCGTGTGTGCTATTTTACCTGCCCATCCCAACTTTTTGATATGCACACCCTAGTAATGTTTTATAAAGGGTGCCATTATCTTTTGCCGTTAACAGAATTTAATCTACACGCTTAAGTAAAGCAACATTCAGAATTATTTAAATAATCCATTGTAGTTGGGATAAATGTGGCGGTCCGCGACACGGAATTAGGTGGAAGTTGGGTAATTTGTTTTGCAGTTGTTCGTTTTGAAAGAATCCTAAAAGGGGGAAGCGAGTAAACTAAAGGAAGAAGAGCAAAGAACGAATCAATATAACAGGCGATGTAACGTTGTCATAAGTGAGTAGGCAAATGTGCAAAAAAGAATCTTAGCACGTTGTGTGAGGGTGCCTAGTTCTGGCCGATGCGCTTTTTGTACTGTACAAGCTTCATGTAATTGTCAAAATAACGCTTCTTGGAGTTGAATGTACAGTGGAACGACAGTGTTTCAAGTCTTCACCTTGAAGCGTTTCACCTCGCACAGTGTCTACAAAGAAACGCGCAAGCATGCGGAAACGCAGCTTATGCCATGTGGTGCGTGGCCTACTTGACCTGATAAGGAAATTGCGTTTCTTTATCCGCAAGAGGCCCGCGTAGCGACTGACTGGAGCTAGTTACAAACAATCAGCATCCTGTCGTGCCGGAGTTGTGATTACTTCTGTTTCGCCGGAACGTGCCGCCTCCATCTTCGGGGTCTAAGTTCAACTATACAGACGGAGGGAGCAGGGTCCTTCGAACTGATCTGTGCTCCTCACCAAAAGCCCTGGTGATCATATAAAGAAGAATGGGATGGGTGGGGCATGTGGCACGTGTGGGGGAGAGGAGAGGTGCATAGTGGGTTATGGTGGGGAAACCTAAGGGATAAAGGGTCACTTGGAAGACCCAGGCGCAGACGGGAAGGTATTATTAAAAGGGACATTAAAGAAATCTGTTGGGTAGGCCATGTACTTAACTGATGTGGCTCAGGATGGGGACAAATGGCGGGCTGTTGTGAACGCGGTAGTGTACCTTCAGGTTCCCCAAAAATCGGGGGATTTTTTTTTTGACTGGCTGGGAAACTATTGATTTGCATGGAGGGCCCTGCTCCATGGCGTTAGTTAGTATCCGTAACACGGAACTGCGCTGACCGTGAAGATGGAGATAGAGGGTTACTCCGAAACGTCTGAAGACGACTACTAGACATGTCTTAACCCAGAAGACGGCGGTATTAATTTTTGTTGCTATGGAAACGCGTTTGATCCTTTTCGCAGTTGTTCCAAAGACGTGTCGCGTCGTAATTTGACCTAACTGGGATGTGTGTGTGTTGCAGTCCCTTCCTTAACGTGTGAGCGGAGGGTTGTTTTGGTGACAAACTCAATGCACAGGGTGTTCCTTCTACGGTGCGTCTGAGTACAGCAGCTGTCGCGGAACGTCCCGGCGGATGCAAGCTGTCTATGCCATAAATCTGCTGCGCTCCGGCACGCTTGCATAAGGACAGTCGACTGATCTCAGCGTAAGTATGCCGAGGGCAGTCCACCCGATGTGGGAGATTAATTGACGGTGTTCGGAGTCTTACCACGAGGCTGTAGAAGTGTAAATTTCTCCCTTTGCACACCATGAAGGGGTATGGGGAAGTGATGGTATAGCTCCACTTATTCTTAACCTCGGCGCAAGATGGAGGTGAGTGGTCAGCTTCACGACGCGGTCGCCTTACTTCCGCGGAAGTAGCCCTTGGTACTCAATTGTACAGGGGGCTGGGTGGGCCGGAGAGTCAGCCCGGACGTTTTGGAGAAGAGTAAAATCGGTTGCTCGGCCGGTAACCTAATCATTATACCGACTGAGAAGGCGCAGCCACTTTGAGAGTTAAAAGTTGTTTTATGTACATTGGGAGGTCGTAGCCGATAAAGCCATTTTGCATGACAAAGAATTTCATGATAGTATAATTGACTGACAGAATGAACGTAAAACGGAATAGGTGCGTAATATTAAAATTCAGATTTCATTAGTACGCACAACTCGCTTTTCGCACTTTTTTTTGTGCGCAATTTAATGATGGTCTGGGTATCGCTAAAACGCCTATGTAGCGTCGAATGATGGGGTGACTGATGAACGGTGAATATGAAAGGATTTGGAAGGACGGGGGTGAATCAGAAGGTATCCATGTTGTGTTGTTTCAAAACGACACAGAATGGAGTCTACAGAGTGGCATAATTTTTTCCACATTATTATTATTTAGCAGGCTGTACAATGCTTCCACATCTTCCTGCGCCCATTTGGCAATTACGTTATCTTCTTCCTCTAGTTGCCTCTGTCATTCCAGTCTTCTTCCATTAACCCCTTTTCTCCCATCAGTACTCTAATCCCTTCCGCTCAGGTAAGTTTAGGTCTACCTCGTTTTCTTCTTCTTGGTGGGCTCCATTTCATAACTTCTTTTGGTAATCTCCTCTCTTCAATTCTTTGAACATGTCCATACAATTGAAGTTGCTTGGTGTTAATATCGTCTAAAAGAGACCATGCTAAATTCATTTTTTGTTTAATAATAACGTTCCTAATTTTGTCCTTCCTGGAGAATCGAGCTGAGCGTCGCCAAAAGTCCATTTCTGTGAATTGAGTTTTGCTGCCGTTTTTGCTTTTAAACACCATGTTTCTGCTGCATATGTAATTGTGCTTTTAACTACTGCATGATAAACATGAGTCTTTGTTTTGTGGGTCACATCACGGCCCCACAAAATGTTGTTTAGCTTTTTCCCGCATACTCGCCCTTATTTGGAACAGGTTCACCGACCCGCAATTTTCCGCATCACAATGAGCAGTAAAGTCAACACAACAAAATAAAAAAAAAATCGTTCTGGATATTTGCTGACTCACCGACGCAGTTGTAAACTGATGGCGCAACTTTACTTGGAGGCACTGCGGAAGACCGCTAAAAACTGTAGTGTAGCTGGTATTCCGGTTGTGATTCGAACCAGACACCTCCCACAGAACAAATCTAAGCTCCACTGCTACGCTAACCATCTAGATTTCACACATATGACGCGCCCTATGTTATTTGGATATGAACGTAGTGATTCTGAAGGTTAAGAAAATGAGACCAGCGCTCTTTGGGGTTTCTACTCTGCGTAAAATCTCAAACTAGCGCAGACGTCATTTACATCGCCACGCAAGCCTGAAATCACGCAAGATTGTGAAAGTAGGCATGTGCGACGCTGTAACGAACACATCACTCACTTGCGACAACAGTGTCACAACTCAAAATCTGTGATCTTTCAGGAGAAGCTTTTAAAAGTTTTGAAGTGCTATAATTTTCTATGAGTGCGACGACGACACAACTGCTCTCCAGCGTCGAGTTTTGCATACTGCGTTATGACACTATACCTGTTAAAAGCGCATCTGCAAACGTGTCCTTCTATACCAATAACTCAAAAATGCCAAATTTTGAGTTGTGACACTTGTCGCAAATGAGCGATATTTGGTGAATGCGTTGGTGTACATTTGAGTTCGATGAGAACCACTCGACAGTGCGCTGGAATTCGGAGCAAAGGACTCGTGTAATAAGATGACGAAGAGACCTAATGCAAATATTTGGTCACATTCCAACAATTACACCAAACACTAAGTAGGTCAAGTCACTCACAAAACGTAGACAATAAACATTTAACGATTAATTGCTATATTGTTCTTTTTTTTATATACCTCGTACGTCTTGATCTCAGGACGTAACGATCTGGGACATCGAGGAAGTCGCTGTGTACCCTACGATCTGGGACATCGAGGAAGTCGCTGTGTACCCTGATACTTCCGTGTTGTCTGCACGATTCTACCTTAGTACGAATCTTTGACACCAGTTGGAAACGGCAACCTGTCCGTGATTTTTCGTTGTCCTTAGATCACTTTTGGGAGGATGTTTCGACCTGTGAGTCACAACCGTATTGGAAAGGGGGGCCGGGATAGCGACTTTCTCCGGGCTGTACTGACCGGGGCTGAAACCCTAGTGGGGGCAAGAGATTTTCTCCTCTCCATGCCCGTCCAGGTCGCTCCTGAGACCCACGCAGCCTCCTCTAGAGTAGCATTTTTGTTTCGATTGGTCCTAGTGCAGGTTGCGGTGAACCGTTTAAAATAGACCGCTTTCGAAAACACGATGGTGAGAAGAATATTGGTAACGGCAGATGGGAAATGAAGGAATATCGGAGACAACTACATAATTTGTGTTCTATGTAGTGTTAGAATAGTTTTGGTTTAATCAGAAATGTTCAGTTGCACAGGACACAGGCAGCTAGCAAAGGAAGCCAAGAACGGCTTGCGAACGCCTCAGAAATACCAGCAAAAGTTTAGCTTGGAACACAAACAAGTCATTCCGCAGATAACAGGGTCTACATTAAGAGAGACCAGGATGTATGTGTGTGGAAATGTGGACTGGTCTGAACTGGCTGGAAAAGGAACATTTTGGTTGTCTCTTGTGGTGGCTGTCCATAATAACAAAGAATTCCGTGATGAGGTAAACCATAAACATCATCACCTGCATGACCTTGTAGCATGCAGTTAGCGAGTGTCAGGTGTTTGGCACTGGCAGTGTTAATGACAGTGAGCTGGCGACAGAGCGGCACATACAGGAGGACCATTCTACAAAACAGCTGAGTCGGAGCACACTGACGGCTGCAGCTGCCATCGGGGGTGAAGAAAAGCGAAACTGCTTTCGCTTTAACGTAGCTGTGTGTGTTAGATGAGTAGCCCACACGTTGTAATTTGCCGAATATGTTCATGACTGATTAATGGAGTAGGATCCCTGTTCATAAAGAGACAGGAACGAGAGACAAAGAAGAAATTTATATAACGACACCGTTAGCTGCCAAGATTATAGAGGCCTATCACTGATCATGGTTCTCCAGCCTTTTTATGGCAGAGGGCCACACCCGTTATTGTGGGCTGGTTCGCGGGCCGCGCGTGGAAAAATAACTAGGAATGATAAACCTAACCACCTAAACTATTGTGAAATATTTATAATGTATACGAAATTCAGAAATGTGGCCGCGGGCCGCATAATACAACCTGGTGGGTTGGAGACCCATGTCGTAGATGGTAGATGAAAAAAAAAATATATATATATACAGGGTGTCCCAGGAGGAAAGGACCTAACTTCGGGAGAGTGTTCCTTAGGTCAAACTATAACGATATAACCCAAAACACCTATATCCAAAGTTCAATGGTTACGGAGA
>Ga0123354_10004073_pt1 | contig 20540 bp, 7 predicted proteins | sample TergutLab28metaG_2_FD_97872 | JGI IMG/M metagenome (GOLD analysis project Ga0123354, IMG submission 97872) | Labiotermes labralis P4 segment gut microbial communities from Petit-Saut dam, French Guiana - Lab288 P4 | ecosystem: Host-associated > Arthropoda: Insects > Digestive system > Gut ...
AGCAAACCTGTATGACATATACCATTGCTGTGTGTATAGTGAAAAACTCCTGATGATGGACAGAGGAACTGTCCGAAACATGTAGAGTTTTATTCCAAAAATAAATTTGAGAAACTATTGCATCTAGTTGGCTTTATTGCAAGAATTTATCGCGCTGCACGGTCACCTGAACATCAAATAAAATTAAATACCAAAAATCAACAGCTAACCTCATACTGATTGACAACCCGATCACTTCGCCTGACTCATCGACTCTGTCCATGGTGAGCTCTTCTGACTGACTTAGCTAGAGAATCAGGAAACTTCTGGACTGCAGCGGCGATTGATTGTCTGCGTGCAGTCAGTGACGGAAAGATTAGTGCCAAGTGTCGCCACACGAATTTTAATTCTTACATACAAATTTAGGACCGCCAATAAAACTCTTCCGCCTTTAAGCATTTTCGTCTCTCGGAACTCCTGACAGCCCTTTGCGGAACCGCGAGATCCAGTCTGAGAAACACTGGTCTATACAGACACCAATTATTTACCGTCGAACAGAACAAGTATTTATGAAAGCTGATAGTTTGTTACACGTTTCGGCATGTGCACAAGTACGTAAAACGAGAATGTCCGGCTGTATACGAAATAATGTAAAAAGCCGAGATATCAAATTTTGTCACAGCTGCAGTGTTCATATATTGTACTGCAGCGTTATTTGTCACAGCTGCAGTGTTCATATATTGTACTGTAGCGTTATTTGTCACAGCTGCAGTGTTCATATATTGTACTGTAGCTTTATTTATCACAGCTGCAGTGTTCATATATTGTACTGCAGCATTATTTCAAAGGCATTAGAACTTCTTTCAGTTACGACGGCTTGTCGTATAATACTCAGACTTCAGAAGCCACAGTAAACAGATAAACCTGTAAAACTCTTTAGGCAGGGTCTCTGAAATTTTAGAAAGAAGATTTATAAATCAGAGTTTCAGCGCCGTGTGAAGTGGCTTTAGCGGACACGCAGTGTGTTTGCTACATGATACCAACTGAATCTTTCAATATAATTCAGGTTACTCTTGAGTTTAAATGATAGACTAAGCGACACGACTTTTAGGAATAAAAGGGAGACAGTGTGTCTCTCGACGCATTATATGACCACGGCACAAACAGGGAGTTCGGGTGGCCAGCTTTGACTCCTTCGGTAATCTAGGGAAATATGAGGAACCGATTGTCATTTTACGGGAGGCTGGGTGTGCCTTTGGGGGGGGGGGGATAAAATATTTTGCCTCTGTCAGGAATCTAACGCCGAACTTTCGTCATCTAGTTCAGTACCAAGTTATACGAGAATAGCAACTGAACTATCCGGACCGTCTGCATTTCCTTACCTGTAAATTGGAAGATTGGCGTTTGATATTTTATATATTTGTTGACTGCAACTGGGTAGACACTTGGTGGCAGTAGTAGAATGCACATTTACACACAAACGATACACAGAACAACACTGTGAAACAGAATACACAGAATAGAACATATATAACAATAAGAATACATAAACATTACAATAAGAATACATCATTTACAAAATTAAACAGCAGCAGACAAAACCTACAACCATAATAAATGGAACCAAAAAGTATGAAAGAATGTGATAAACGAAAAAAACCATATAAGCAGCAACTTCTTATGATCTATTGTCTTCTAATAATGTTAGACCTCCTGTTGCTAAGACTTTCACTACACTTCGCTTCACCTCATTTGTCGACACTTCACTGCCTTTCGTTTAAACTTCACCCACCTACACTTCACTACTCTCTCATTTGGCTTAACCCCACCTAAATTTCCTACCCCTCCATTTCATCTCACCTCACTTCACTTCACTTCACTTCACTACACTTCACTTCACTTCATTGCACTTTCAGATGATTTTCGCCACATTGCTATTCCTTTAAAGTGTATTTCACATGACGCACGTGCTTCTGTGTTCTCTGAATTTTTCGCTTCGGTAAACATTTAGCGACTTCAGCTTCAGATGCGCGCATAAATGCGTGGAGATCTTCAAGCTGTGCGCATTAATTTTGTCACATGTTGAGTGCAAGTGCAACTGCAGTACGTTAACAAATTGTCATAAGACCGTCAGATATGAAATTATATGCGTGTGCCTTTTAAAGTGTCCTGCTTCTTACTGGCGGACAGACGGACAGACAATTTTTTTTTTTTGCGAAAGTAACAAAAATTATTTTATTATACAGACTGAAATTATCCGCTGTGTTGCTGGTCCATCCCAAACCAGTGCAACAATAAATGTGTTTTTTTTATAGGGGCCATCCCGTTGTGTAGTAGTAAATATATGTATATTACCGTCGAAAACACAACATATGTACATCAACCCAGTGACTGTAATTGTTTGTAATTGATATTTCATCATTGTGTTGATGCACATACGTTGTGTTTTAGACGGTAATATACATACATACATATATATATATATAAATTTGTGGTCCATGCTCACCCAAATTCGTAATTTCGTAAATCTCTTAACTCCAAAAAACAACCAGATAGTAACGGAACTTGTGTTTGTTAACTGGTAAACACCAAAATACCGTTTTTAAAGACTTTTTATATGTATTTTAACTATTTATTTACACAATTTGCACATCACACCTTTTATGTTTTCCATTTATGTAAACACGTGGGCCGGGTAGCTCAGTCGGTATAGCGTCTGACTACGGGGTGGACGGTCCGGGATCGAATCCCGGTGGGGGCGAGATTTTCCACCCGTCCAGACCGGCCCTGGGGCCCACCCAGCCTCCCGTACAATGGGTCTTTCCTGGGGGTAAAGTGCGGCCAGGGCGTGCTGCTGACCACCCACCCCCTTGTAGTGCCGCGGTCATGGAAGAGTAGAGCTATACCTCTACCCACCCTCTGGGTCACACCGGGCCTCTAACGGGATCACTTTACCTTTGATGTAAACACGCTGGGATCCCAATGTGTGCATAGCATCTTGTGACTAAACCAATTAAAATAGTCCTGAAGATGCCTGATTAATATTCGAAACATGTAGCCTATTTAACTACTTTGTGTAACAAAACAGTTGTGCTGACGTACACTATTTAGCACTATATTCGTAATTTCGTTTCTGACAGTAGCTTGTAACTACAGTCAAACCGCGATATAGCGCCACCCTCACTTAGCGCCCACAGAAGTCTGTGAAGAGAAATTCCATGCTATACCGCAATCCGATTTATCTGCACTGTCGATAAACTGCCACAAAATGCGGTTGGCAAACAGTGGCGCTATGTCGGGGTTTGTCTGTGGATCGCGTTCGATCAGATGCGTTTCATGACTGCTTGGGTTTTCACCATCGAAGCCTTAGCAGTAAGCACTGTTCAATTCCGGAAGCGTAACCTGTTGCCATAAGAAACATAAATATAGATGAATTAACATGGACTTTGAGCAATGGCGGAATGTTACTGACAGGGGAAAACCGAAGAGCTCGGATACAAACCTTTACCAGTGTCACTTCGTTCATCACAAATCCCACGATGGACTTCCCTGGGGTTGAGTCTAGATCCCCGTAAACTTCACATAAATTATGTTTGACGTGACATCTGCAATATGTCTTGTTCTTTCCGGGGCCGCTGGAACGGTGGGGCTCCCTGCAGTCACATAGATTGCACCAAATTTAAACCTGCACTGATACAGCGCTACAGTAGCAAGTGTTCCATGTAATAATGGCAGTATTAGAAATAGAGTCCTAACGGAGAGAAAACTAATAACTTATACTTCGTTGCAGAGAGGAATGTACCAAGGAAACATATATGCAGTCACATCAGCTCAGTAAGAAAATGGACTTTGGATGTGCTTAGCGCTCGCATGGATTACAGGTATGAGAGTATGATTTTGTACGCATGATCATATTAATTAATTTATGGTTAATATAGCTGCTGTATAACGGAATGGGCCAAAAATAAAGTACCATAATTTGATCATAGTGAGGTGGTTCGTGTGTAGAGAATAGACCCCTATTTCATTGTGACTATGAAAGGCTGTTATACTAAATGTATTACGTATATTATTTCACAATGCTGGTGTATATTTGGAAGAGCATGTTTACATAGTGACTCGCTCCAATTAGTGTATTTTGAACTGGAACAGACCGAAGATTTGTGACGACACAAATTGTGTTGGATAACAACTGGCGGTGTGAGGTGAAGTGGCATCACGTGACATGGGAAATTAATAATTTGTACTATTTTCTTAACAGTGTTAGGTTTATTTACACTAGAAGTGTGGTATGTCTGGGATACGTAGCAAGAATTGTGAACTAGGCAACTCAGGTGCCGACGTCATTGCGATAGGAGGATGTTTACGAGGAGGTATCACGTGATTCACACACACACTGATGCCATTGGGCCTGAAGTTGCAACAGGACGGCCGGTGTAATGTACATTGCTCAGTAAATGAAACCAAAATTTATTTGGAATTCAAAGTTCAGCGACGTAGGAAATAGTCCTTTATGGGCCTATCTCTAACCGCTTCCAGTATATAGATCTTTTAATTTCTGTCATTCATAATTACATCCATAAAGGCTAATACAAGGCTTGTCATACTTGAAAATTGACAGTAAAGTCTCATAATCTTTTATGGATCTGTTCCGTTAATACTCGGGCCATTGTAGTTTGCTATTTGTTAGTTGAGGCTGCGCGCATTCGGACAATATGTTTTAGCTTACGTAATTGTCATATAGTGGGAGTGGTGTGGTGTGGTGTGCGTGTGCGTACGGATCTCCCTGGGCGCTTGCACGATCCTGTGTTTGCATAGCCACGGTGGACGACAGCACCGGTGTATGAAAGCAGTAGAAACGCGGGTCATTGGTGCCGCGAGAACAGTGTCTCGAAACGTTCTGTAGTTTGTTGACATGCCCACAGTTGTAGAAAATCTGCTGTTGAATTCCTACCACGAAGGTGACACGGGGCGTGTTTTGAGGTGTTTCTCTGAAACACGCGTAAAGACGCGTAAATATATTTTCTTATTTGTTTCAAACGAGAACAATGAGTTTTGAGGTTAAGAATTCTAAACTGTCAGAAAGTACGGTAAGCTCTTGGGATACTTTTGTTACGTAAGGATGTGGATAATTGTTGTAGTGAATACCTCTGTGATATCTGAGTCGTGTAAGTTTGGGAAATTCATGTGGGGAAAACTTCTGGGATACTGGCAGTAATATAGGTCTGCAGAGAGTAGATGTGGTGAAGACTGCATTGTTAGAGTTGAAGCCGTACGGAAAATTAATGTGGTGAAAACTTCTGGGGTATTTGAATCGCTTCAATCTGCAGATAACTGATGTGGTCAACGCTTCTGCGATATATCTGATTCGCATACTTCAGTGAAATTCCCGGGATATTTGAGTTACGCTTGTCTGTAGGAAACTGTTGTCGTCAAAACTCAACGGAGTTTTTGGGAACATCTAAAATTTTTCGACCTTCTGGTGTCGTATAATTATTACGGATAAACTGTTATTTGCTTGGCTTTTGTAGATACACACATAACGCATGTCCATGATCATAAAACTTATGCATTTGTATACATAACATAATGTGCATGCACATGTGACTTACGCACACGAGAATCGGAATGACGTAGTCGTTACAGGGACGAAGCTACAGGTTGGACGATCCCGGGTTTGAGTCCTGGCAGTGGAACGAGATTTTTATCTTCCCAAAATCATGCAGACTGGTTCTGAGGCCCACCCAGCCTACCCTTTAATGGGCACCGGCGTTTTTCCCTGCGGGTAAAGCGGCCGGGGCGTGATGTTTACCAGTCACCTACATCAAACGCCGAGGTTAAGAATGAGTGGAGTTAAACCTCCCCTCCGGCTGTATGCCATCATACGGTGGACAGGGACTTTACCTACCTTACCTTAGCTATTTACATGCACATAAAACGTAGGCATATTTGCAGTTTACTTACGTACCTGCACAAGAAACCTGTGCATATACACGCAACTTATGCGCATGCTCATACGACACATGCAGGTGTACACGTAAAATTTCATCGCACAAATTTTGAATGTCAGTGGAAGTCTTGTGGATTACAGTCACGTACGAAAAATACAAATTCTAACCACCGTGAGAGTTTAGTGGCTATTACGGTATGTAATTTACGATGGACTTGTTTGCTTTTCACTTGAAAATTATCCATTTAGGTTCTTTAGAATGCAACTGGTGTAGCTCAGTCGCTATAGTGACTAGTCCAATGGCTGGAGAACCGAGAAGCGTAGATTGCGTACCCGGCAGGAGCAGGGAGTCTTCTGTTGCCACGTGGCTCTTTGAGTGGAGTTAAACCTCCACTACTTCCCACAGTCTTCATGACATAGCGGTTAAATAAGTGAGAAGTTTATTGTTGTTTTCTTCATGTGTACGGTTTTATGGTGTAATGTATGCTGACATGCGGACTCAAACTGATTGGTGCTAAACATCACACTGCTGCTTCGCGTCGGGAGAGTAGAGGTTCAGATCCCGGCGTCCATACTGGCTGAACTTGCTTTTACTTCTCTCTACATTTTCAAGCAATTATAGTCAGGAGCCACCTCCAAATTCTAGGCCGCAAAAGGGTGACATGTAGCAAGACGGATACTAAAGCCCAAAGTTCTGAAGTGACCTGTGAATCTTGCCGTTGTCGGTCGCTTTCTGCTCAGCGCATCTGAACTGAGTGGTACGATTTTTTGTATGTAATTAAAGAAATTGCAGTAATCGTACTGACAATATAAGTTGTCGCCGTACAAAATTTAGTCGCCCGGGCGACCAGACACTCGCGGTTTGTGCACATCTGATCGCTGGCAATGCGTCAAAATAATGATCCTGAAAAGACCTTAGCGCTTTGCACGATCTTGACGTCGGACATGTCGCCTGTATGTGACTACACGATATTTCAGACCTACACTTAATAGGTAATCCGTGTGTGTGTTTTGGGGTTTTCACCCGGGGGGTAATGTAGGATTTCGGTCTTCTGGAACTTGACGCTGCGTCGCTGGGTTACCGTCTTCCGACGTTTCGAAAGAACGTATCGCCCTCTCCTTCAAAAGTTGAAAGCCCTTTATATTATTATGTAGAATCACAAGAGGTATAATATTAAAACGAAATAAAATATATACTTCGTCAAACACAACTATCTTATACTTTATTAAATTAATAAAGTATAAGACAGTTGTGTTTGGCGAAGTATATATTTTATTTCATTTTAGTATTGTACTTAAAGACAACGGAATGTCCTCTACTAAGATTATCACAAAAGCTACTGTTGCATTAAAATAAGGGGGTGATAATGACCCTAAATGTCATGAAAATAAGACCAGGAATTTGGACACTTAGCGTTATGGTAGACTGCGTCTGTGTCAGTTTGTTCTCTGATCGTTTTCTGGGGATTACTGAAGTTGAGTGACGTCATGTGCACAGATCTGACAGGATTATGGTGCGGTTACTGCAGCTGCGCCACCTCTGTGTCTTCTGTTGCCACGTCTCCATGTTCTAGAGGCTAGGAAATTACGTTCGTTTGTGTGGCATTTGTCAAGACCTTACACGTTTATCTTCAAAGGGACTTGTGTGAGGGCCTGCAAGGTTTAAGAACGGACCCATGAAGCCGTGGCACCGTTGCTGTCCTCAAAGATGTGAATTGTTATTTAAGTTTACGAACGTTGAAGACGGTGGCACTGATTCTGTTACAAGGTAAGTGTAAAGGATTTTGTGAGGCCAAAGCGTTTGGGATCGGACGTGGTCGTGCCGGTGAACGGAGGTCGCTGCTTTGTGCGATATGATGTCATGTAATCTCGTACGAAGGTACCAACTTTAAACAAAAATGCGCTGCCTCCATCTTCAGGGTGTAACAATTCTTATGCCTTTAAGACTGTCAGAATACACGACGTCACGTTGCAACAGGCAAGTAATCGTTTTTCATTAGTCCATAAATAAATTGATCAGCATGTAAAATCAAAACCTGAAACGTCGTTGTGTATCTCCCAACCAAAGTCCATTTGCAGAATTACGTATATCGTGCTTTCAAATTATGTATAATAATAGTCATACGACAGATAGAATGGATTTATGGACTGGGCAGCCCTCCTGTTTCACATGAAGAGCCTGGCTTTAAATTTCGTTTTGAGGACCGTCTTTATTTTTACTTATGTTTCTCCTTTGTCCTTGGTTTCCTCCAGGCAAATTGCGGGAGAATGTCACAAAGTAGGCCATCACTGTTTCCTTTCACATCCTCTCCAGTTTATTATTCACTAATTCGTCATTTGACACTGTATGGCCTGAAGCAATTACAGTGTCCTTCAAAAGGGTCACAGCCAAATACTGATAAGAAATAAATACCGTATTTCCGTGCTTCCTAGCGAAACAAGACGTAGCAATTGTGACTTGTACAAACACACGATAACACCAAGACATAAAATAGCAATTTTGTTAGTGTTGCCCCTTAGTAGTATAAAGCTGGAAAGTCGCGGGTTCGATTCCCGATGGTATCATTGGAATTTTTCTTTTACATAATCCTTCCGGCCGCACTATGGCCCTGGGGTTGACTCAGCCTCTAACAGAAATGAGTACCAGGAATATTTACTGGGAAGTAAAGGCGGCCGGTGCGTAGGGCTGGCGTTACCTCCTTCATGTGCCGACTGTCTTGAAATCCGGGAGCCTCAACCTCCTCGAACCCTTAGGGCCTTTCCAGGTCTGTAATTGGATTGCTTACCTTACTTTAGTGGCAATAAATTCTCGAAGTTGTAGTAACCCAAAATGAAATTAAAAGGTAACCATCTGCGACGTATTCCTGGCTAAATATAGAGCAAACTCTACCTCTTACTTGGAACAAAACATGTAGGCTAATGTGAAGGAGGGACAATGCCTCGATGTGGTGCTCCGGAATCGAATTTGGAAACCAACAAAGCGAAACCTGGATTAGCATGAGGTTTAGCCTGTGTGGATGCCGCGTAGAGAAGAGACTGTTCTTGCAGTAAATCGAGGACCGTGATATAATCACTACACTGAATGAGCTGTCACAGCTCCGCTGAACTCGACAGTTGAGTACCGGCAGTAGCCTGCACCAAAAGCAGCCACTGGAACAGACATGACCAGTTCTATCCTTGGCGACGTTCTTGCTGGCCATCTTACATGTGCGAAATGACCGGATGCGAACTTAACGATTCCGCGAATGTAGAGCGACGTGTCTTCTTTATCGCCTACTTCAGACCAACCGACCTTCTGTTGGATGGACAGATCGGGTTAAGACGGCCGGGGGCTTGGAGCCTACCATTTATATTCAAAAACTGCGGCGAGTTAGTGTCCTAATTCTGGTTTAGAAATTGAGGCTTGCCGCTGAATATTAGGTACTTTCGACGCTGGAGAGTGAAGGTAACATTTTTTTTCTTGCAGCGTTGGTGCCTGTCTTCCAGAATACACGGTGTAATTTAACACGTTATCTTAATATTTACTATAATGGAATTTCAAACACAAATAAGCTTTACCTTTACCTTTAAGGTAAAGTTTTCCCCGTGCACGCCATGAAAACATATAGGGGAGTTAGAGATAAAGCTCCACTCATTCATAACTTTGACACTTTGTAGAAGTAACTTTACGACCCGGCCGCTTTACCCCCGGGAATGAACATGGGTTTCCTTGGAATAGGAGGCTGGGTGGATCCCAGAGCCGGTCTGGACTTTTTTAGAGAAGACAGAAATTTCTTGCCCCTACTGGAATTCAAGCCCCGGGTCGTCCAGTCCCTACCCTAGTCGCACAGGTAGGCTGTTGGTGAACAAAAGTGGCGAAAACTAGACAAAGGTAAAAGTGAATGCGATTAGTTAAAACAACACGTCATGCAGATGTATATGGAATGGCGGTATAACACCGTACAGACATAACCTCATCACTAGATTGATGTGAATCGTTCGTTTCACGTCGCGGCCATCGAACTCCAATTCCATTGTCGGCCAGGCCATCACGTCGTCACTGTACTGACAAGGCTACCCGGAATCCCACCTAAGACAAGAGGCGTACAAGAATTTACGCGATGGCCTGTCAGTAGACTGGCCCATGTGTTACTAACTTTATGTCAGTACCGTTGTTAAAACCAAATTATACATTTCAGAAAAGTATGGAGTGGTACTATATTGATACCAATTGATGTGTGCTGTGAAGTAAAAGAGAGGAATCTAGCGGACATGGATTATTTATGTTTTTTGTTTAAAAAAAAAAGAGCGAGGGTATACGAAGAAGGAAAGGGGGTGTGGTCGAACTTTAAAGAATAAGAATATATGGTATACCATTAGAAGCAGCGTATCTGTTGTGCTGGCCAGGGTAGCAATTATGTGATGGCTACACGAATCTGCATAGTTCTGATATTCAGCCGCTGGGTTCCAGCATAAACTGAGGTAATTGAAGGTCTGTTTTGTACCATGTCTGATCCAAATCCACTTTTGATTATGCTCTAAATGATTTATTTGATATGGAAGACAGAATGGTGAGGAGGGATTTTGTGTTATTTATCGGAAGGTGCTGAATGCATGCGTGCTTCATTTGTGCCACTATTTACCAACGGCCAACTTTGAATTCGATGGAAGTTCAATGTTGTAAACTACGTTTCCTGTAATTATGAGACTGTCATTGTGATTGTGCTGGAATTACGGTATTGTTCCGAATTTCCTCAGAGTGCAACCAACAAGATAGACTTTTCTAAATTTATTTATTTCTGTAAGAAGCTCTACATGTTTCAGAAGGGTTTTCCGTCCATCGTCAGGAGCTACTAGCAGCAGGTAGCAGTATTGGTCTGACAAATGCCTGACGCTGTGTGTGCAGTTTTGAGCTCCGGATGATGGACGGGAAAACGGTCTGAAACATGTAGATCTTCTTTCAGAAATAAATAAATTGAGAAAAGTCACATCTTGTTGGTTGTACTCTGAGAAAATGTTAGCGATGCACGGACCTATGAATGTTAAAAAAAAAATGTTCCGCATCTTGGCAGCTTTACATTGTGTTTTATATGTGGTCATTTACATTTTCTTGACCGCAAAATTAGACCATCAAAGTTTTGTTACTGTTAAGTTCCTAACTTCTTGAGGGCTGTTTACAGAAATAGAATAGCGTTCCTTAATCCTTCACATATTCTGTATGCATACGTCACTGCATTGCAAAATAAGTCAGTGTAAAGTTAAAATTTTTGGTTCTCCCAGCCATGAATATTAACCGTTTAAAGCGCAGTGGACACTGTGTATATCACTAGGTTTAACACTGAAAAATTCTACGTTTTGCCCACACAGTATATTTTTGTGTTTTATGTAGACCTCAGAACCAAGAACGATTATTCCCCTATACTGCAATAACAGATTTTTTTTTTTAAGTTTTGTTGACCGTACATCCTGGTATGATCTTTGTAAATAACGAACTTGACGCACAATTTTTCTTGTATGTTTATTTCTTTTCTCTACGTATTTCGGGCAGCCATGTGCCCATCATCAGCAGAATTATTGTATCAGTGCGACACCTGGTTTATGTCACTCTGTGTCGATGACCGTCTGGCATGCGTGTTCGAATGAACCTGCATACCAGACGGCCATCTACACGGAGTGACATAAACCAGGTGTCGTATTGATACAATAATTCTCCTGATGATAGGCACATGGCTTCCCGAAACATGTAGAGAATAGAAATAAACATACAAGAAAAAATTGAGCATCAAGTTGGTTATTTGCAAGGATAATAACATATTTGTGTTTATAATCGAGACGGCATTTGTTTACTGCGCGGTACGAATTTAATATTTAAATATAACGCAGTTGAATCTTAGACTATAAGAGTTCATACTGCAGTCATCTAGGATATGACGGTATGTAGTGTGCTGGATTGTTACCAGCGTTTCAGGGGAATCTGCCGCCTCCTTCTTCAGGGAAGAAGAATTTGTGTGTTTTTTAAGATACAAGCTGTCCGTTTCATTAAAGGATTCCCTTAAAGGGTATACAAACTTCAGACACCTCGTCTCGGTTTTCAGTGCAGTAAAGCAGAAGGCAGTTCAGCCGCGGGCCCTAGCATTTACATAGTCACGAGTGACTTTGGGTCAGACCGTCTGAAAGTATACGCTCGTGTGCCAATGGGACTCAATTTGGAAGGTATACAGTGTTTCAAAAGTCGCTTCTTGCTTGAGTGTATGCGCCATATCGCCGTAGTTTTAAATTTGGTTCGTGTCGTTTTACTTATCATTACATAATTAGCCTAATCAGGACATTGTTCTTTTCCGTGGAAGCCATACATACTACACTATAGCACCTGAAGGCGGCAGCAGTACATTTCACTAGCTAAAGTGCATGCTGCAGTCCGTACTATAATTTCGACCTTCGCTGGAAACGACATGTAGCAACACAGCATGTTCTGTCAATGTTTACTTTGTTCGCTTCGGGTTTTCCGATTAAAACATTACATTTTTAATTTGTCATCCCATTCATATGTACTGGATGCCACACGCCTAATTGAGTTCATTTTTTACCTAATTTTAAAGAGATGCAGACGAGAGAGGGAACATGAATCCATTACACGATTAAAGGCACTTGAGCCAGTTGCATTTTTTTGACGATCATTTATTTGTATCTCTTGTCACAATCCTTTACCATCGCTTTTATTCTTTTCGCTTCTTCTTCCTAACTCTGAACTGTCTTATGTTAAAACAGTAAATTACTACACATCTTCATCCTTAGATGGCACAATTTAGAAGAGAGCTGCCATCTGTGTCAGTACGTTACACCGAAAAGCTTTATTAGTAAACCTGATATAAGATACACATAATCAGATAATATGCATACATGCTTATAAAAGGTTTATGAAAGAGAGACACACAGACGAGCGTTGAGATGCTAATAAGGCCGAAATGCCTCGGATGTCTGACGACTGCATTCAGACTGAATGAACTGAGCTTCTACTTGTGACTTCAAGAACAAACACTTTGATATAACGTGAGATAGTGCAATCTCGCAGACACATCAATATTAACAAGTCAGTATTTGGTAAATATACTTTACAAGTTTTGAAAAGTATTGACCTGCTGGCCCAATTAGGGTAGTTGCGTCAACAAATATTTAAGTACAGGCTACCAAATCGCCGGAACACTGCCTGCTAACGCAACTAGCACGCCTCGTTAGCGAGTGCAGCAAGGCGTCGTCGTGCTGCACAATTTCAGTTTCTCAAATCCATTATTAACCCTTTCATTTCTAAAAGTGACATTTCCTTTAGAAACACTACTTCTTTGAATGTGTGAGTTATTTAAATGTTGGTTAAACTAATTTATGTTCTGTGTACGAGTTTCCTTTACTGGGAAATGTTGAGGCACTTTGCACCTACACTGAGTTCAGATGTTCATGCTATTTGTTTCCTTAACGAAACACAACACCAGACGAACTGACCCTTTATGAAGCTAAGTTATCTTATATATGTATTTCAAATTTCACGCCCTCCGTGGCAGTGAACACGCAGTATTTCCATAACAAAACAGTCGGCTAATGTGGAAATCAGCCAACCTGTCAAGGCTGCTCACAGATAAAGACAACGTCGACAGAACTGTCTGTGTTTAGCACTTCTCGGTTTCCCTGACTGAGGACATCCATGATTTTCTCAGTTTAAGACGAATGCCAGTGTGTCATTAAAATAAGGGACACGGTCCGAATCTCCTCCACCCTCACCAGCACAGAGCCCTTTAGCCAACCTGACCCCGCACCTGGTCGCACAGGCCTTCAGCCTACGCGACTTAACCGCTCTGGGTTCAAACCCCAGACATCTATCGAACCAAATCCAATTTGTACCCCCCCTCCACCTCCCAGAGGATACATTGCCAACTGTAACGGAAGTCCTTGGTAACACCAGTGAAGACAGCAAATCCCTTAGCGTAAGCACAATTCCAGTTATATCAAAGGTTTGCGTTTCGTACTCAGGACTGACTGAACGGACCTGACCTCCGCAGATCTCCAGTCCGACCGTATTGAGTTTTTGGCCTGTCGGTCGGGCGGTTAGTGGTTGGTGTTGTTTGTGTAATTAATTGTTAGAACGAGGCCCACACATGAACTGTGTGAGCGCAACAAAAGCTGTTTAAAGAAGCTGTGTTAGACTGACATGCAATTTATATATTCCTTTAGAGAATTATTATGAGGAACAATCGGAATGTGAAGCAGTGTGACGTCACGTTCGAACCCAGACCCCCATGCGATTGGTAAATTATCCGATATGGCAAGAAGTTCGCCACCAGACCACCAAAATTGCCAGAATGTGAAGCAAAACTGTTTTCTCCTCTTCATTCAATAGAAGCACACTTATTTTACGCTTAATAAGGTGTATATGTTGTGTAGGTTATACATCAGGCCAGGACTGATTCACCGCTCCACTGTAGGCCCATAATTTAGCTTTCGCCCTTGCGTTGCCTAAAACAGAGGGACTGTTGTTTTGTCTAATCGCGCTGTTGGTTTGACAAGCCATCGCATCGCATCGCATCGCTGAGGACAGTGGTATTACCACTTACCGCAACGCAGTTAAATTGTCAAGTCTCATTGTGGTGTAGTGTGCACCAGGAAAAGACAACGTCACCATTTGGGCCCAAGTGGCATGCATTTCGTACTGGCTTTCACGAAAAATCTTTAAATTGGTCTGTATTGGTATTTATTTGTACATCTGTGATTAAGTCACAAAGATATATCCAGGTGGGTTTTGCACAAAAAATCAGCTGTTAGAGCCCGTGCTAAATTCAGAATCCGAGAAACGTACACACAGCGGAAAATAGACCTGTAGGTGGAACGAGATGAGCCTACTGCGTGCCTTAATGTGATGGGCATACCGTGTGCATTACTGTGGTGGGCATACTGTATGCATTACTGTGGTGGGCGTACCGTGTGCATTACTGTGGTGGGCATGCCGTATGTATTTCTGTTATTGGCACACTGTGTGCATTACTATGATGGATATACTTTTGTGTCATTTCTATGACGGGCATGCTGTGTGCATTACCATGAATTCGTAATCTGATTGCTACCCATCTGAATCTAGACGAAAGAACTGAAGATTCTATTTAGTGTGCATAGTTTTGCTCGGTGTCTGAAAGCTAGAAAAAACATTTCTCTAAGCTTGTTGCATCCAAATTTATCATACTAACAAAACGTGATCGATCCTGCTCTCAATTCAATTGGAACAATCAGACATCTGCAGTTGATACACCATACTGAAATAGGATATTAACAAGCAAACTTTCCTGATAGTTGGAAGGCCGATCTTTATAAACAAACATAGAATAAGAATATACAAGACACACTATTTGTTGTCCACCTTATTGCTATCATGCAGAGAATCTTCTTCATTCTCGGTGGCCACGCGTCAGGCTCATTGCAGACATGTCAGTACAGTGTGAATAATTACTTGTTGCCACCTGAACCAACTGCGCAGCTTGTCCGTTATGCATTTCTTGTGGTCTCTTTGGCTATGCAGGTAGAATTGTAACTGACTGGAAATAACCGATTACCCTTAGCGAAATCTGTCCCAACACCACTTTGTCCACCACAAACCCTAACTGACTACCCTGGGATCGAAAGCGGTCCTTCACGTTGATAAACCGGCCTGAGTTGTGGCAGTCTTGTTAAACTTGGAAAATAGTATGTAGTCAAACACAACTGTGTCACATGAAGTGTATTTAATGACAATATAATGAACAACTACATGTTTCGGCCTGTACTGGTCATCTTCAGGTTGTCTTAGGGGAACTTAGGTCTTACTATAAGCATGCGCGCGCACGTGGTGGAGAACAGGCCTCCGCACGACCACAGAACTTCATACCTGCCGAGCACACCCCCACAATAGCTTTATTTTTCTGCATCTGTTTTTTTGTTTTTTGTTTTTGTTTTGTGTTTTTTTAATTTGATTCCTGTTTTTTGTTTTTGTTTTGTTTTTGCTAATAAGGCCCATATGTAGAGATCTCTACACCAAGTGCGCGTGCATGCGTGTAGTAAGCTCTTAAGTTCCCGTAAGACAACCTGAAGATGACCAGTACAGGCCGAAACATGTAGTTGTTCATTATATAGTCATTAAATACACCTTATGTGACACAGTTGTGTTTGACTACATACCATTTTCCAAGTTTCACACACACACACACACACACACACAAAGGGGATGACACACTTCCTAGTCTTGTTAAATTTACATCAAATCTAGCCGGTATAATTCGTCCGTGTTTCCCTATGTCAGTATCGCCAACCTGGACGTTGCTCGGATACAGAGTGTGATAATCTGTACAGAGCGTGAAACTGTACGTACTGTATGTCCATATGCGTTCCCTCACCACACGCAATTTAGTACACACCATACAGGCGGTGTACGTGTGACGTAACATTGAGACGCGTTCGTACAACCGTTGTTACAGTGGAAAAGCAATAAGTATTACATATTCTGTGTTTGTGTTGTAGCTTTAGGTATCCAGCATGCAATGCGCATGCGTCATGTTGTCATCTGTGGCCTGTCCGGCTCTACATTATTTTTACACATTATCTCGTACTCGGCACGATTTTCGGGGGGAAAAAAACTTATTGAACATTAAAGGTGTGTTTTGATTTTCTCTGCAGTTTTTGTCCGAAACGTGTCTCGTTTGACATTCATTGAATGCCAAAAGAATGTCAAAGTGTCTCGTTCTAAGAAGAATTGAGCGAGATATGATTAAAAACGTGTATTGGTCTTCATGTAAAGTACCCGTTATTCTTATCAGATTTTAATGAAACTGGAATTTTCTGGATAGATTTTCGAAAAATCAGATATCCGATTTCATGAAAATCCGTCCAGTGGGAGCCGAGTTATGCCATGCCGCCGGACGAACAAACGGACAGACATGACGAAGCTAATAGTCACTTTTCGCAATTTTTCGAACGCGCCCAAAACTAAATATTTTGCAGCTAGAAGAGTTACCTCCTTCAGAACACGGGTTAAATAATATGCACACTGCATGATGCAACATACTTAAAATTCTGGAACCTGAACTGAATAAGTACTTCAGTATTTGCTTCTTGTTTTGTACTGTGTCTGCGCGTTTTGTTTCAGTTATGATGTTAATGTGACGTGTTCTTATTTACTTTGTTTGTGAAATGTGTATAAAGCTATACGTATTTACAAGAACTAACATTTCGTAAGAAGAACCTGTTTGACTCATTAAATCCTAGAAGTTAGTCTACGCACCACCGTGTTTACCACTAAAATCACTGAACTTTGCCCACGCACTGTGTTTATGTGTACTGCATGATTCATACAATACACAGCATTTATTTCCCTGTACAACATTAAGTGATTGGTATTTCTAATGGGAGCAGTGTTCTGATTTCAAGGTTGCTAAACAAATGATTTTGAATTAGCAATTTTAAATAACTAAGGAACCTGGAGTAGAGGTAGCTCAGTCGGCATAGTGATAGGATACCAGGCGGAAGTCCGAGGAACCGTGGTGCGATTCTCCGTAAGGTTAAGTTATTTATTCATCTCCTCCAAAATGTCCAGACTGGCTCTGGGACCTCTGGTAAAGAGAGTTCTTTCCCGGGGGTAAAGCGCCCTGAGCGTGAATGCGATTTTTCTTTAAATATGGCCGCCAACTTCAATAAACATTTTGTTTTCAAATATATCACCGTATTAAATATCGTCTTTGGGCCGGGGTAGCGTTGTCGGTATAGTGCCTCGCTATGGGCTGGACGGGCCGGGGATCGAATACCATTTAGGGGGCGAGATATTCCGCACTCGTCCAGACCGTCGCTGAGGCCCACCCAGCCTCCTGTACAATGGGTACTGGGTCTTTTTTCTGGGGGGAAAACGGCCGGGGCGTGGCGTTCAGTACCCACCCCCATCTAGCACCGAGGTAGAGCTGTACATCTACTCTCCCTCTGGGCCCTCATGGTCTGTAGTAGGATGGTCATTAGCTTTTACCTTATTAAATATGGTCCAATTCATATGACCTTCTGAGGCATTTGTCAGTGTCCGACCCTCAGCTATCTGAATGTGGCTGCTCCAGACAATCGAATGCCGACCAGCGGCAAATACCGGGACTGCGGACCGGCATTAAATTACGTCGCTGTGGCTTCCTTCCATGTGCTTCCCAATTTATTTTACAGTGGTTATTGTGCCATTCAGTGCTCTATAGGCTCATTTACTGACAGCGACAGAGAACAAAATAACTGAATTAATTACTAACAAAATGAAGGACGTGTAATTGTGGATTTACAAGAGCATATTTCAAAATTTGGGTTTAATATATTTTTAATGATGGTATGATGAAGTTGCTGTGGATAACATTGATGTACTGTAGTCACGTCACCATCTTTAATGCCGTTCTGTCTTCCATATTTCAACTCTACTATCGTCCCACTCTCCGACGACACTCCGAACGCTCGCGGACATTTTACCGGCCAGCGACGGCCCGGCGCCCGCCACAAGTCATGTCCCTACATCGGAACCACAACGTCGTTCTGCGACAACTGATGAGGATAAGCCGTCACATTTTTGTAATCGAACCGTAAGGTAGAAAATTCATCGGCCGGAACGTGACGCTAAAAAATCTCCCTCGTTTGGTGACATAGGTTAAGAAGGAATGGAACTCCACCTCCACGTATATTTTCTCTTCTTTTTTTTTACCAGTGTTACTGCTGTGGCCATCTTTATTCTTCGAGACTCACGATGGCCTCCTTCGTTTTCTGATCTCTTTTTCACCATTTCTTTCTTCTCTTTATGCGCGCGTCAACTCGCCAGATCCCTTTGTCTGCAGTCCAAACGCTTTACGAATTCATGTTCTGCCTTTTGTTTATCTGTTGCCTTAGCTCTTCCACAGTTTCTGTTGTTGTTATCATCATCATCACCATCATCATCATCGTTGTCATTGTTTATATCTTCATAAGCTTTTGAAAATTGTAGCTTCGGAAGAAATCTAAACAGTGGCGATGCAGAAAAGCGGTATTTCTACATAAAGTCGATACGTTATCAAGTGAAGGGGCCTATAGAAAATTTCCAGACAAGAAGCTTACAGTTCTTTATCTGGTTTAATTAGGGACATTACACGAGAAATGGGACGTAAGAAATGCTCCCGGAAGCTCAAGGAAGTTGCCTCAGTCTGTAAAGGAACGGAATGCCTGGCGGACGAACGGGATTCGATTGGCTTCAGGTTCTAAAGCTCTATGATTTTTGAAACCGACAGATGCTGAGCCTTCATTCCTTGAAGATAAAGCAACCGGAACGTGAAATTGACCAATCGTAACGATCTCACACCTTGCTGAAGAATTCGTGACTTACTGCCTCTCCCTGTATGTTTACTTACACCCTCATCGAGGGATGCTCACATGTAGGAACAACAACTTGTTTATGAAGAAACACAAAACTAGGAATACCAACGCAGAGACTGGAAAATTAGGCCTAATTAATCTTTATGGTTTGTGAGAAAGTGAACAGGATTGGAGTTTTTGGATACGAATCATTGGCTAGAGCGTTTGATGAGTGGTGCGCATTCTGTTCTGTTGCATTACTGCTTGAGCAACATCACTGTGCGTTCAAACACATCACATCCGCAAAAGTGCAGTAGAAGACAAACATTGTATTCTAGCCGTCTCTATTATTCGTGCCTATTATAACCTTTTATTTTAATTAAAGTATTTTTACGATTTTACTGCTACCGTATATACTTGAATCTAATCCGCACCTGAATCTAATCTGCACTAGTTTTTGCCGATTTCTTAAACGAAAAAATAGTTAGTTCGCGGTTCTAATCCGCCCCTATGGGAGGAGGATGATGAAGATAAAGATGATAGTGACTGGGTGACGGATAACGATTCAGTTATGAGTGATGACAGCGAGTCTGATGAATAATAAATTATAAATATTATATAATCTATTATATAATGTTATAAATAATAAATAAAATAATAAATTAGTGTATTGTATTGTTCTTACGGCACGTACAGCGGCTCTATCATTCTTCCAAAATCCAGCTCACGACCGCGAATTTAATCCGCATCTGAATTTTTAGCCCTCTGAAACTGTAAAAAGGTTGCGGATTAGATTCGAGAATATACGGTAATATATTAATCTACACCTACTCAAGTCTACAGAGTTTTACTGTCACACATTTTACACCCCATTACTTCTTCCTGTATAGGTATCACGCGCATTATATACTGTATATAACACATTATACGGCCCAAGATCTCCGACCAGTATTGCAAATATATTGATTTCTTTCTTTTTATATTCTTGGGATCGGCCTGATGATGGCTATTAACAGTTTCCGAAACTTGTGAGCTGATTCGTTAAAGAGTAAAGTTGTGTTTTGACTGAGAAACACTTCCATTTTTAGAATGCGTATTTGAGCAATAAGTATCATGAAAGGGCTGCCATGATTTGCAACTTGAAAAGGTGCTGCAGGTGAGCAACGGACTGAAACTTGAAAAGGTGCTGCAGGTGTAACAACGAACTGAAGCTTGAGAAGTTGCTACAGGTGTAGCAACGAACTAAATCTTGAGAAGGTGCTACAGGTGTAACAACGAACTG
>Ga0123354_10004074_pt1 | contig 20538 bp, 11 predicted proteins | sample TergutLab28metaG_2_FD_97872 | JGI IMG/M metagenome (GOLD analysis project Ga0123354, IMG submission 97872) | Labiotermes labralis P4 segment gut microbial communities from Petit-Saut dam, French Guiana - Lab288 P4 | ecosystem: Host-associated > Arthropoda: Insects > Digestive system > Gut ...
GAAGACACTGACGCACTGCTTTCTGAATTGCCTCCGTTGTCTCATAACGTTGTCCGCGCAGCTGATCCTTCACAAATCCGAAAAGATGGTAGTCTGTGTCCACAGTCACACGCCTGTCGTCTTAAATGATCTCATCCACTCTCTCCTTGTAGCGTTCAGTTGAGGCTGTTCGAGGGTGACCGCTCCGAGGCTGATCTTGGATGCTCTTGTTCCCATCTTTAAAATGTTTCACCCATCTCCGAACACTGTTCGCACCCATGCACAATTTCTGCAGCAGGGATTTCCTCTTTAACGAGAAATTCGATGACAACATGCTGGCGAAACGACATATCGTTGTCGGCCATTTTGTTAGGAGTGATACTGGTCACGTGATGCAAGCTATTGACGTCACGAGACACTCAAGGATAACACAACAGCTGGTTCCATCTACACCATACTCTCCTTCGTCTGCTGTTCCCGGTTTGCGTGCAAAAAAATGGTTGCTCATGACTTTCGGTACGACCCTCGTATGATATCGTGTACGTCACCACTAATGAAAGTCATACCAAATGATATGTTTCAACGCTGCGAATTATATTAAACGTTAAGCAAGGGTATTGAACGTGGGCCGGGATAGCTCAGTCGGTATAACGACTGGCTACGGGCTGGACGGTCCGGGGATCGAATCCCGGTGGGGACGAGATTTTCCACACCTGTCCAGACCGGCCCTGGGGCCCACCCAACCTCCTGTACAATGGGTACCGGACCTTTCCCGGGGTGAAGAGCGGCCGTAGTGTGATGCTAACCCCTCACCCCTTCTAGTGCCGTGGTCAAGAAAGAGTAGAGCTATACCTCTACTCCCCCCTACGGGGCGTACGGTCTGTACAGTATCTCAGTGCCTGTAGAAGGGTGCACTTTACCTTTACCTTTATGGGTACTGAACAAGAATAAGAACATTACGGCGAGATGTGTTAGGCCGTTAAGCCATAAGAATCAACTTTACCGAACATCATGTCAGAACATTGCAGACAAAACTTTAAGTTGCGGAGTATCTCAATTAAAACACGTCGATGCATTAGGCACTGTAAGCCCTAAAACCACAAGAAGGGCTGTGATGCGTTGGGTAATGCTGAGGTAGAAATTGATGTCGGCTGGCGAATGGCTTTCACGTAAAATGTAATCCGGATTGTAGTGGACTATTGCGACATTCACTTTACAGACTTCAGTCTACGCGTACTGCAGTATACGTAGAGTAACATTGCCAGATTCATTCGAACATGAATGAATAGTTTTTTTTTTAAGATGAGGTCTGTCATGTTCTGTGCATTGTGTATTAAATTAATCGACTTTGTGTGTAGAAAATTTAGTACGAAGTGAAAATTGTAGGCCAACACCAAGAAATAATTAGAGCACTAAAAATTGGCGTCCCTCGGGATATGTCGTTGTTTATACTGGTAGGCGTGTAGGACTATCGACGTTTAGAAGAAACGTGCTGTTTTGATTTTTAGGGTACAAGATGACAGTGGTTTCTTCCGAAACTTTGGAAGCTGTACGCTATGCGTGATTTCAGGCTAGCGCCGTTGTGAGATCTGCGCTCTTCTCTGATATTACGCAGCGTGGAGTGGTAATTGAGTATCGGCGTTTCGGGTCTTCTTGACCCCTAAAGTTGGAACTGATAGGTTGTCCCGAAACGTCGGTACTAAATTAACGCTCTACGCTGTGTAATATACCAGAAGAGCGCAGATCTCACCTGTGTACTAATTTTACAACGTCACATCTCAGGACATCATAATTCTGACATTCACCCTCATGAGAATCTGAAAGCTCTTATTTGAATTAGTCCATCTTTTATTGCGTATGAAGAATCGTTCTCTTGCCACCTTAAATTTATCTTACCTGATTCACGTGCTTTACACTGCGTAGCAAGCACCTGAGTCTTCTGATGTTTCTGGTGCCTAGAGGTATTTTAAGTTTAAACGACCTGTGGGTTAACTTCGTACCAACCTCAGAAGTAACAGAAAATTACATCCATTCCTTCTTATGTAGGAACAAACGATATAATGATGTGGCTAAAAGGAGCATTAACAAAAGCTATAGCTTTCTGCGAAACGAGATCCCAGTCATGAGGAAGGGTATGACGTAAACACGTGTGCTGAACTTCAAGTGTAAGCCTACCCACGTAGATTGCAGTTATCTGTCGTAAGCTTTTGCCTCTCGCTTGTATGATATCATACTCCGGCTGCTGTAATGTCACTGTCACTGATATATGGAAGTGAAGTGTTATTTTTGCCCTAGCCTTTCAACATTCAGAGGATTGAGCGCGCATTTCAGGAAAGTTTGTTTCCTGCTATAGGCTTCTGTACCCTTGTGCAGAATTTTATGAAACCAGACGTGAGATGGAGGTTATATGATAGTAAACCCGTTTATGCTGAATTGTAAGTGGAATTAGTGTTTTAATTGAACTGGAATTGCAAGACAAAATCGACTTTATTGTGGTTGGACTCTTTGTTACACTAAGCAGATGAATTTCATGGTGGTTCCCCTAATGAAGTACGGACTGGGATATTTACTCAGAACAAGGTTTTCAGTTTCTGCCCTTGCCCACCACACCGTTACCACGCTATGTGACAGCGGTGCGAATTGGTACTTTGATATACAAATTAAGAAACCAACAAAATGCAGTGTTTTAGGGAGACGCCCCGATCTGTGTTTCGGTCCAGCTGGATCGTTATGAAGGCGTTTGCAACAGGTAAACGAGAAATACACAAAGTTAACGGTGCATAAAACAGCAAAACAGTTAGATGTGTAAAAATGCTTTTGATTTTTTAAAAATGTATCAGTTATCTCTTACCTAGAACACCGCATTATGTTGTTTCTGTAACATGTGTTCTTTAGAAGGAGAATACACGGCAATATTCGGCCCTGTAAGATAGATACATGGACAGTCGAAAGCTCAAATACTGTAGCTGACTTCTGGCCAAGTCTGAGTTAGTGTTACCTTGACGAATTTGACATTTAGATGACCGTGCATCGTGATATATTCTTATAATTAAACCAACGAGATGCACTGATTTCTCAAATTTACTCTTGGAATAGAACTCTACATGTTTCGGGCAGGTTTTCTGTCCATCATCAGGAGTCTGGCACTGTACACACAGAACAGGTATATGTCATACAGGTTATGCTGACTGCTTGCTAGCGTATCAGGATGGAACGCAGTTCCATCCTGATACCCCTAGCAAGTAGTCACTGTGTGTACAGTGCTAGACTCATGATGATGGACAGAAAACCTGTCTGAAACATGTAGAGTTTTATTCCAAAAATAAGTTTGAGAAATTAGTGCATCTCTTTGTTTTTATTAAAAGAATTAGCGTTACCTTTTTGTTATCTGTAATAACTTGTCATGCACAAGTATTGTCTACCAAGTTCTGTAAATGTGGCTGTTATTTTGGATACGGTCCAGTACGTTGCGCTTTTCAACACAATCGTTCATAAAATTGATCATTCCAAAACGTTGTTTCCGCCCTCCATCTCCCCCTCCAAAAATACTTAAAATGACACATAACGACCAAATTTATAGTGCGAACACTAAAACGATGTATAATGTCTCAACCTGTCGGTCATGCTTATGATAACACACCACAGTGACTAAACAGTGCAGCTTAGCTCAATATAAATTTATTCTGTCACTTCGCATATCATTGATTCCGGTTTATGAGACGTGCACCTTATTCCCACCTCGTACTGTACAAAGCTGACTGCTGAAACGTAGTCTCCCGTAACAGAGCATGACCCAGTGTCCTGCTTGACTTGACGTTGATCTGTTGTCGCCGTCGAGTGGTTGTTCGAGTGTTGTGTTTCGTAGGTCCGGAGTTGAGATCTCGGACCCAAGGCTGACTCTCCTGACAGAGGCCCTCCTGGTTTTCCTATCATGTACATGCGAAGGTACATCATGTTGAGCCACTGCGGCGCATGTTCATACCTTTTGCAATTTAGTGTTGTTAAATATACCACAAACAAATAAACAAAAAAGTACGGGGACTAAATTTCACTTATATTCTCATTTGTTATTTGGCAGTGCATGTTGAGTGGAGTCGTGCAGCGTTTTTAAATATCCTATCAAAACACGTTTCTTTGTATGTGCTTTGTTGCCAGTGCCTGTTCAGATTTGCCCGCATTACATGAACAGCGATGCCAATTGAATATGCTGTTTTTGATAATGTTTATATTGTTTGACTTATAGCTGAGATTTCATATCAGAGTTCGTTTTCATTCACATATACATGGTATAATATCTCCTGTTCAGTAAGTGACTACATTATAATGACGCGTTTTAAATTGTGTGTGAAGTTGAAATGGAAGTTGTAAATATTCTGAAACACGTCATCTTGGTGAAAACCTGAAAAATCGGCATAAAACACATTTTTTAATTTAAATTTGAAGCCGTCATTTTGGAAACCGTTTAGATGAGATGAACGTCTAAGACATTTTGTTCCACGGAAATATTTCTGTTCTTATAGAAGTAACACCCAGGTATTACGGCTTAGTATACTAAGTTATGGTATCCCCAGTGTAGCATGTTATGACATTCAAAAGCTGTTTAATCCCCTAAAGCTAGAGGACATCGCAGTATGTGCGGCTGAACCTGTGACGAGTATCATGCAGTGCGGCTCTATATCTGTGTACAGTTTGTGCAAGAGAGAGTGCTAACATTTCGAGGATCCACTGAGAAAGAAGGCTACTTGCAATTTACATTACTGATTGTTCAGGACAATTTCTGCTACACAGAGCGTAATACACTTCTGTATTGAAGTCTTTTAACACGGAAACAATTTTTTCAAAGCCTGGAGCCATGAAAATGATGGATATTTTTGTAGTTCTTTGTGTTGGAATATCCAGTGCTACGCTTTCTTTTATCTATACAACGACTTTGTGCCCGTTGATTTGGTCTAGTTAGTACTCGAGTATGTAAATGCATGCAAAGGGAGTCATTACATTGTTTTACAGGCTTGTTCTTTACTATGCCACCCTTCTCAGGAATACCCTGTTAGGTCTACATCACGTTCTACTAACATTGTTAAAGTTTTTCACGTACTTAATTTAGGGCTATAAAAAGAGAGCGAGAGATTGCATGCTTCCTTGTCTTCCCATTGTCTCGTGGAAGTAATTTTCTCTCGCAGGCTCGTCTTTCTGCTGCTCCCTCTCTGAGCAAAATATAGCAGCTAGCTATACTGTCATAAAACTGGCTGGCTGCGTTGAAGCCACGGACCAATAAAGCCCACGCCACGAGGTATCTAAATTCAAATGAGGCTTGTCGGAAAGGAAACAGGAAAATTGGAAAAGGTTTTGGTTCAAAAACTGGAATGAAAGAGACGTGAAGGATAATGGGGGATCTAGATTTATTCAGGCGGATGGTTTAAAAGATGTGGTGCTGGAAGTTCTGTGGTTGACAATGAAAGGATTCATGTTGATGCTGGGGGTATTTAAGTGCCAGAACAGTGTTTAAAGCTGTGCAATGGAATGTTTCTCCATCGTCAGAAAGAATAAGCGCAGTGTTCCAGCTTATGTTCGCGAATTCTGGGCTTATTCCAGGGTGAAAATAGAATTAAAGAAACTTTTATGTTGCATTTCGAAAAGTGAGTATTTTTTGGTGACTTAAGTAATGTAAACCCCAAATGGGCCGTCGCAGAGAAAGTAAAGCGTGTTAGAGCTTGCGTTTCGTTTATGGTAGGACCGACTGCCTCGAAATACGTCTTGTCGGGCTGACAAATACCGCGAAAGTTTGCCGTGACTCCTGAATGTTTTAAGCAGACGTCTACACGTTATTCAGAAACGAACGCGCCACCTAAAACTGCTAGACATCAGAAGACCGACAACAGCCGTACTGAGGACACACAAACAGTAGGTGCCACCAAGCAAAATGTTTAGTTCGGGCCGTCTGGCGCCCGGGATTTGTGCACGCCTGGCTTTAGGAACAGCGGGAGTCACGTTGTATACTGTCTCATACATGAATGACTGTCTGAGTGTTAAACATACATAATTGATTTGAGTGGCAGTATAGATAGCGTGTCCTGATCATGCATTATACAGAGGACCACGATACGAGGTTTGGCGAGGTACTGAAGCCCTCGAAGGGTATGGGAGTTAGTTGATGCGTGTGTTTGTCTCCTCTAGATGCTGGAATATGACTCAATGAAAATTAAAAAATCTGTAGCAGAATGTGTCTTTATTAAACGTTTGAAGGAGTAAATGAACATAAACGGCATTTTAAAGTTCATTTTTGTCTCCGTACAAGACACACTGAATTTCCGTTACAAAAAAAATAAGTTAGTGAGGTTTAAAAAAGTGTAATTGCTATTTTTCGTCAATCATACAAGACACATAAATATATTGTGTGGACTAAAGGAAAGGGCTTTTTAAATGTAAAGGGCCCCATACACTGTAAGTTAAACCGTGCAGTTTAACTGTGTAAAACAACTGCACGAAAAACTGAACTGAATATGCGTGGGTTTCCCTGATTGAACTGCGCAGTTGTCTGTGTGAAAGACGGCTGGAAAGGACAGTTCTGAGGCCTGGGCTAATGCCTGTCAAAACTGCGCAGTTTACTCAGTTTTTCCGTCAGGTATGACGTCACACAGTAAAATCGCTCAGTTTAACTGAGTGTGTATAGCGCCCTTAAGGTAAGTGTCACAGTTTTATAATTGTGGTTTAAAAGAGTCGGTGAATTCGGAGACGCCTCAGGAAAATGTATATTTTTAGTGAGTTTCTGGATTTTTCCTTTGCATTAGTAAATGGCGTAGTGCGCATGGCGCCTAGGCTACGGCTTGGATATTCTGATTTTATTTCTCGGGAAATGAATGATATTTTCCTCTATTTCAAAACCTTGGGACTTAATCTGGGGCTCACCCAAACTTCTGTTCAGCAGGCACCTGGCGTTCCATCCGTGGGGTGATTAAGTGGCTGGGGCGTGAATCTGACCACTCACCTCAATTTAATTCGAAGCTTACGACAGGTTGAAGACGTACTCACATTTGTATCTGCATGACGTAGAGAGGAACTGCTGTACCTTTACCTTTATTTCCTTACGATATTCATAACTCTTGGTTAGGAAGTGCGTGCACGCCATTTATTGCCAGATGAAACAAGAGAACCTGGAACAGAAGAACAGAAACTCTTATAGGGCAATGTGAACTTATCACACATTTGTCACGTACACATGTATTTTGTTCGAATACAACAACTCTGTGACTCAGTTCCTTAAAATAGTGACATTCATTTACGTGTCTGTTTTTACCCCGTAGGTATGAACCAAGTACAGTGTAGTCTGGCTGTCAATCAGTGTAACTTAATACTGAATGGAAAGTAGACGAGTATATTCGGAGGTGGAATATGCTGATGCGAGGTCTAATTATGGGTTATTTTTATACACTGCTTACTTAGAAGGAAAAGAAAAACCTTCCTGTTGTTTTGTAAGAATCTCATCAAAACCAAAGAAGGTAATGAAGGAAGTGTTATTACTGCAAATATTATGTAGTGTCGAACGAGTCAGTCGAAGGATATGATGATATGAACTCGAGGCTTAATTAACAACGAAAACACTCATCTAGTGTTTATTGTGGTTAGAAGAACCGCATCTAGTTGAAACTGCTGATCTTTTTGTCCAGTAAAATTCCACAAGCTAATACCCACTGTCCATATATGTGGGAAATGTATTTTAAAGAAAGGACAAATTATTTCAGAACTATTCAATGTTTCCGTGTGACAGATGAATGAATTATTTTCAATGTTTGCAGCCGTTAATAGGATTTTTGTTCGGAATGTAATTAGAGCGTGAATATGAGTGTGGTGGTTTGATGCACGCAGTGACGCCTGTAATTTATGGTGCCATCAGGACCGAGGCAGACAGACAGACAGACAGCACGAGTTTTAATGTTTGTCCCAGTTCCTACTGGACGGCATAACGCACGCAGCAAGAAGCAGTACACCACGAAGTTTTCACTAGACTCTTAACACGCCGACCACATTCAGGATAATTTGCAATAATAATACTATAGTAATATATAGTTATAGATGTATATTAATATAGGTGTGTGTGCGTGTGTGTTAAAAGGAAAAGTTTAAGGTTTCCTTCTTCACTTCATGAAGGCATACAGGGGGAGTACAGGTATAGCTCTAGTCGTTTTTAACCTCGGCATTAGATGGATGAAAGCATAACTTCAGGCCTCGGTTGTTTTACCCGCACAGAAGAGCTCCATTGTTCATTCAGTAGCAGGCTGGGTGGATCTTAGAGCCGGCCTGGACATTTTGGAGAAGGGAAAAATCTCTTGCCCTTATCGGGATTCCATCCAGCCCGTAGCCTAGTCGCTCTACGGACTACGCTGCTGTACCTCATATATATATATATGTGTATATATATATATATATATATATATATATATGTGTGTGTGTGTGTGTGTGTGTGTTTGTGCGTGTGTGTGTGTGTGTATCAAGTATAGAACTCTCAACTTCAACTAAGGTAGAGAGAAGTGCATCATTAGGAGCTTCGTAAATATACTGTTGTTTTACACAACTGTCAGTATGACCTTAGTAATTAACCAACTTAATGCACAAATTCTTGTTTTATAATAAGTTCATTATATGCCTCTACATGTTTCGAGCACTCTTGTGCTGGAAACACATAGAGGCATATAATGAACTTATTATAAAACAAGAATTTGTGCATTAAGTTAATTAATTTCTAAGATTATACTGAGATGCACGGTCAGCAAAATGTCATTATGACATTATGCGGTAGAATGATTGGTGAGTGATCAGGTCGAGGCACTATTCTTGAATTCGCCTGGAGTAACCGAACAAAACAAGAAGTAACCTAGGATGCCCAATGTTGCGGCTGAGATTTGGACAAATATCTTACGAATATGACTAGGGCGTTTCCGCAACACCAAAAGCAAGGTTGTTTTGGTCAAGGAAAGTTGAGAGGCTGGAACATATATTGCACACAGGGAGCATGAGAATTGTCTACAAAGTGTGCCAGAAAACGTGTAAGGATGAGAGCACATGGAGACATGGGAATAGGCAGTGAGTCCTAAGTAAATAGTATGAAGATATGGACTGGGTCTAACTCAGGATACTTTTGAAGACGGGTCTTATAACTAGGGAATGAACGGTAAATCCCGTAAGATGTGGTCAGTTTACTGACCAGTCGAGCGACTGTAAGCCTGTCTGTAAGGATTCTGTTCTGTGGAGGTAATTAGTTGATTATCCATAAATTCAGAATTGTTCTGAGGTTTACTCCCTTCGACAAGCCTAACAGGAGCTTTTCCAAACGGTGAAGCATGCCGTTTTATTAAGATTATTATCCTTATCCAGTTTCGAGCAAAGAATTTGTGGAGGCTTACTGCAGTTTCAGCTACACATTATAATGAGATACTTGTTCATCTCACGTCCAAGTACGTACTTACCTAAAAACACATTGTAATTCTGATGGAAAATTTTTGTCGAAAGAGAGAAAAATTTTCTACTGTGACCGATAAATTTGGTTTCTAGGCGCATTTGGAAATGTGTTGCTTCTCAGTTTGTGATTTTAATTTAACTTTTATTTCAGAGACAGACCTTCTTTTCTAGAAAAGACGAAATTCTTTGAATTAGCTGTCTTACGCAGAGTAACCCGGTATTTCTAAAGTTAGGAAGTAATTACTTCCAGCCGTACGAACGTTTTATCGCACAGATTAGCGTCATTCCATTGTAAATATTGGGATCACTTAACCACGGGTAGAGTACGTTACCGCTCACGGGGCAAACCTTGAGGGCATTCCATTCTTTTGTAGCCCGAACGTTTCCTACAAAGGAGCTGGAATCGTTGGAATCTTGTCTCTGGGCTAGTGTTGTTAATGGCCTAGTTAAAAAAGGTGGGTGGTGAAGGAAAGAAGAAGAATTTATAAAGGTTGTTGGATACTCCGAATTGAACTGCCTTTATCCTGGGACAGGATTATTTGTGGTCGTGATACATAAACAGCGGGATGTAAGAAGAGATACCAACTCCTAAGTTTTAAACTTCATCATGTGACCTGAAAACAATGACAGAATTTTACTTGGAGGCACAAACCCATAAAAACATAAGCAGCGAGGTAGGTAAGGAGGACAACATGGAAAACAAATTCCGAGAAGTATGTCCTAAAACTACTTATGCTTCACTTCCGGTTAGTTGTGCGTGGTAATAGGGGGAGTAATAAAATGCAATGGAATAAGATAGAAATCTTCCTCAGAGAAGAAAGCAGGGCCACCACGGAACTGAAGTAATCTGCATTCAACGGAAAAGCACGTGACACGAGCAAAGCAAGTCATGAGCTCCATATGGCTGCCCTTATCACGACACAGGAAATGACCGGATACGTAACATGATTTTATGAACTACTTTCTCGAAATCGTTGTTTCTTTTTGTGACCCTCCTTGTTATTTTTTTTTCTGTTTCGTTTGTTTTGGTTCTTAACTACAGCAGCATCGTTGTTTGGAGGCCATGGGAAGTGTGTCACATTTTTATCTCCCTCTGTTGATATTCAACATAAACCACTTATTTACCCCGAATATTCCTATTACGAGGAAAGGGAGGAAGTGTCTTGATGACTGTTGCTTTTGTGGTGAGCGTCATAAGCCTGCATGAGGACTACACGCCTAGACGGATCGGTGACTGACCGACCGACTTTCAGCTGGCTGAAGAAGAAATACATGTTCCGCTTATGTATATGAGTAGCGACAAGAATGAGCATGGTATATTGTTCTGGGGAAAGAGACGGTATAGCAAGGCAAAAGATGGGATATTAGTAGCTGTAGGTAGCAGCTAGGTCAAAGTAAAACTCTCCCTGTACAGGAATGGACATACCCTTAAGTTTCCAAGAGGCTGAGGCTCCCAGAATTTCTGGACAACCGGCACATGAAGATGACAAGTTTGTCAGCCATACACAAAGGCCGCCTTTACCCCCAGAAGACATCCCTGGTACTCATTTCTATTAGGGTCTGAGTCGAACAGGGCCATATTGAGACCTGAAGTATTACGTCAATGAAACGAATCGATCCCGCGACCTTCTGCCTTGTAGCGCAATGCCTCATCTACCTGCGTCACCGCGTAACCAAACTATTTAAGCAGTTGTAAAATGTCAAATTCTTGTTGTAGTTGTTGGTGGTGGTGGTGACGGTGGTGGTTGTGGAGGTAGTGGTGGTGGTGGTGGTGGTGGTGGTGCGAGTTGTCGCAGCAGCGTCAGATTTTGAAATAAATACTCTCAATGAGGGTACTGGCTCCAGAGTATGTAGCGAACCGAAGAGCCCAGCAGTCTGATCACTGTCATTGTTCCGGTTGGTGGAAAATGTGTAACTTACAAGTAGTCTGAACATTATTCGGATCCTGTCTTCGATCCTGTCATGTGTGAGAGCTGAATTAATAAAACATCATTCAGGTTCTCACGTGGGGGTTAAGATCTTAGAAAAAAAAAGACAGTAAAATCTATCGAGTTTCGATGTCAGACACACACCCTTTTGGTAATGCACCTGGGCTTTTTACAGTGAACATCTACAGCGTACGGTGAGTGACGATGTGAAGTAAGGAGTGAAACTGAAAGGAAGTCAGCGTGATTGGTCCAGAAGATTACAGTCGTGTAAAAAATGGGATTGGAAATGACGAAAAAATGGTTGAATGGAGACCAGAAGACTGATTGCTAGAGAAAATGATCCAGGATATAAGTGAGACAGCCATCATAGTCGTGTCAGGATTCAATGGCTGCGCTGCATTAGGCACAAGGGCACAAAGAAATATCTTAGACTAAGGATACGGATTTGTTCTTTGTAAGTGCATCAGCCGAAGACGGTAATGCAATTAATAAATCCGTAATTATTGGTAGGTCTTATTAACAGAATGTTTTGTAATTTACCGTAAATATAATGCAGCTGCACGTAATAACAAACACTTTCTGTTTATAGTGGGCTGATATTTATAGGTGTGAAGAAGTCTGCGTCCTTTGTGTTGTCAACAACGTGCGAAACTGAAGCACCGTTCACTTACCGCTATACGGCTATGCAAACAGCGCTGTTGCTGCTGTGAACAGGGGAATGCCTTTTGGTATCTTGGGATAATTGCATCACTGATTCTGCCTTGCTGTAATCCTGTTCGAAAGTTTATTTACAGGGTAAATTTATTCTAAATAATGATGAACAATTAAGATAATGGTATCTTGTATTCTCCGTTAATTGCAGCTTGATACGCTCTACCGACTTTGTTAAAACTGTCTGCGTTACGATAAAGTTTGCGAACAAATTTGCATTCTATTTGCAGTCCGAGGGCAAAGATTATTTACATTTACCTGGTTTATATATGGCAGCCTAAACTGTTTTGAGTAATTAATATTCATAATAATTCGATGCAGAACCTTTTGTCTTCCAGGTTGCTATCCAAAAATGTAAAGATCAAGATATATAGAAATATAATTTTTCCTGTTGTTTTGTATGGGTGTGAAGCTTGGTCGCTGACATTGCGGGAGGAAAGGAAGCTCAGGGTGTTTGAGAACATGGTGTTGAGGAGAATATTTGGACCTAGGAGGGAGGAGGTGACGGGGGAATGGAGGAGATTGCATAACGAGGAGCGAAATGATTTTTACTGCTCACCCAATATTGTGCGGGTGATAAAATCGAGAAGAATGAGATGGGCTGGGCATGTGGCGCGTATGGGTGAGGAGAGGGGGGTGTATAGGGTCTTGCTGGGGAAACCGGAAGGAAAGAGCCATTGGGGAGACCTAGGCGTAGATGGGTGGATAATATTAGGATGGATCTCCAGGAGGTGGAATGTGGGTATATGGACTGGATTGGGCTTGTCCAGGGTAGGGACAGGTAGCGGACGCTTGTGAGTGCGGTAAGGAACCTTCGGGTTCCATGAAAGGCGGGGAATTTCTTGACTAGCTGCAAACCATTTAGCTGCTCTAGGACTCTGCACCATGGAGTAAGTAAGTAAGTAATGATATCACTGTGTGTATTTAGTGGTGTGATGTATGATTGTTTATTGCAGTTTATTACAAGGCAGTGCCAGTCTACCACATACGTATTTTGCAACATTATAGACGTAGTACTGCAATGTGAAAGAACAAGACTATTGAGACGGATTTTATGCGAAAGTCGGTAATTTTTCAGCAAGCTGCATGGCATCAGAACACAGAATATGTCTTCTTATTCAGTTCTGGTATTGTGCAGTGACGTACCCAGGAATTTTGTTCGGGGGGGAGGGGTGGTCAACAAATTCTGTTGAGGACAGAGGTCAGAGAGAACGGGGATCTGGGGGCGGTAGCCCCCTAGTCAGGGGTTCTGGAGGCAGCTGTAATTTGGTACAAGAAATTTCATTTCATATAGTAAAATTTTCTTAATTTTTGATACTATAAGACTGTTTATGATGACAACCAATTCATTTGTCATTGCTAATGTAAAACAGTTGCGAACCTACGTAGTTTTAGAATTTTACTGTCTTTTTTTCCGAACATCTTTTGGTGTTGGCGTCCTAAATTCAGGAATTTTTAACAGTTTTCACAATCGGATTGAGTTTGGAACGATTTTGGAGGGCCTTCGGAATTTTGGGGATTTTGGGGGGTTTGGACCCCACAACCCCCCCCTCGGTACGCCACTGGTGTTGTGTATATGAGAAATGATATGTGGAGGTGACTGCGAGTTCCTGAATCTTGTCGGTCCTTCCCAAGTCCAACATGTTCGTAGGACAACATAAATGTACAGAAAAATCTGGCACGGTTTGAGTGGGATTCAAACCCAAGATAATAACGCAGGTCGTAGATTGTTTGAACTCTGTGCTCAGAGTATGCTTTCGATCACAGGAACCAAAATCGAATTCGGCCGAATATTATCGCAGCACATTTAGTAATTCTTAAATTTAATAACAGGAGAGAAAATTCCCCTATTAGGCATTCACTCTGTGTTTCTTCTGCCAATAATTCTTAAAATCGAGAAGTGAATTTGCTATAGTACAGTGCCACCCGAAATGCCTACCCAAGGTTTTGTAATCCGAAAAGAAATGAACGTTCAAGTGAATGTGGTTGACAGTTATTTAACAGGCCCTTCGTTTCACCCACTTGGGCAAACTGCACGAGGCACATGGCCTTTTTTTATATAAAGCCTTTCAGAGCTTTATGTCATTACAATCTAGTCACAGGGACTAATAAGCAATCTTATTCTAACCTAAATTATTAATCTTGCACTAAACCTAAGAGTTCACCCATTAGCGTCTCTCTGTTTCTGCTACAATAATGTGTACACGTTTTGTTATGTACTTACACTAGCACTGTCTCTGCTGTTACACTGGCACTTACTCTAGCACTATCTACATGGCTTTTCTGAACATAAGACTTTCTGCTTAATTGATGTGTCCAATGGCCACGTGGAGGATAAGGGCACAGAATTAATACAAGATTAAGTATGTTTGCACACAAGAAATAAGAATGTGGGCTATTGATTGTTAGAAGCGTAGAACTATAATACAAACAACAGGTTTATTTAGGACGACTTCAGCTTTTCTTGTCAGTTGATTGGGTTTAGTACGACTTATTAATGAAAAGTTAACAGTGGTTAAGTAAAGTCGGTCGTGCTGCGGATTGTGGAGATAACAGGAAGCCGTCGTGATGTTTGAAGAAAACAAGGTTTCGCTTCTAAATGATTCATTACCATACATTGATGATTTCTTGTTTCTTCTTTATAAGCACTTGTTAGTTATTTCTCACGCGAATTCGCTACTGCTTATACCCTAGGCGGACTGCAATGTGGAACGCAGTAAGAGTTCAACATTTGAAAACTTTGCAGTCTGAGCTAACTGAGATTGCAGGGCAAAACGAAAGGCACACATGATTGGACGGGGTTAATACAGCCGATGTCCTCTTTCGGTTACAGGCTGATGACCGAGGTAACATCGATGCGAAACAGAACTAGAACTGACCATTCTTGTTCTGGTGTTTTGCGCGTACGATATTTTCTTGACGTTATCTAAGTAAATCCTATGTTGTGAGGATGGTATTACTGTCATAGCTAAAGAATTACAGTTTGTGAATTATTCACTAATTTATTAGTGGTTCATATTCGGACGATTCAATCTTAAATCCAGAAGTCTCATACCAATTTTTTTTTGTGTGTACGTCTGCCTTTAGAGTGGATTCCTTCCTGCAAATCGAGATTTATATGCAGTAGCCTCAAACACAGCATCCTGTGACGTATAAATCCGGATAACCATTACACTGCGTCCCGCGGATGTTTATTCTGATGACCTCACAATATTGGCTCTACTCTTTCTTACACCTGTAGTCTACAGTCGTAATTAACTGGAAGGAATATCATACAAAACTTTGCTTCAGAACACCTCACATTGTGTTAGCTCAGATTAGGAACAATAAAGAAGGACAAATGGTTTAAAATGAAATTGTACACTTGGACTACTTATAGACTGGGATGGGGGGGGGGGGGTTCGAATCCCGATTTGGTGTCAGCATATTTCTTCCATCTGTAGTGTGGTCCATGATTTTTGGTAGATATGTGCTGTGCCGTCCACTGATTTCGTGTTAAAAACGACTTACCTTACATCCAAACGTCCCATGGGGTCTCGGTTTCGGTTAGTTTTGAATCGGATCACTATGGACAGCAGTATGTGCCTTCAAGAATTTTCACTAGTTCTTACTGTATTCGGTATGCACAACATATGTAAGAGTGTAGGGACTATGAAAAAAATATTCTGTAGTTGGAGCTCACAGAGTAGTGATTACTTCAATAAACACTTCAAAATTACAGGAATTATAATCATGTGTGTAAGACGGTGAGACAAACATGGCCTCTCGTAACACACGAGGGTATGCAGTTGTGAGAAGGAATATTGTGTTATATATAACGCCATCTTGCATGAAACGTACGCATAACGCTGGGTTGATTTTTAAGGGGAAAGGGAATGGAAAAAAGGGTGGAGATTGAGATAACAAGAGAGACAGGAAAGTGTGAAGGTCCAGGAAGGAAAAGAAGATGAAGTTGCGAAGAAATGCTTGTGTAATTAATATGCTTGTGATTGCAGTAACAATCAGTACACACAAATCACCTAAACCCTGTATGGCTCCAGCAGCATGTAGGACAGTAGTTATTACATGATAATATACAATTTCAAATTAAGGCTTGCGGAAAATTTCTGTATCGTGCCCCTGTCTGTAACTACAAAACAACAGCACAAAACTTGTTTGCAGGAAGTGCTAAAAAAAAAACCTAGAAAATATTTCAGTATTCGTGAAGTAACCCGGTATTACATATCACGGTATTAAATAAATACGCAAGTACGGGTAGAGCAGTCCCGTTACAGGCCTGGAGTGGCCCAGAGGGTTCCAGGAAGTTAAGGTTCCCAGATTTTATGACAACGGCACAGGATGATGGTAAGGTTGTCAGCCTTACGCACCTTCCGCCTTTACCCCCAGGAAATGCTCCTGGTACTCATTTCTGTTAGAGGCTGAGTCGACCCCAGGGCCATAGTGCGATCGGAAGGATTATTTCAGTAAAAAATTCCAATGACACCATCTGAAAACGAACCAGCGACCTTCCGGTTTGTAGCACAGCACCTTAACCACTGTGTCACCGCGGTCCCCAAATACGCAAGTACAATTTCCTTTTTACAGATTGTGTTAAATGAGGAACAATTCGGAGGTCGTATCGGTCAGCATGTTACATCTCTAGAACTACTAAGCGGACATCGCATTCATTTAATATTCTGGGTCTGTTCTAAAAGATGTGACAGTTTATGTTCTTTTGGCGCAAATATTAATATACAATCTTAAAATAAGCATGATTTTTTTGACTAAATCTTTTGAAACTCACAAAGAATCTTGAACAGTTGTGACTAAAATGTTTTTGTACGAGAATGAAGTTATCCTAAATGTTTATTGAAGGATGTGCATTTCTGCTTTAAATAAAACATACCAAGTCTGTGTCATAGATATTATTTTGTTTAATGTTATTCAGTAATGTGAATATCTTTGCTCTCGGAACAAAACGAAGTGCATTAACGCACTCTCATGAAAAGACTCAGTTGTGAAACCTTAACTTTTTAAGAGCAGTTTGTTCTGGTATGCGTCTTGCCTGCAGCCTTACTTATTGTGTCTGAATTTCGAGACTGTGTGATCGAGTCCAACAATGGAACGCAAATGACAGTCGGCGCGAGTCAGCCAAAGGACTGATTTTCAGGTTAGCATTTCTCATCACGTATAAACTACTGTGCTGATTGCTGTGAATATCGGACTGATTCTGACAGACGACTACGTGGATTAAAGTATGTGTCTGGAGTAGTCATCAGCGTGAAAATCTATCGACTGCACACACATTACAATTCGAACTTCTGAATTTATTTTTCCCATAGCTGCCAGGAAATCATCTTGCATCAAATACTGCAGCCAGCAAAAGTAAGAGACGTTACATGAATGTTGATGGCTGTGCATGGGCAGTCTTGCTAATGAGGGATAACCCATTCAGCCAGTTTGGGCACCACTTTGTGCTGATCTTCTGTCTAGCAGAGAGACAGTGGACAAAGTACTAAATAGAACCATTCATGACAATGCTGTCTCTATTTTGAGCTCGTTACTCCAGGTGGACTAGCGGACTTGTGTGACAGTGACAATCGAAATGGTGCTGTAGACGCAACGGAATTTGACCATGCAGCCATATTGCGGCAAGTTTGTGTTTCCGATCCGAATTGTTGCTTCTTCGATTTCCGACCGGATTTTGTGTATTCGAAGCCAACTAATAGCAGATGATGAGATTTCTGTTGTTTACTGTCACCACGAATATGCATGGACGCCTAATTGGATTCCATAATGTGTGATCAAATATGCCACAGTATATAAGCACACAGGCCAATATATACTCGCTCAGTAAGTTGGACAGAGGCGTGGCTTCCTAATTGTTCATAGAGTATTATGCTTATGTCGAGCGATTCCTGTCGCAATAACTGCTAGATCAGTAAGACCTCATAAAACTTTACTGTGGCCAAAGAGGTAGGATTATTGTTTAAAATATTTAACCAAAAATTTATGTTTATGAATAAACACTACGCTTACTACTATTTACACTTAGCTGTAGTTACAATATTAGTGTCACGTGTGTGTGTGTGTGTGTGTGTGTGTATGTATGTATGATTGTATGTATATATATGTGTGTATGTAATGTATGTATGTGTATGTATATATGATGTATATGGATATTATACTTTGTATTTATATACGTATATACACATATACGTAATACATACACACATACACACACACATACACACGTTTGTGTATGCATGTAGTGTTAGTAGTTGCCCCGTCTTTCAGGTGATGTTAGTAATGGTAAAAATATTAGAACTAAGATTATCAGGTCATTTTCTGTCACTCGGACGTCGTCTGAGTTGTTAGATGGAGACGCTCCTGAAGCACGCTTCTAACTTCTTAAAATCCATGAGAAGAAATCAAGTCTACGAGCCGTTAGAAACTCGAGTAATCTTTCTTCGTCGAATTTTGTGAAATGTGTGATTGAAAATATGTGGCAGTGGAACTTTTAATAAACTAGGATAGCAAATGAAAGATGTAGTTTCATTGTTTGTACATAAGACATGCCCGTGACGTAGACACAAGGTGCTGTGTTTTCTTAATTCATTCTTTCCAACACAGAAAAATATCAGCTTGTTTCTTCAAAGTTTCTTCGAATGTACAATAAAATAACAATTCAGGTATTATCGTGATGGGAAGCATCTAAGCTGCCTCTGTGTGCTGTTTGTGCTCTAAACTGACCACGTTTTAACAAAAGGTATCAAGATTGTTCTAATTGCATATAGAAATGAACATATTTAAAATGTCACGATAAATTGAAGCATTTTATACCCACCAGAATTTCAAGACCACCAATTTAACAATCGCGGTACCTTACAGAATCAAATGCCCTACACAAGCTAAAGCAGAAGAAGCTTGGAGACCAGTGTTGCTTGTCCAGACAAAATTTGACAGACAGTGGTTGAAATGATAAGAACCACGAAATTGACGCACGGTGTCTGTTACCAAGTGCAGACTCCTGGGTATTGCTTCATACGCCATTACGTTCCTTCAGGCAACGTTGACTTCCTGTATCTGTGGATTATGTATCAGTTTATGATAGTATATATTGCGCGTACTGTTTAATCCTCTTGTTTATAATACGCTTGCTTAATATTGCGTGTTGGATGTGTTTGAAGCTCGAACAAAAGTTTAATTTCCTCTTCCTTCCACCACATGTTATTATTAACAAACAAACAAACAAAACAAAACAAAAGCGTATAAAGTATCCTTTCTTCTCGGATATGGCGCTGCTCTGTAATCCAGTAAAACAGATACCACATACACACCGCCGTGAAGCCAAAAATAGCAGCAAACAAAAACGCTTTTTGATATACGCTTTCTTGTCCCGCCAATACAGTCCATAAAAGAAAGTATATTATGCTGTTCTAGGGCTAGTTTTCCATTCCCCTGTAAGGATCCTTGACAAATGAAACGAACTGGCGATACTCCGATTATGAAGACAAGGGAAAATTCTGGTCATTCTTGTGGACCACAAGTCTGGGAGTAACAAAAATGATAGAATTATTGAGACTGTTGGAAGGCCCTTCCTAAGGTGGGGTGGCAGGAGCTGAGACTGCAAGATACGACGAGTGAAGTTATCTGACAGAAATCGAACATTGATATGCACAGACAGAATTAACAGCATACGGCAAGTGTAGAAGAAACCACAAGACAGTTGTGAATTACGTGTCGTGAGCGTAACTGGTTGTTGACAGACAAAATAAACATAAATTAATAAAGCGACATTTTGTTAGTGATGCAACACGCCATAAGGCCTTGTTCTTGAAGTTTGCAATACTTCCACCAGTTTTTTCTTCGTTCCGAATATACGTCCCTGTATAGTCTTCTGCACTGTATGCGGGTAAGGTCATTTATTTATTAAGTAATCGCCTGTTGAAGGTTAGCAGGGCAAAAGTCACGACATGAATATTCTTTTTCGTATACCAACGAAAATAAGACTCGGGCTATGAAGGAGGAAGACTCCACTTATTCTTAAAACCTCGACACTTAATAGTGGTAAACGACTAGCTTCTGTATCATTAATCCCTAGGAAGGACTTTTCGGTTCTAATTTGATGAGAGGCAGAGAGGGCCCAGAGTTCTACGCGGCCCTGAAAATTCCTGGTTCGTACTATGAGACAAACGTCGGTCGTTCAGTCCTGTGCCCACTTTTTATTGACTTAGGTGCTCCTACTCACGTTTGTGCCCTCTTATACGTAGCCGGTATCTGAGTGAAATGACCAAATGCCAGATATCGCACACGTAAGTGAGAAAGATAAATTGTACGTTGTTAGACATGGACAAGTCAGTGATGCTTGTGCGTATTGTGTTCGCCTATAACCCTTCGGCTATCTTGATGCCATAACGCACTTCACAGTATGAAATCGCGTAGCAGCAGCGGCGGCGGCGGCGGCAGCGGCAGCGGCAGCGGCAGC
>Ga0123354_10004076_pt1 | contig 20536 bp, 17 predicted proteins | sample TergutLab28metaG_2_FD_97872 | JGI IMG/M metagenome (GOLD analysis project Ga0123354, IMG submission 97872) | Labiotermes labralis P4 segment gut microbial communities from Petit-Saut dam, French Guiana - Lab288 P4 | ecosystem: Host-associated > Arthropoda: Insects > Digestive system > Gut ...
GAATACCAAAGAAAAGGGAGAGGAGAGGGGGGGGGGAAAGAGAAAGAAGGAGGGGGGCGAAAAAAGAGTGGTGTGAGAGAGAATGAAGAGGGGGGGGGGGGGGGGAGATATAGTTGGGTCAGTGATGTGTTCGGAAATGGAAAGGTAGTAGGGGTGTTTTAATCCTCAGCAGTTTCCATAATGGAGCTGAAGAAGTGAAGGTGACGAGGAGCGAAAGGAGGTAAATATTCCAAACGTTGTTGGTGATTCTTATAAAAACATGGGAGTAGACAAATGTGATCAGATGTTCATGGCATGCCCGTTTTGGTGTAAGAAGGCGTTTCTCCGTCTTATAAATACATGCATGTTCAGTGCACATTTCGCATTACAAACGGGGAGGAAAACTAGATACTTTGCAATTCAGAGAGTATCTCGCAGGGAGGATCATTGTTGGTGCTGATAGATGGTGCAAGCGAGTGTATTTCTATTTAATCTGTTGCCCTTTGTTCACGTTGAAGCTTCATGGATTCTTCTGAGAACTTGTTGTCACTCTTGTCAAAAGTATGTTTGTATTCTATCTGCTTATAAAACAAGCACAATCCTGGACTCAAGGTGGCCGCCAGCGCAAGTCATCAGAGACAGTCGTATATCCGTGACTGTTGGAATGTGGGTGTGACGTAACGGAAATGACGCTATAACAGACGACATAAGCGCGCCTGTACCTGAAGAAGATGCCGACAAAATACACGTATAAGAATGAAAACCTGAAGAAGCGAAAAGGAAGTGAATAATGAATTGTAATTACACAAATAGCCTAAAACCTAACCTAACCTTTGTTCGTCGTGATAAATGGAGGTAAGAAATGAATTGTAATTATAGGAATCTCGGCACCTGGACTCAAGAACACTTGACCCTAGCAAACTTCTTTCGACATGGCCACCTAAATCCTTCAGGAATACTAGGTTCTGAGGACCACGTCATATTTCGACCACAGGTGTGGCACTGCACCTTACACCGAAGCAAGCCCACGTCCATTAGGAACTGCATTGCGATAGCCTTATCACAAAACAGATACGTGAAGAAATTCCTGTTCGGACCACCGTCTTCCCGCAGCGTTGGACATCCGTATGAAGACCTCGGCACGAACGACATCTCCTGCAGGCTTTACTCGTAATTCTGAACAACCTCACAGATCCTTTGCACCATTGTGTGTTGCAAAACAGAAGCACGCAACCTTGAACCCTTCGACCACCACAAGACGAATGGCGGTAAGACCGTTACAGGAAGCGGGTTGCACTGGTACTTAAAAAACCGAAGAAAAAGGTGAACGAAAAGAAATGAAAACCTGAAGGAATGGTAAGGAAGTTAATTATTATACAACTAACTTAAAACTCAACTAACCTTCGTAATTATACAAATAATCTTAAAACCCATCTAACCTTTGCGAGTACTAAAATAACCCGAAGAAACTGGTGAACGGAAAGAAATGAAAACCTGAAGGAACGGTAAGGAAGTTGTCCGTCTCGATACCGCGGCGACACACGTATTGGGTTGCGGCAGCTCGAGTCCAGGATTGTGCAGCGTAGCCCTGAAAAGGAAGTGTGGTATCTCTGATCGTTCAGTTGTTTCACTTGTTGTGATTAGGCTGACAGGAACTAGAGATTTGAGGTTCTTATGGCCGTGACTGAAGGCTGCTGCCTACGAAAGAACGGGTGTCATATCTCATAAGGCAGAAATCTACACGAAACACAATACTAATGAGGCAATGTAGTGATCTATTTGTGTGCATAATTTCCAGTTTGCAACCTGTCAAACATAACTCAATAGGCTGACATCACCATTATGATTGTAATATATTCATGAATTTTAATGACGCCATCCCGTTGTGCATGTGTAATAAATTTTATTGCAAAGTACCGTCATACACAACAATTGAATTCAGTTGTAGTTTTACAGCTGGTTAATCAGGCTACATGTTTCGGCCGTTTTATCCGGCCAACATCAGGCCCACAGAATAATATTGTCAATTAAGGTACATTTGTTAACTCTACCAATGTGATCGCATTGTTTACACTGGACCTTTAAGTGCATTTAAAAGCGTATGTTAGCGGTTAAAATACCATTGAATATAAAAACAGATTTAAAACTATATATATATTTTTTATCTTTCCTTGTAAGGGTGGACGTAAGTAGCCATGGTATTACTTAGTTGCGTAAAATTTATAGAGCGTGCTTAGGGTGATCACTCACACTAGATTAATGGATCTTGGTTACTTTCTTAACATTTTATGATTCAAGATTACTGCACTCCTATTTAATATGCTGTGTTATGTTCATGCTTGTGGGCTTTGTACCCTCGTATTGCTGCACCTATTCTTGGATTTTGTATGAAGTTGGGCGTTTTTTGTATAGTTTTTTTTTTATTATTTCAGTTCGCTATAGTTAGAAACTGTGTTGTTGGTTTTCACTTTTAACTAGTATGTGCACTATTTTCACGTCGTGGTTGGACTCTTGTTTCGTAATATGGTGGCTAGAAAGACTCACAGTTATTATGCGGTGGAGCTTGATGGTTGTGTGCCGGTGTTGGGTAGCGCGCAGACTGTAGTGGGATTCGTTGTGGGCCCTTGTACTGTAAATTACTGTCCGTTGTTGACACGGGATGATTTTGTCCTTTGGTACACCAGTCGATAAGGTTATGACATTAATGTCTGGAAATATGTAAACAACCGTGGCAGATTATCATGTGGTTTTCTAGTAAATGCATGACGAATTTTGACTTATTATTATTATAATACTTAAATTCTCGGCAGTGTTCTTGGAATCATATGCGAAAGAATCGGCCAGTTTGTCCAACATATTTCATGTTACAGGCAGGGCATGTGAGCCTGTAGACTCCACTTTTTTCCATCTGTTTGTGTGCTTTTGTATGGGTCGGTTTTCGGTTGAGAATTCTACTGATGGTATTATTAGTTGTATATGAAATTTTGACTGGGGAATTCTTGAATGGCTTAGTGACAAACTTAGTCTCTTTTCCCGTATATGTGAATTTTTTCCACGTGCGTGTCATTCTTATCCTGTTTTTCTGTATGTAAGGAAAGATTAAAAAATATATAGTTTTGTATCTGTTTTTATATTCAATGGTATTTTAACCGCTAACATAATCTTTTAAATGCACTTAAAGGTCCAGTGTAAACAATGCGATCCCATTGGTAGAGTTAACGAATATACCTTAATTGACAATATTACGCTGTAAGCCTGATGATGGCCGGATAAAACAGCCGAAACGTGTAGCCTGATTAACCAGTTGTAAAACTATAACTGATATTCAAATGTTGTGTATGACGGTACTTTGCAATAAAAAAATGTAATATATTCAGTCTGTAACCAAGAACCCCAGAATTACACTTTTTTTCCCCCATCATTGAATTCCCAATTTGAGAAGTGGTGTAAATTCTCAGGTCGCGTTAAAGCGAAATCGTGTAAAAAGAGACCCGCCTATAATTTCCATCAAACGCAACAAGTGTATATTATATACTACATTCAGACAACATGTTCCTACCATTATGCTCATCTTCACACCAGTAATATAAAATTCATAAAAATTTTTGTATACAATTTTATTAATATAAGTTCGAAACTTTACATTCAAGCCTATACACATAGCTGTGTCAAATTTGTTATGATAGTATTTAAATATGCTTCTGTATTTCAGTGTGGCTGAAGAATAAGCATTATAAAGTCCATGAAACTTAGTCTTGTTGGTCTTGTTTACGCTTGTAGCTGTTCATCTGTGTTCATTATAGTTTCTTGTTTTGGATAGATTATTAAATATGTTGAATTTCCATGTTACTTAGAAAATGTTGAATCCTGTGCGTAAATGTAGTCGTTGTCATGTTAGGGAGACCTCCCGAACCGAGATACACGACAAAGAGTACTTCGGTTTTCATGTAAAGTGCCCTAGTTTCCCGATAAACTTCAACGAAAATTAGGGCATTTGTACGGAATGTGCGTTGTGTCCCTGGTGTGAAGTTGCACGAAAATCCCTCTAGGCACTGAGATACGGGTTAAAAAGTTATTCACTCGTCATGCAAAGCGCCTAAATTTCTTGACCGATTGCAACGAAAATTTTAAAACACATAGGAAACGCGCGTTGTGACTGTGGTGTGAAATTTCATGAAAATCCCTCCTATAGAACCAAGGATATGGACAAAAATATTTTATTTTTCGTGTAAAGTGCCCTAATTTCCTTACCGATTTTAACTAAAATCAAGGTAGATGTAGCGAATAGGCGTTTTGTACCTTGTATGACGTTTCACGAAAATCCCTGCAGTAAGTGCCGAGGTAGGGCCAAAAATGACTTCATTATTCGCGCAAAATTCCATAATTTCGTGACCGATTTCAACGAAAATTAGTACATTTTTAGGGAATGTGCGTTGTTTTCCTGGTACGAAGTATCACGCTGACTATCTCTGTTACGAACCGAAATACGGGCCATACAGTACTGCGGTCTTAATGTACATTGCCCTAAATACATCAAAGTACCCTAATTTCGCGACCTATTGCAACGAAAATTAGAACATCTTAATGGAAGCTATCTCATTGTGTTTACTATTAAACAAACTACATTTATTGTGTTAGACTGGAAATAGTGTATGTGGCCTGTTTAATTAGAATACGTATAGGGAATGTGCATTGTCTCCCTGGTATGAATTTTGGTGAGGGACCTTGCATTAGGAGCCGAGATACGGAAAAAATTCTTCTGTCTTCATGTAAAGAGTCCGAATTCCTTTACAGATGAAACACAAGTACGAACATGTGGAGGGAATATCTTGTGTCCAACGTATGAAGTTTCACGAAAAACTATCTTTAAGGAGCTGAGATATGGAGCGAAAGGTACTACAGACTTCATGTAAAGTGCCCCCACTTCTTGGCCCATTTCGACGAAAATGAGACAAGTTGTAGGGAGTGGGAGTTGTGTCCCCGGTATGGAATTTCATGAAAATCCGTCCGTTAGGAGTCCACATGTGGGAAAAGAAATACTTCGGTCTACATATTAACAGCCCTAATTGTGTGACTGATTTCATGGAAACTTAGAATATGTGTAGGTAATGAGTGCTGTGTCATCGAATGCATGCCGAGATAGGTCGACAGAGCACTTGGATCTTGATGTGAAGTGCCCCATTTCTTGCCCGATGTCAGCGACACTCAGAATGCATGAAGATAACGTGTCCTGAATCCACAATGTGCGGTTTGACAAAAGGCTAGATACAGAAAAAAACGAAATTGTGTAAACTAATGTTAAGGATTTTAATGTTTTAATAATACTTTAATGATAATCTTATTCTTAAATGCAAAAAAAAAAAAAACTTTTGCCAAGTAAGTAGACGCACTCAGGCTGCAGTTCTTTGAAGATGGCCAAGAACTGAGACCGAAACATGTCGAAGTAATAACTAATGAATAAAAACATTGTGTGTAGTACTTGTTATATCTTCACTGCAATACCCACACGCTTGACTGTTTGTTGTTATTAAAATTGTATGTTTATCTTTTACAGGAAATGTTAAGATGTGTAGTAGCCTACTACCTCTGTAATGGATTTGTAGAATTAATGTATTTGAAACTGATCTCATATTATTTAATTGTACAGGTGCAAGACCTAGACAGTAATATCCGTAACAGTTCCTGTACATGTTACTGTTGAATTATAGACCTGAAGATGGCCAACTCCGAGGAGCGAAACATTGTGAAAATGTGTGTTGTGTACACAGAATGAACATAGAGAATTAAAGTAAGACAGCACATTCAGTGACATTACACGGGGGATTAGTGGACTGTATTTGTGGTAGTGTCGGAGTATAACGGCGTATTTCTCGAAGTTACTAATATGATCAAGATTTAAGAACACTCCAGTTGTATCCCGTCAATGGGTGGAAGCATGATTGGACAGCTTAAAATTTCTAAATTGGCTGTCCCTTTAAAAAAAAACAGTTCTCTGACTGCAGTAGCAAAGACGGGCGTGTTACACCACTTGCTGGCTTGGTAATGTTACTTCAGTGATGTCACCACTAAGAATTAGGCATTCAGAAAAAGAAGGAAAAAAAAGAAAAAAAAAGTTAACTTGTTGATTATTATTGAGTGGAATTTAGGTCAGGTTCCTGCAGACAGTTTTAAATCTGTCACTGGACATTTCTGCTTATGCCAGTGAATATTTTGATTTGGGGTGTAGTTACTGAAGTCAACCGCCCGTGCACATGTAATGGATCAACATGTGAAGCCAGTGGAAGAATGGTGAAAACACTCTCGTAACTAGATTCTTATACCTGGCTTCATCCAAACTAAAATTAATTACGCAACGGCAGGTCTTCTCGATTAGCATAGTACAGGGCGATTTAAAAGTCTCTGTACAGGGAAAATGGTCTCTACTTACAAAACGTGCTCTATTTGGGCACCATTACGTTGATAGCACATAAGGATGCGTACGTGGATAGAGCTCAGTTGAAACCTGATGGCACACGGTGGCGCACTGTAGGGGAAGTGAAGGGGAAACATGCGAGTGGAGTGGGTAGCCAGTAGTCTTGCTCTCTACCTCGGAACATGGTGTATCCAGCATTACTACCGCTGATGCGCACACGTCGGCTGCCAGTAGTCGACTGAACCGACACCCCCGCCAATTTAAATGGACTCGTCCGTTTCGCGGAAAGACCAAATCTGGTTTCTGCGCGTGTACCATCAAGTTTCAAACGTGCTCTACCATTTGTACGGAGACTTCTGAAGCAGCCTGTATATGCCATGCCATGAAAATTTTGAATGCGTTCAATTCTCGACAGCGCCTGGTGACGTAGCAGTCTGTGGCTGGTATCGTCCAACAGGTGGTGCTGATCAGAGACAATGTAACGTGTGTAATGCATTAGTTGGTAGGCAGACTTGGAAGCGAGTGGAGGTAGGTTTGGAATGGCTTACATGTGCGTATTTAACAGCGAGGTTCTGCATGCAATAGTGTGTTAACGGTCTGATTAGTTACTGTTCGTTCATCGGAAATCGCCATGAAATATGAAGTGCTCTTTCGGATCTACGTTTCTGATGCTGTAATATTTTATTTTTTGAAGCATGACGAGGCATATATTACGCCGGGTGATGTAAGTATTCGCCATATTGCATACAGCTGATCGCAATGCAGATTGGGAAAATTGTTTTTGTATTTCATTTAGTTGCCATTGGTGTCAGGAAGTTGAAGTACGACTGATTTGGGGATGTCCACAAAGTCGTGTACCTAATTTAAAAATTCATTTCATGATAATCAAAACAGAAATGTGCAGTCATCTGCCAATTGTTCGTTTACGTTAAGCGGAATGGTTTAAATGCGTCGTGTATCTCTTGTCGACCAGAGCTTTTCTTGCTTGGCGTGGACATTGGATTTTCCGAAATGCAATGGTTTAGAAATAACTCTTATAACTTAGAGATCTAACATTAAAGAGAGTTCAAACAAAAACTGATTTTTAAAGAATAAACCTACGAATGTGTCTGTCTTTATTACATTATTCTGTTCGTTTTCTACTACTGTCTTCAGTCTGAACAAGGATTTATTTTGTTTTCTTCGAAATGTATCAGACAATTTTGACAAGGTCTGTAACTTCTCTTTATACAATTTTAACTATATGGGTCAAATTGTACGACCTTCTTTCCATTGCTTTTCTTATTACTTATTATTATTATTATTATTATTATTATTTTCCATACATTCTATAAATCCACGAAAGGTTAAAAACCTGCTGGATATAGAACAAGTCAATAAGACAAATAAAATAAATACAATTAGTAATAACAAAGATATAAGAGATTTTAATGAACTTGGTTCAAAGTTGTCACTGATGTGTGTGATATATCTGTATTGACATGTTGTGGGTGAGGTCGAAAACTGCTTTGTAATGTGATTTTTGTGAAGAGCAGCGCAGACGAGTAGAGAAGCACAGCAGCGTCTAGTCTACACTGCGCAGTAAATACACACACACGCACACACATAGCGCAAACACGGCATTCATCTACTGTGCAGTGTTTTCAGCCTTATTACTTCCTCCAAAACAATGTCACACTACGGACATTGCACAAGTCACTTCATTTCTCCCCACAGGTAATTCCAATTTCACGGCACAGTACTGCAAATCGAGCATGTTCAGTGGGGTTTGTAAGCAAATCTGCCAGTTGTTTTCTTCTGTCAACATGTTCTATCCCGATGTCATCATTAAGTTATCACTCCCTCACATAGCAGTGTCGCACCTCAATGTGTTTCGACCTTTTGTGATACTCCGGGTTCTTGGTTAGCTTGATGGCACTGGCGTTGTCGATGTACAGTACCGGTGTTTTTTCTGGCCAAGTCAGACAGTTCTGACAACAAGCGCTTCAACCAGACTAATTCTTTAGCCCCTTCACTTGCTGCAATGATCTCGGCTTCAGTTGTTAAGAGGGGCTGTCGTCGTTGCAGTTGGCTTGTCCAAGACACTGCACCGTCAGCAAATATAGCTATAAAGTCCGTGGTGGAACGTCTAGTTACCTTATCTCCTGCGAAATCAGCACCACTAAACACCTTTAGTTCGCCAGAACCTGTAGTATACCTGAGGCCATAGTTGCTGGTTGATCGCAAGCAGCGAAAAAATGCGTTTAACATTGTTCCAATCTTTTTCAGCTAGTCTGTCCATGACCTGTGCAGCTTTATTTACGGCTGATGCTATGTCAGGGCGTGTTGCTGCTGCAAGATACATGAGCCTGCCCACTGCCTCACGATATGGAACCTTGCCGTTGACGTCTTTGTGGTTATCACTTTCTTCGCGACTGAGAGGCGTCGACACACCTTTTGCTTCAGTCACGTTGAACTTTTGCAGTATCTTGTTTGTATACGCCTCTTGGCTAACAAAAATTGACCCATCACTTTGACACTTAATCTGCATTCCGAGGAAGTTCTCAAGCGAGCCAATTGTAATTTTGAATTTCTCTTGTAGTAGCCCTAAAAACACTTCAATTTCTTCATCCTTGTTATCCACAACAAGTCCATCATCAACATAAATTGCAGCATAGAGAAAACTGTCTTCATGCGTTCGATAAAATAGGCAAGGCGCAGTTGTGCTGTTCTTCAATCCAGCTTTCAACATGAAACTATTAAACCGCTTGTTCCAGCACCGTGGTGCTTGCTTTAGACCGTAGAGGCTTCGCTACAGCCGACATACACGACCACTGCCATAGTTAAAACCTTCCGGCTGCTCTAGGTACACTTCTTCTAGTTCACCGTGGAGGGAAGCGGTTTTCACATCGAACTGTTTCAGCTTCGTATTTTTTGAAGCATCCACTACAAGTAGTGTGCGGATAGTGTCGTAGCGTGCTGCGGGACTAATATTTCATCATAATCAATTCCTTGTTGGCACTCTCCTAAAATAACTTTTTTTCCCTTCTCTGTCTTCACCTTGGTGAGGGTCATTTGGAGTGTCACCATTGACCAGTTCAGGCCTCAGAATTCCATCTGGCTTTACTTTTCTAATTACACTTCGGTTCTGTATACAGTGTGCTGGGTTCTAGCCTTGTTGGATTCTGGTTTGTGTGTTTTGGGGAACCCCAGCCACGACTTTAGTGTTATTACAAAAGTGGAGCTACTTTGCAAGAAGTGTTTGGTTTTCTACCTGTATAATAAATCACTTATTTTAGAACACCAGTTCACTATCTGCAGGCTATCTGACTTTGTTTATTGTGTATGTACCTTGCACTGTGGTCATGCTTTCACAATGGCTGGAGGGAGCCAAAATACGGGGATAGTGGAGCAGGGTGCAAACATAAAGACTCCATGCTATGTGTGACATGTGTACGACTTCTGGCTTTTACCAAAGCTAAAATAGTTGTTGAAAGGGAGGAGATTAAGGCAAACACAATGAGGCAGCTGATGGCGATCCTAAAAAAGGTCTTTGCAGATTGTTTTGAAAAGTGGAAGGAACACTGGGATAAGTTTGTGAGGTCCAAAAGGGAGTAACTTGAAAGGGACTAAGGTGCCATTGTCCAGTTTTTTAATATTAAATGGCTGGATACTTTTGAGACAGACCTCATATCTACCCAGTAGGGAGGGAGGGTGTCAGTAATAATTAATTTTTACCAAGTCTGTCCTTCTTTGCCTGTCATTTTTACTGATCCACAGTACCTTGGCTTGATTCCTCATTTTTGAAAGGGATGAATTCCTTAAAATTTGGTCTTGGATATTTGCCACTTTGGTACAGGTTATTTTAAATTCTCTGCAGTAGGCAGCCAGTTTTTAAATTGAGGGTAATGATGAACTACCTAGGAAAATAGGATTTTACAAATCTAGTACAGTGGGAATGGAAGGTGTATTAGAATTTATGTTAAATTCAAAGTTTTTCCACTTAGCATGCACATGTGCAGCGCATTGTGTGGCTCGCCAAGTTAAAGCAAATTATGTTAACCAAAATGAACTTACAAGCAATTTGAAAAGTGATAAGTAAGGATTAATTGAACTTAGATGCCAAGTAAATGGAAGCAAAGAAGTGTTGTACTTGTGAATTTATTCATTACAATGGGCTGCAAGTGCTCAGTAGATTTGATGGATTGCTGAGCATGCTGAAATAAAGTACACACAAAGGTGCTGGTGCCTTGAGTACAGTGCACAGTGGGGGGAAATGGCTGGGAATATAAACATAGGGTGTTGTGTTTTCTTGATGAAAATTCAATGAAGTGTTGCGTGAATATGTATAGTGAGGGTTATGACAGGTAACGGCAGTTCATATTTGGCAGTAACACCTGCAGTAATTTTCTGTTAAGCCTGGTGTATTATTCACTTTTTATTTACAGATGACAGGCGTGTTAGCATGTCTCCTTGCTTCTGTCATGTGATGCATACAAAGCAAAGAAGTGTGCTCACATCTAGCACAGAAGGGTCTCTTCATCTTTCCACTACTGTTTTAGAACCTCTTTGAAGCCTAACTTCACATGTTCTAGACAATTTCCCTTGCTCTCTGTTATTGATACAGTGTATTTACATGGCTGAATTTTTACATAGAATGTATTGTGAAAATATAAGCATGAAACTTGAGTCCGGACTTTTCATAGCTAGCAAATGTGCAAGATAAATGACACCCAATGAAATTATGGTGTATTGGTGTTTTGAGGACTATGTTTGAAGGTTGTGGACTAGAGATATTGCATGAGGCAGATTGACTCAAAGCTGTAAGTTATAATTACATTGTAATTATTTTCTTTACCATTACAGTTTGTATGAGTATTGAAAGGCCTGATGACAGCTCATGAAAATGCAAATAAAATCTCAGGTCACGTAATATGAACACAGGACACTTGTTCTAAAAATGTCATGGATCAGCGCAATGGTTTAGACACAGCTGAAAAAGTTTGTGGGAACATCAGCATGTAAAATAATGCCTGAACTGGGTAGATCTTTAAAAGTGTAATTTGCTCAGACACGAAGCAATGGGATTACCATTACATATCATTCACTATACGTATGACATTTGTAGCGCATGTGTGGATGGCACAAATTATGAAATTTCAGTAAAATTGCAATAATGGAAGCTGAGATGTTGAGGCAAAGGTACTTGTTATCCTAGTTACATGCCTTTATTTATTTATCAATAGCAACCAAGCTTACATCTTTGAAGCACATGCACAGGCAGTGCCGCACTTTAAGTTTCAGGGAAAATCTCCAATGGAAGCTGAGATGTTTCACTGAACAAGAAAAGTGCCTGTATTATTGGTCGATTGCAACAAATTGAAAGCGTTTGTGAGAAAGGTGAAACATCTGAAGTTTCAGAGAAATACCAATAATGGAGGCACTGATACAGATGAAAAGGTACTTTGTCCTTCAAATAATGTGCCCTTCATTATTGACCGAATGCAACCACAATTACTGTTGTAGCGCATGCATGGAAAGTGCCAGATATAAAGGTTCAAGAAAATCCCCAATGGAAGTTAACATACAACAAGGTACTTTGTTCTCCAAGTAAGGTGCCCTTCATTATTCACCGATCGAAACTAAACATATATCGGCAGTAGTGGATGCATGTTTGGTTCTAGGCATGAAATTTCAGGACAATTCCCGTAATTGCAGACTGAGGTACTAAGGCAGTGGCACTGCGTTCTGCCAGTAAAGTGCCCTTATTTATCGAGAGATGACAACCAACCTTACATCTATTTTTGCGTATGTGCAAATGGTGCGGTGCTTGAAGTTTCAGGAAAATCCCACCAATGGACAAGGTACTTCGTTCTCCATGTAAACTGCCCTCAATTAGTGACATTGCCTCGCAAGTAACAGCGTTTGTAGCGCTTGTGAATAAGGTGCAATGTATGAAGTTTTCAGAAAATCCTGGTAATGGAAGTCTACATACTGACAAAAGGTACATGTTTTTCAAATAAGGTTCTTTAAAGTATCGGCAGGCTGCAACTAAAGTTGCAGCTGTAGTAGCGCATTTGCGAAAGGTGCGGCGTTTGAAGTGTTATAAAAATCCCTCCAATAGAGGCCAATATATGTCGGACTGGTGCTTCGTTCTCCAACTAAAATGCCCAAAATGATTGACCAATTGAAACCTAAGTCACAGCGATTGTAGCGCTTGCGAATAAGGTGCTAAGTGTGAAGTTTCAGAAAAATTCTGCCAATAGAAGGGCAGGTACAGATGGAATAGTAAGTTGTTACAAAGTGCCCTTAAATATTGACTGATTGTAACAAGTCTTACACCCTTTGTAGTGCATGTGTAGAAAATTGCAAGGTATAAATTTAAGAAAAATCCCTCCATGAAAAGTGAAATACATACGAAATGTTACTTGTTAATACTTGTGAAGTGCCTTTCATTATTCAGACCTACAAAGTTAAGGCACATGCGCTGGTGGTTTTAGGTATGAAATTGCAAGAAAATCTCTTGGATAGAATCTGAGGTATTGAGGCTGTGGCACCTTGTTCTCCAAGTAAATTACCCTTATACACTGACCGATCACAACCAAACTTATATCGTTTGTAGCACATGCATGGACGGTGCACTGCTTGAATATTCAGAAAAATCCCTCGAATGGGAGCGGAGGTATGGCCAAGTATGTATTTCATTCCCCAAGCAAAGTACCCTCAATTATCCACGTATTGCAACCAATGTGGCAGCGTTTGTAAGGACTGTGAGTGACATGTAAAGTTGCAGGATCGTCCCAACAATGGAAAACTGGATACAGATGATAAGGTACTTTGTTCTACAAATAAAGTGCCCTTAATTATTGAAAAATGCAACCAAACTTGTACCCTTTGTAGCGCATGCGTGGAAGTTGTTGCGCTTTAAATTTTATGAAAATAGCTCCAACGAAGCAGAGGTATGGCTGAATAGGCCTAGGCTTGCCTTTGCCTGCCTCATCTTAGCTTGGTTTGGTCTGGTCTGGTTTGGCTTCGCCCTGTTTGGTATGATTTAGCTTTCCATGACCTGGTTAGGCAATGGAATGTTCCACAATTGTAGAGATCTCTTACTTGCAATGGAATGCTCTGTAATTGTCATGATACCAGTATCTCTTATTTGCAGTGGAATGCTATGCAATTGTGGTGAATTTCACAACACATAAGGAAAGCCAGTTACCACTACCTTATTATAATATGAAGTGTTTTGGAGCTGTCATCACTTTTGTAAGTTTTTATAGGTATTAGAATGGTTTTTGTTTGTAGGAGTATCATCAGAAAAAGCTTTATTCAATATGAAAATAAAATTTATTTTGCTGAAAAATCCTATGAAAATAAAATTTATTTTGCTGAAAAATCTTACTTATGTAGTAACTGCATTTAGATATTTTACAAAATTATGGAACACTTGAAATCATAACACAATTCTTCCTGTTTCTTGTACAGATTAACATATTACTTTGCATCACTAAGGTTAAAAAGTACAAGGTCATAGGATTCTTCAGCCATTTTACAATAACGCTCCTTCTGTAGCAGATTCCAATATAGACATGATCCAGCGTCACTCAGTATACCTTTCACTGTGTCTGCTTTGAGCAAATTAAGCACATTAACATACAGCACCAGACAGAGGAAAGTATGCCATTTGCTAACACATCCAATGCTTTAGACATCACAATACAAAATTATAAAACTTACAAATGTTTGTACCATCATAGGTAACATGTTAGACCCAAAATTGTGAAGTTGTAATGAAATGTTTCTCAAAATAATTGAAAACATTAATTCCAATCCAACCACTACATATTTATGTAAGCATTATAAAACTAAATTAAAACAATACTTCTGGGATACAACGTGGCTATATGGACTGGTTCATTGGGACAGTGATTGAATTGGAATAACATCCTTACATGAACAGAAGGACTGGGAGTGGATCACGGGAACCTCTCTTCAGCTGCCCAAGGAAAGCAGACAGCTGCATCACAAAATGTGTACCATTCCTCTACACTACAGTGGATTTCCTCGTAACTGATTCCCTCCCTCCAATAGCATGTTCTCCAGTCACCTGATTGTTGCACACTCATCTCGGTGCATCTCCGTCCCTCCCACGCCTCACCCTTTCAGTACACCCACACCATTTGTACAAGCCATACATCTGACACCCAGATGATGGGATGAACAAGTTGTTCCATAACATCAGTGAAGTTTAACCAGATGCAATATGTTAATCAGAAGCGCCACATTCTGATACACCTCACCATAAAATCCTGATGTCATGTATCACAGTATGCATATGTTTGCTTCATCTTTTGAAAACTGAGCTGATTTCTGGAGAGTTTGAAGGGTAATAAACCACAACATCTACAGACAGACATGAAAAGTATTCATGTAACATTCGCGGTGGTGAATAAAAAATTTCCTTGGTGACAGTTTTATGGGACTTTCTACCTTCAGTTACCACCCCACACAGCATCACATCCTAAAGCAAATAGCTGATAACAATTAGAGAACTTGATTGAAGAAATGTCACAAATCATAATTCTGTTTCTGCACAAAAGTAATGTAGTCCCAAAGGCCTAAATCTGGCAGTGTTAACCAGTGTTTTCATTTTTAAGAGAAATTAATTTATCTCGCTTTGTAATGAGAATTGCTTATAATCAGGGATTGTTATGGGGAAAGGGGTAGAATTGAAAAATGGTTGCCCCCCCCAGGCAATGAGCCTCAATGATACATCGATTAATACAGTCTTTCACCTGCAAGATCACTTTTTCCTGATCACAATCCCAAAACAGGCCACACCTGAAAAATATTCATACTTGTAAATGCACAAATACATGATATCAATGCAAGAAAAGCAGATTATATAAATGGCATACCTACTTCTTCCAGTGAACTTTCATAATGTTTATTACCTATTTTCTGGGCACATTCACAACCAGCATGCTGCTCTTATTGTCACACATCCAGGAGAACACACAGCACACACTTTTGGCATCTTAAGAAGTACAGTTCTGTATAAAGTTTGGCACACAGAAGTTGTCCCATCTTGGATTTAAGAACTGCAGTTCACAGATGGTGTGTGTTTATGGCAACCTTAGATGAAAGAACTTTCTTAACACCCCTGTCTCCTGCTATCTGATATTAGATTTATCTTGGCGTGGTTCCAGATAAATTGGAGTGATGTTTGAAGGTTTGTACTTCCTGAAATAAATGAAAGTCCTTGTAACAATTGCATACACACACACAAAACAAAAATAACGGTTACTTCTGTGTGTCATTTAACAACATTGGCAGTGGCTAAGATTGTATAGCGAGACAGGTTACTTTAGTGAGTTCTGAAGTTCTCGCAGGGTTGAGAATTGATTAAATTCTTCCAGTTTGAAATGTATTTCTTTGTTTGCTTGTTTACAGTTTATTTAATGGCACTATTAGACTGTACTGTGTCAAACAGTACAAGGATTGCTGAGTGATAAGTTGGAAAAAATGTAAAAGGAAGAAGTCAAGACCTCATTTGAGGAATTATCCAGGTTTTCTCCTGAAGGACTGAGGAAAACCATCTTAAACCTCAGGCAGTATAGCAGATCTCCAGCCCAAGACTAGAACCCTGGAGCTCTCAAGTGCAGAATAGGATTGCCAGCTATTCAAAGCAGCATTTTGTCTAATTTATTTCTACTCACGCATAGTCTGAATTTGGGACTCCGATAACCAGCATTTCACTGCCCTTCATATGCAACCTCCACATGCTTTTGTGGTAACCCCGGACATCCAGGTCCCAGATCTTGAAACACTGAAACAAGTTGTGAAGCATTAATGTATCAGGATTTTACAATAAGAATGCGAAGGACACACTGGAACAGTCAGTAACGCAAGACACAAAGGTAACCTTACATTTTATTTTCCATTATGGTGGCACAGAATAATGTAAGGTTACAGAATTGCTTGATCAATGCTGCTATGATATTACAATTCCATATCCAATAGAACTTACTTTTTGTGGCAGGAAATCATTTTCTTTGCTTATATAATATGGTATGTTATAATGGCCTGCTATTCCATAATATGCATGTTCTCATGGTGCCAGATCAAACTATGTATTTTTGCTAGAGAATTAACAACCAAGTATCTTTATATTCTATATTAACTCCCTTTCCAATTTCTTGCAAAAGTAAATTAATTTGAGAAGAACGAAAATTTGTACTTTGTTGTAGATGCAGTAAAAAAAGTGAAACATCATGAAGTATGCCAACTGATTACCAATATTTCTTTTAGTTCTGACTTGTATTTATGAAAATAATCATAAGCAAATTTGTATTTCATTATACACCACAACATATACTATCATCCAGTTGTGTTTTACTTTCTCACAACAACACACACCTTCTGCTGTACCACCAACAGTGTATGCCAAAACCATTACCTTGGCTACTTGCAACCATGTCACGAAATCCTTCGGTTCTTCCATTTTGATAAACATAATCATGATTCCATCCTGAAAAAGAACATACACATGTAATTCACAGCCCACTCACATGTCAATGGAAGACAAATCAAGTGTTACAAAGAAGATGGTGACCAGACGGCAGACAGTTGTGTTAAAAGAGGATAGCACCGTGGTGCCAAATGAATAAAGAGGAAGAGTAGGAAACTATCACTGGCCTTCAAGGAATAATGTATGTAATATGACAGAAAATAAATATGTGCCATCAATGAATGGTGAAATGAACTAAAATATTCTGAGACTGTGTATTTCAACATGAGATCTGACATTCTGACAGCAGTGGCTATGACGATAGGCCTACCTGTGAACTGGGATGTGTTGTAATGCAGTCTGACCGAAATTTACTAACATTATGGAGGAACTTATGGGTTCTTTACTCAGGGTAGAACAGTAAGAAGGCAGCATATCCCTGCAAAGCGTCAGCGAATTTCTATCAGATGATGAGGCATCACATCCAAAGTGACTAATCTTCATGAGCTTCCAATGATTTTTTTTAAACCTAGACAAGATGGAGGCAGCATTTTCTGCCCAAACATCAGAATGAACATATTATCCTACACTCTTCACAACCTCGAAGCTGTATGAGCAACACCTGCTGTGAGAGGCCAAAAACTTCTTTCGCGACAAGCCCATAAAGACTCAGCATATTGGGGAAGAATGTTCTGTTCATGACCAACAATGCCAAACAGGACGATCATCACCTTTTTGTCAGGTATGAAGTTTTCCTCACATGGTGATTTGCTATGATCCAGAACTATGCCTCTCTTGATCATGCCCACAATTAATTCTTCATAATTATTCTTCTTCACACTGTAAATATACACAACAAATATGACATATCATATTAAAACTAAAACAGAGACAATATCAGGGTGGAATCAAATTTTACTAATCACAGCAAAATGATGTGGCATCATCAAATATGGTGAAACAGTACCAGTGTTTCAGAGAAATTTACTGTCTCTGTCTTCAGGTACAAGAGTACTAAAATCTGGACAAGATATAGGCAGAGTATGACCAGTCCCAGATCACTTTTTCCATCTTTAGTTTACTCGTAAATCATAAAGACTTAGGCAGGATACCTCTGAAACATGCATATCTATCCAGTCAAGTACAGTGCGTCACATGCCACTTTCATAATTTAAATATTTTATATAGTGACCAAAATTATGAACATTAACCCTTAAATGCTGGCCTCTATGCACTGTACTGTGTGAGTGCATTTCAGGGCAATTTTAAATTTAAAACTCTGCTGTCCTGGACAGTAGTTTGGATTTAAATTGAAGGGTTAAGTATTAATATAAATTATAAAAAAGTATAGAATAGATGGGGAGAAAGATTTGAGCAATGGGACATTACCTGTCCACATTTTTTAGTTTCACGTGTGGCAACGTGTTAAAAGAATGTTTCTTAAAGTAGACATCTTGGAAGTATGAATTCATGTTCAGACCCGAAGCACCAAAATGGTACGTTCGAGAGATGTCCGGAATGACGCACTCCCTGCCTTTCCGAACTTCAGGCAACCGCATCCACATGTCCCAGTCCCACATCTGGAAATGCAACATAAAATGGATTTCCTGTACCAAGACCAGACAAATTATCAGTGTTTGAATTTGCTCCTGGAGTGGGCATTTACAAGGCCTGTTGCTATATGTCAAATGGGCACTTAAATTTGCATTATTGCTTGTTCAGCCCACAACTTTCTTGAATATCAAAGCATGTAAATACAAAGAAATTACAGATGAGAAGAACAGAAAAACAGCTGCTAAAAGCTACATCCCTGCTATCTGTGAATGATAAGGGACACTACATGTACTGTAATGCCAAAGATAAAGGGCAGGACATGTGACTCTCATGGGTCAACTTGAACATTCACAAGTAATGACTTGAAAGCTATAGAAAATACAAAAAATAAATCAATATCATCATTACATAAGGTACTTCTTTTCCTCATTAAAGCATTGATCCTAATTCTGGGTAACATTACCGTACAATTATCACAATGCAATATTATTCTAAACTTGAGAATTTTGGAATGTTACTGACTTTGTGAAAGTGATTTTGCCTATCTCACATATCAGGTTCACATGAAGGAGTTCGTACAAAAGAACAAATTGTATAAGCAAACACTCATGTACTAACAATCACATACACAACACACTGTGATAGCTCAGCTAGTACAGTAACTAAGGCTATATGCTCTGTGACGTGTGCTCAAAGTTCAGCTCTTAGCAGGGGTAACAGGTTTTCCTCATCTATCCAGGACCCATACTGCCTGTGGGGCCCATACAGCCTACTATTCAGTGGCTATGCAGAAATCTCTCTCCACGAACAACATCACTGATGAATACATAAAAAATGCAACCACTTTGTCCTTTGTTTTTAAGTGGTTGTTTTTGATAGAAGAAAGACGGTTTGCATTTTATATATTCTACAGGCAAAACAGGATGTTCTCCATTAAATGACTGCTGAATGATACTGACAACACACTTCCATTTAATGCTGAGGTTAAAAATTTTTGGAGCCATACCTCCATTCAACTTACACTTCTGTGTTTCGGTACCTTACTAAGCACAGGAACAACTCTACATTTTTATCTTAAAAGCATTTTAAACATTGCAAGATCTGGGATCGTCATGGTGGTGATTCGATGCCATGCAGTCTGGTAAACACATACTGATGTTTTCTATTATCATACTACTCCACCTGTAAAACACGTGCATCACGCCCCTGAAGATGGTAACCTTCATTCATCAACTTTTCTCCTCAACCCATTACAATTTATATCAACATCTTTTTCCGAGATCCTTTCTCATAAGCTTTCACCACTTTTACAATTCCAAACTGTAACTGGATATTAGCGGTATTATTGTTTATAACATGACACTAACCTTTTCAGGTGTTGGCCACTTTGATTCCAATTCATCTTTATAAAGTGACCTTTTAAGAATCCACCCCAGTCCTGGCATGGTTTCCACCCGGTATAATAAACTCGGGTCACTGCTAGTATGTTCATAGCCCTGGTCATTCCAAGCAGAGATGCAGTACAGCGTTTCATCCTCCTCAAGCAATCGGCGGGTCTGGCTAAAATAGCTGCGATGCACACCATTAGATAATCATTAGTTTGTACACAGATCAATTTTGTCAAAATGTGGTTCCTTAGGTAATGGTGATTAACTTCAGAAGAAAAAGTCCTTCTGCAGAGGCCAACGTTCTCAACTTGCCATGAAACATCAATTTATGTGGCACTTGCATTTACTTTACCATGTTCAAATCTGAAAATGTAGGTTCTTGGGGGTTCCCTGACAAAGCAGATACCAAATTTTCAATAAGGACTATGCACAAAACAGTTATTTAATTGGTTAACAAAGATTTCATGAAATTTACAGTAATATATTGAGTTATTTCAAACACACTTCACCAACACCAAGAAATGTTAAAGTTCTCACCTGAAAAAGTCTGGTGACACATCCAAATCTTCTTCCACAATAATCGCATACTTAGCATCAGGAAATATGTTGAACGTTGCAGTCAGTGATGCTTTGTAGTGTTGAGATATTCGGGCATTCTTTACTCCTATTGGGGTGTGCTGAATGCCTCTCAGTCCAAACAGCTTTGTCACTTCGAGA
>Ga0123354_10004077_pt1 | contig 20536 bp, 11 predicted proteins | sample TergutLab28metaG_2_FD_97872 | JGI IMG/M metagenome (GOLD analysis project Ga0123354, IMG submission 97872) | Labiotermes labralis P4 segment gut microbial communities from Petit-Saut dam, French Guiana - Lab288 P4 | ecosystem: Host-associated > Arthropoda: Insects > Digestive system > Gut ...
GTATAATGCAATTTTGACCTCCTGATGATGAGCACTTGGTGCTCGAAACATGTAGAGGCATGAAATAAACTTATTGTAAAACAAAAATTTTGTGCATCAAGTTGGTTAATTACTAAGATAAATATACCGAGATTCACGGTCAGCAAAACATCAGCCTTTTAATGTTTCGCGACTAACACAACACACGAAATTGCCGAATAAAACGTTTTTCACAATTTCTTATTTCTTGCATCTTAAGTCAAAACTTTATCCCCCCCCAAAAATACCCACAAAAATTATTAGATTACACAAATCTACAAACGTACCTGCTCTTTAGACAGATGTGAAGATTGGTTTTCAGCTTAAGGGAGAATGATGGTGTCTGACAAGAAGTACCGGGGATAATGATATTAGGATCCAAGAGAGCGGAAGAAGCACGAAGGTGGAGAAAGCTATATAAAGCAGAATTTTGAAATTTGTAATATTTACCAAATATACTTTCAGGTGCTTAAATCGATACGATAGATTAAGAATACAACAGGCATGGGGGAAATAAAGATTGCACACAATGTCTAAAAACCTACCTGTGTCACTCAGACGTAGATTGACAATAGTAATTAAACGTGTTTTACATAAATAATACTACAGAATATTAAATAAATTAATGTGGTTCATGATATGGTGCAGTGGCAGGTTTTTTTTTGTTTGTTTTGGAAATAGTAATGAACTTTTGGGTTCCACAAAAAGTGAGGTATTTCTTAACTGGCCGGATGATTTGTTAAAACACAGATGCTGCATGACTTTCCCTCACGTGTGCCACATTACCCAACATCTAGTTATCTAGTTTTGCTTGATTTCATTACCCAAAAGATACTCCATTTTGTTTGGAATACAGATCGTGAAGCTCTTCATTTTGCAGTATGTACCATCCTCCTCATACTTCCTCTATCTTAAGCACAAATACCTTCCTTAGGACCTTATTATCAAACACGTTCTGCCTACGTTCATTCTTAATGTGAGTAGCGAATATTCACTTCGTATGAATGAGCAGGCAAAATTTACTTTCCCCTACATTATCTCAATGTTCTTAATTTAGATACCAAATGGAAAGACGAAAGATTCTCGACTGAAATGTAGCAGGCATTCCCTGGATTTAATCAGATCTCAGTTATTTCATGAATAAAATGTTGATTTGTTAGTGTCGTTCAAAAATATTTGAATTTATCGTACTTTAAAAAACTTATTCAGTGTCTTCATATTGCAATTTTATCCTGCATTGTGTTGACAAGACATGAACGTATGCGTATGTTCCGTTTTCTTAGCATTCACTTCAAGAGCAGTCACAATAATAGTGACTAATAAAGCTCCTAATTTTTTTCGCCCAATCAATTAACACTATAAGTGTAGCCCAGAAGATGGGTTTCAATTCCATCTGTTTGCATTGGCCTTCGTACAGGCAGATTCGAAAGCAAAATTTAAAAGCAATGATAATAAACATTTTTTCTTTCAGACTATTCTGAATAATAAGTGTTTCAAACAATTGTTCGCCTAATTGGAAACTACTATGGATTTATTGTAACACGTTTCAATTGACCAACTTACTCTCATAGGTACAACCAAGCTTCATGAGAGTATTACACAGAACCTCCCTCGTAACTGAGACGTAGCATTTATTCACGTACCAAAAAAGCCGATTTGCTGCTATATTTTATTCCAGTTTTCTCCCTAGTGCCTGATCAATTCAGAATATCTGATCAGAAGCTGGCCTATTACGTGGAAGGTTGGAAACGGCATATATCCACAAATTTTAGTACACTTTTCTGTAGCAAATTACATGCAAACCCTTTAATCTCTTCGACTCGACAAGTATTTACAAGCTGAATGTGTACACCGCCAGACGGGAAGGCATTGCAAATATGATAAGCTCGTTTACACAGGTGTCTGTTGATAATGTTCCAAAAATACCGACAATACAGTTCCAAATGCAGTTAAACTTCGCAATAGTCAATTGGCTCTTTAATATCAGTACTGTATATGAGAAGTCTGTCTAGGATTTGAACAGGTTTAAAATTTCAATAGAATATTTATAATACACAAATTAAATGCAAAGTCATTCAGCTGTTAGACTAATGTCTTATCATCTGATATTTTATGTGAAGAAAATATCTAATACAACTACATTTTTATATTTTTCCTTCATTGTGGAATTCTCAGGCGTGTGTGAATTATGGGACGTAAAATCATTGTACAAAACCACCTCCCTCCTTTCTTATAGGTAAAACATGGCAGACTGGCAATTTGTAGTCGTTGTTGACTCTGAGAAATCCTCTTGGTGTCTGGCATGTGGTGTTCGACTCGGCTGGCCAAGACCCTCCACCCGCTGCTATTGCTGCCTGTAATTACGAAAGAACGCGCCGACTGCATATAACGCTGTTTAGAAGTACAAGTTCGTGAGTTGTTTCTTCTGTTTTGATCCCTTCATTACCCCTTTCCATAGCAAAGCACGAATCGTTCAAGTTTCTCGTCTCAACGATGACAACAAACACAGGCCTCACCGATCTGGTGGTCAAGAGAACCATTGCTTACATCCAGATTGACAGAAAAAGCAAAACCATGAACAGCGTACTGTACAGCCAGATTCGTGTTTTAAAGCAAGGAATTCTGAGCAGAACTTAATAAAGCTTGCTTTGACATTGCACACCAACACTGGCGGTTCGAGACGCCTATTAACGATATATCTGTCGTTGTTCTTGTTGTTGCTTCTTTTCCTGCATGTTATATTTTGAAAACCTTATTACTCTATGCAAATTATTTATATATAAAATTTGTAATATAAACTGCAAGATCCGTGACGATTTTAATTCTTGAGTTTCAATTGTGTTTCATACATAACACGTTACGTAGGTGCGTGAATCAGACAAGTTCCTGAATGTGTTGTTCGAAAACAGAACAATGTTAGCCAGTCTCTATAGTAGCACTATTTTCTCACACAATCATTCTGACTCCTTCAAAGTAAGGCCGAGAGTTCGAGCTTGTAGCAGCGTGCACGATGACTAGAACAGACAAAATAACAATATTTAAAATAACAACATCTTTCCAGGTACCTAAGATGTACCCACCTATAATTATGATGCATTGTGTTACACAATTTTGCATGCGTAATTCCAATATATCGATAATTATCGCTATCATACTGAAAGCTAAATAAAATATTTGCACGGCAGCCAGCTTGTTACTTTATTTTACACAAAATATAACTTTTTCAAAGTTGCATACTCTTCTAAGCTCTAGTGCCCTAGATCACTTCAGAACCCTAAATGAAGTGGCGCTATTGATGCTTCCGCATCAGGAAATTCACGTCTGCAACAATGTTATCACTTTTCCTTTCTTTTTTGTGGCTCAGCATCCCAACTTGGGGCTAGGCCGCCTCAATGTTGAGGATTCTACAGCACACAAAATTAGACACACAGTGATAGCTCGTCGCAGAGGCCGCAACCTGCACAACACAAAAGAAACTCAAGAGAAAACATTCATGACCTCAGCGGGATTCGAACCCGTAATTCCTACAATCGAGCGCCCGCAGACCTACACGTTAGAATGTATGGCAGCTGGGATCGGCCGATGTTATTACTTACTGTAGGAAATTATGAAGCAAATTGTTTGGGCGGCTTCGTACGTCATAACCAGCACAGCAACTGTGAAATGTGGCCAGCTGAATCAAATTTGCAATGGGACAATATGATGCAGCATGGTAGGTTCGTCAACCTACTTATTTTCCTTCCAAGGTAGGATAATAAATAGGTGAACAAGAAAGGATGGTAATGTAGGTAAGTGGGTAGTAGTGGAAAAAATACTGACTTACTGTGAAATTCATATTACCAATTTACTGTACACAGTGGAGAATGAGCGACTCTGTCCTAAGGAATAAAGTGGCTGCAGAGCAAAACTACCCATTCGCCAAATTGTACTGCCGAACCATAGTATGTATGAAGCGTTCGTGTCCCTTCAGTTTCGAAAAAATGTTTTACCTAGGCACAAAGGAAATTTTGCTAACAAGATGTTCCGAGATAGTGACGTGAATAAAAGGACCATGGTATGAACGACCACATTTCTAAAGCCTGACACAGACTTCTCTTTTGCCACTGTGTCAAGATCAGTTCTGGGACCCACCTAGCCTTTTATCAAAAGCGGCTCTTTCTTCGGGGATAAAGTGCTCGATAGTGAAGAAGATCAGTCACATCTACTTAGAGCCGAGGTTTATTATAAGCTACAAGATAAAGTGTCCTTGCTTATCCGTATAATATTAACCAACAAGATGCACTACAAGATGCACTATTTTCTATTAAATTATTTCAGTAGTAAGCCTCTACATGTTTCGAGCAGGCTTGCTGCTCATCATCAGGAGGATCAACTCTGTACATACAGCAACTAGTATAGTCACGCGTTGTGTTAACTGGCTGTTGGCAGGATCGGGATCCTGCCAGCAGCCAGTCGACATTACGCATGACTGTACCAACTGCTGTTTATACAGAATTTATCCTCCTGATGATGAGCAGCCAGCCTGCTCTAAACACGTACAGGCTCACTATTGAAATAAATTAATAGAAAATAGCGCATCTTGTTGTTTCATGTTATAGGGATATCACGATGCACGGTCAACAAAACATTAAATTTGTTCTTGGTTAATTCTTACAAATAAGAATACAGCTCGTAGTGATGTGTCTTGGAGTGAAGATCTTACTTAACCTTCAACACTACAAGAAGGAAGTATCGAACTAAAGGCTCCGACCCGCATCACCCCAAGGAACAAAACCATTGTCCACAGAAGAAGGAATGACCCCCCCCCCCCAGTGCGGATCTGAAAACAGGGGTGTAAATACGAAATTTCACCCCCGCCGAGAATTGAACCCGATTGCCTGGACATCCAGCCATATCCTAAGTAATTTGGACACTGTACTAAAAACACAGAGCTAACTTTTAGAATAGGAAATAATAAAAAGTCTTATATATCCTATAAATATTCGCGTGTATTTTATACGTATTCGCTTGCTCACGTGTGTATTCTGCCTGTCATTTTTAGATCTGCGACGTTACTGCAACTGTCAGAGATAAACTGTCTGGATAAAGTTTTATTCGCCAGTGTCTTAATTATTTTTTCTTGAAATATCTCATTTGTAAGGGAAAGGTAAAACTGAGGCCCCAAGTTTGCAATTGGGCAGTTTTTTCATCTCATGAAGAAATGCAATTAAGTTTTTGTAACTTAATACTATGCAATAGTAAGTTTTATCCTAGCAGCAATCATGTTGTCAAAGTGCACGTTTTATGAGTAGTTTCGATAAATACTTTGAATCTCTCTTACTCCTTGGCATGAAACTATTCTTGTGGGCAGCATAACGAGAGCAAGAATGGGCCTAAAAATTTTTAACCTACATTTTCGAAGTGTATGTATGTGCGCAAATTTCTTTCATTTATTGTGCACAATAGAATTACAGCACCGCGCAGTCACGCACTCATGTGCTATGACACACTTGTTACAGTCAAAAGCTCTAAACCTAGCAACAAATCATTATACATTTAGGATTATGCCATTAACTGAACATGAAAACGTGTCAGAGAGCACCTCAAAAATGATATATGTTATTCTGAAGTACAAGCACAGTAATATAAAAATTGAAACACCATCATAAAGCTTACTGCTTATAATTGAGATAGGTCAACTGTCTGTGTTTATTTAACGATGCTGTCAACAACCCATAACCTCAACACCAACGATGAATATGAAGAATTAATTTAAAAAATATGTAAAGAGAAAAGTTTTTGGCCTAGCATCTGGTACTGTTCAGGCATTTGCCTGGAAGGACTGGGGTAGACTTGAAGTTCCTCGATAGAGATTCGAAAAATAACTCCAAAGTAACCGTCAGATTTGCTGCCGCTTGAGTCGGCTTACCGGTCGAAGGTAATTTCTCACTTTTTACAGTTGTTGAAATTTAAGACTCTATAATCACAGTTCATTAATGTTAGTGTTCTGAAGAAGTAGAGAAGACGACGGCAGTGTCTGGACTCAATTATGAAAAAAGAGATATTAAAATGGAATCGTCTGACAACTTCATCGAATAAAAATGCATGTGACTAGCGAAAATTTGAGGACAATTCTGAAGCTTACGATTCTGCGTGTCAATTTAAACGCGCAGATAGGAGGGGAAATTTTGAGCACGATCTGCTGTTGGCAGTAAAATAAATACCTGTGGTACTTTGCAGATTAGTCTGTTTTTTTTTTTCGAATGCCAATGACCTGTCCCCCACGCCCAATTCATTTGATTTATTAATGGGAGCCAAACGGACATTCTGTCACTCTACAGTTTCGCTTCAGCTCACTGTGTTAAAGTGCTTCTGAAAATATTTGGCGACTATTCTTATAATAAAACCAACGAAATGCACTAATTTCTCAAATTTATTCTTGAAATAAAACTCTACATGTTTCGGACAGGTTTTCTGTCCATCATCAGGAGTCTAGTACTGTAGAAACAGCAATAGGTATGTGCCATACAGGTTATGCTGACTGCTTGCTAGCGGGATCCTGATCCCGCTAGCAACCAGTCAGCATAACCTGTATGACATATACCTACTGATGTGTATACAGTACTAGACTCCTGATGATAGACAGAAAACCTGTCCGAAACATGTAGACTTCTATTCCAAAAATAAATTCGAGAAATAGTGCGTCTCGTTGGTTTTATTATAAGAACATATCATAAGAATATATCACGATTCACGGTCCTCTGAATGTCAAATTTGGCGACTACTTTGGGACGCCATCCACAAATATGTGTTCCTATGTTGCCGATAAGTTCCAACAGTTTTAATGTTTTTGACGACGTTGGATGGAGATGCTGCATCTGAAAAAAAGCAGCTGTCGCACATTTCTGAATCAAGCACAATTGTATTCGTATCTGGTTTAATAAAATAATTACATATCGCATTAGAAAATTAGTGCAGTCCATTTAAAATACAGGATGGCATGCCTACGACAGTTTATGTTATTATTTGTAAATCGTGTGCTAGTCGAAAACATTTTTAATGAGGTTTCAAAGCTGTACATCCCGTACGTTTTTCATATTCAGTTTAAACCATTTATTTACCATCTAAATGCACATTCTTAATAAGTGCAAACATTAAATGAGCTTGATGTTTATTGGACCGTGCTTCATTGTGATAACTTAAGAATAAAAAACCAACTAGATGCCACTTATTATTTTATTGTACTTCTTATAGGCTCAACAGGTTTCGGACATTACTATGCCCATCATCAGGAGCTCGCGACTATGATGTTGATTACCACGTTTCGTTCTTGGTTTGATGTATGTTGGAGGTTAGGTGCAGTTAGGCTGGAGTAGTGTCCGGGCTGCAGGCTGAAGCTAAAGCTACTCTACTCCAGCCTAACCGCACCTAACCTCCAACCTACAGCAAACCAAGAACGAAACGACAAATGTGGTAATCAACATCATAGTCGCGAGCTCCTGATGATGGGCATAGTAATGTCCGAAACATTTTGAGCCTATAAGAAGTACAGTAAAATAATAAGTGGCATTTAATTGGTTTTTTATTCTTCAATTAAATGAGCTTATGCATCATGTTTCGGTACATTTGTACCACCTTCAGGGAGAATACAATGCCAGTTCTTAAAAACCAATTGCTACTGCGAGGTTGGTCTGTAGCAGCTTCGTCGTTGATGCTTATCTGTAGAAGTAACATTACAATAAATGGTCTACGCTGATTTTTAATGAGATTCAATATTTGACACGGAATTAGAAGATCAGATATTGGAGTTAATAACGTGCTGGTTCCTCTGAACATCAGTAACAAAACAGCTTCCCTTAAAACCAATCTGAATATTATCCTCGCCGAAGGGAGTAAGGGAACCTGTTGCATAGGTATCAAGATATAGTAAATGATAACTAATTTCATTGGAATAAGAAAACAGACTTACTTAGTCGATTTTAATTTACACAAAGATGAGTGAGGTACGACTATCTTTATTTACAACGTCCAATACATTCATATATCGTGCACAACCAAGAGACAAATTTACCTCCATTTATTATGCTATGAGTAATTTTTTCCATACGCTTAAATCTTACTCTACACAAACTGCTAGCACAAATACACGAGGGATGACAAGCCAATATAGCAGCAAGCAAATCTGACCACTGGTTAGGTCTACCCATAGCACTGCCTTTGCTTAATACAAAATGCACTATGATGGGCTGAAGAGCTATTATGCCTATTTTTCACACTAGATAATCCCTCGGGACACCTGATACCTGATAGCAGACGACTTAAAAAACTGGCCTTAAGGTACATCCTCACCTTAAACTTTCCCGTCCACAGTTACATCGCAGAGACCAAGTCGAGGAAAGATCGACGGTCTGGTATATTTCAAGGTGGGGTATATTTCGAGTTTCAAAAAGTAATCTTTCACCGAATCGCACTGTAATATTGCCTCATTATTGCGCATACAAAAATGATTTTAAATAAAATACGGCAACACTGAATAGTATATTCGTACTGACGAATCTGAAATCACGTTAAAAGAGGCACTTTACAGCCGCTTCAGTGGGGAAAGTTAAGAAAGGAATTCCTACGTGCTTGGTATACTTCAAACAAGGCAGGTACAACCATCATTAATAGTACACTTGAGGGAGAGAATCCGTGACGTACAGGCGGCACAGATACAAAATACCACAAACCGAATTCGTCATACCTTCTCCCGTGCAGTACTTAATCCGCAGAGGAATGTCTCGCTTAGAGAAGGCACACAAGGAAATAAAAAGCATCCAAACACGACAGTATATTGTCCAACTGTAATTCTGCAGTGTAGTAAAAATCATGAGCAGAAATGTGACAGATAAACTACCAGTCCTATAGATTATGTTGTGGTCTAGTAATTTCCCATTACGTCATGGGAATGGATTCAAATTTCGATCAATCCTGTTCGGAATTTTGTTATACCCCTAAAGCCCAGTGACGATTAGAGGCACCAACTGCTGTAAAATAAATCTCTGCATTGCACCCAAGCAGTGTGGTTAGTATTCTCACTATACATATCGACTAGTCCCTTTAACAGCAGTAACTGATTGGAATTTATTGTATAGAAGTGGAATGGTGCTATCTTCTCTGGGAGGCAGGAAGTAAAATTTCACATAAAATTTCAAGAATTTAATTTTTCAGTGATTGTGCTAAGATGAATAATTCATTCATGGCCTTGTCTATTTTGCGAGAGATAATGAGGTTCTTTCAAAAAGATTTTCTCAGAGAGGGCAATGTTGTGCACCACTTTCAAACTCAGTTATCTTCTCTTTTCCTTCAGGTAATCCAGTAGCTGTTTACGCCTCCTCCCTCCTATTCTCGTCCCTTCTATCTTTCCTTCAGTAGCGTTGTTTAGAAGGCAGCTCTTACGCAAGACGTGGCCAATAAAATGGTCTACTTGCATTTTATTATATGTAGGGTATCCCTTTCTGCCTTGCTTGACTCAAGTGAAAATTTCCCTTCTTCATACGGTCGTTCCAACTGATCTCCGTTCTTCTCTGACACCACATTTCAAACTTTCAAAGTATTTCTGATCTTGTTCCGAAGTGTTCAAGTTTCATCTCCATAAATGTTAAGCTTAAATGTAGCATTTCAGTATCTTTTTCCTCAAATTTTAGTCGGATTTTTTGGTAAAAATATCCTTCATCTTGTTGAATGCTGCTGTTACCTTGACAAATCTTGGATTTGATAAAAAGAAACACTCGTATCGTAAAATACCAACACAGAATATGTAAACTTTTATTTAAAATTCAACATTTTGTAAGCATAACTATGATGCGAAATTTTGTGGTTATATCCATAGAAATTAAAACGTAGAAAAATGTGTCAAATAATAATTCCTTCCAAATATAGTTCAATAACAAAAATAGTATTAGTGGTCGTGAAAAACTATAAATCTCTTCATTAGGAAAGAAGGTTTTTAGTTCTTCTCGGAATTTTTTCTCTCATTAATTTATATTGATTGAATAAACATTTTAGTGATTCAGCACCATAGGGCTTTGATGATGGTGCATGACTCACTGACACAATGTCCTTTTTTTGATACTGTCCATCGTCCAAAATTTTTTAACAAATAAGGCGTTTCGGACGCCGGCTCTGCTTCCACCTTCAGGTAAAAAGCACCTAACCTGGCGGTCCCCGGAGACTAGCTCGATCTAAGGGATCCACTACGTTAGGAGCTTCTTTACCTGAAGATGGAAGCAAAGCCGGCTTTCGAAACTTCGTGTTTGTTAAAAAAATTTAGACAATGGACTAAGTTCAAAAGGGGGAGATTATGTCAGTGAAATGTTCTAATAGTTAAGTAAGGAGTATGATCGCATTTTACGAAGTTCTAGCGGTAAAATACATACATTTATGTACTCAATATGTGGCAGCTGTCATTCGAAAGTATTATTTATTGTAGCTAGTTTCCATGTTTTTTAAAACCTACCTTCATGTCTTAAATTTTCGCTTCCACCGTGGAAGCGTGTATGGTGTATGTCTTGGGGTGACAAAAATCATTATGCCTAGGAGTCAAGCTTCAGTAAACCCTGCAAAGGATGTCAGTAACCATACGTAAGAGACAATGTTTTAATAACAAAATTCCACCCCCTGGTCATGGGTCAATTTGAATAACTTCGCTTCCCGCACTTCTCCCTAACTGGAAACTGCCGGCACTTTTTTTTTATGTTTTGTTGACCGTGCATCGTGATATATCCATACAATAAGAACCAACAGGATGCACTGTTTACTTTCAATTTATTTCAATAATTAACCTCTACATGTTTCGAGCAGGCTTACTGCTCATCATCAGGAGGCACTACTCTGTATATAAAGTAATTGGTATATGTCATGCGCTTATGTTGACTGGATGTTGACAGGATACGTTCCGGCACCTTCTTAACTAGTAGTTTAAAAATTACTGACGGTAAACCTCTGATCATTTTTCCTCCTTTCTACGTTCTAAGTTTAATCGTTCATGACGGTACCAGTTCCACCTTTCACAAAATGTAACCTACTGTCTTTTCCTATACATCATAGGCTAGTACGCTACAAGAAAGTTGTTCCTTTCCACTGATGACAATTTCAAACCATTCTTCCGAGTCGTTAACACGTGTAACATACACGCTCAATAACCAATACCTTAGGCAGCTTTTCTACTTCCTTTGTACTAGGAAGAAATGCCCTTGAATTTAAATATGACCCTCAATTTATCATATGCCGCAAGTGATTAAAATTTTCGACCTTCCATGATACTACTTACCAACGTCGTACTTTTTAAGGTCTTAGATTTAAGGCAGTGTAGATTGCATGTACTAGGTTTATTAGTTTCATGACTGCATATGAATGTATACAAACATACTTACGTTTGCGAAATTTAAGGTTTTCACAGTGGTGTTGCGTAAGATCCAAGTGCCTCTATATTGCGAGACTGAATATTAATTATGCATTAGAACTAGCAGCCAGACTGGAATGTTACAGCAAATAAAACTGAAGACGCAAGTCTTGAGACATATTACTTCATGTCGATTGGTAAACAGTTACAAAGGTTTCGAAGGACATTAGAGCCTTCATAATGAGGGGCAAAGACCCCGACAAGAATGGACTTCTTGGTTCAGAACTGGAAGCGTTACGAGCTATCGAAACGTCGGTGACTATTTACCAGTCAACAGATTGCACCACCATCTCTCAAACCCGGGTCTTCATTTATATTTTCTGCAAAAGCTTTCAGTGTAGCTAGTTCTCTAAGGCAACAACTAAATGCAATATCGCAATGTGGAGCTACACATTTGTACTGGAAGAATTACTGCGTCACAGAGATTAGAGCATATTACACGTAGTTGACGGAGCTGCAGCGAAAGTTCCTTCAAGAAAAGACAGTTTAAAATTATCAATTTCCGGGGCAATCTAACAAGGACAATTTCCTGATATTCCCATTCTATCTAAGAGTGTTTATCATGGAAGTAAGCAATGTGGACATTGTAGTCAGGACGAGACTTCACGAAAACGGATTGACGGGGGCGACCCTATCACTTGGCTGCCTTGTTCCTCTGACATCACATCATTTGGTCCCTTCTTCTTGATGTACATAAAAAAGCAGTTTACGTTCCACCATTCCCCACCATCATGCCAAAACCTGCTGGGACGGTACGACCTGCTGCGGCTACAGTGACACCCGCCACGCTTACAAAACTTCGGAGTGAACTCGTTTACATATGACATGTGCTGGGCTAATTATAGTGCCGTCACTGAATATCTGTAAACCGATAATTGGAGGTCAAATAACTTAATATAACTTAAAATAATAGGTTTAGCTTAAATGTTTCTGCTTGTTACTTTGTGCAATATTGCATTAAAATCGTCTCCATTCTAGGATATGTGCTCATTCCATCTGTACATACAGAATCAGTCCGGAAGATAGTGTGTAGTAATTTGCATTGTGTAATACACGAGCTCGTTTTATTTGCATTCTGACTAACCTCCAACTCCCAGCATCACGGCAGACACAGAGTCAAACCCAGATACAGCGCCATACATCGCTCACAACCATTTGTAACGCTACAATGTGGGTGGGCTTAAATCGAAATTTCTGCTCGCAGACGTGTATGGGTGCTAAATGAGGGTGGTGCTATATCGAGGTCGACTATATAATAACACGTGCAAATTCTGTTATAATATTTCAGGTTCTAAGGTAGTAAAAGTAAGATTCAAATAAGATAATGTCGCGGTGAACTGTCAAAAAATAGCGCTGGGTTTCCTATGTGGTTACCGACGATACGGAGGAACTGTTTCCTTCAACGTCAGTGTCGAGATGAGAAATGCTCAGATGTAGTTAGGATAGGTAGGAAGGATGGCCAGTGATGACGGGATCCAGAACAGTATTGATGACTTGCAAGGTAGGTCCTAAACAGCACATTTCAAGAAAAGCGAAGAAAGGGGCCAGTTGCAATGTGAAGGAAGCGTAGTCACTCTTCAGCACATACCGAACAAACACCAGTCTCAGACTTAGGAAGAGTATATCGCGTCTCTATCAAACTTCCCTTCATGAAGCTTCGACGATCCTTCATTGTTACAGAAGTATGAAAATGCAAAAGCAATCTAAGTCTCTTTTATTACACGTGCGTCAATGCTGCAGGGACGCTCGCACGCAAGAACACACACACACACACACAGGTGTATTTTTCATATTCGAAATTTTCAGAAATCGGGGGCATGTTTTGCGTTTTGTGGCGTCTACACATCGACGTAGGAAAATTATAGGACTACAATATTCGAACGTAAGAATAGAAAACAAGCAAAAATTTCTATGGAAAATAAACATAAACGTAGCTGAAAATGAGATTCCGAAAATTATTTCTATGTACTCCGTTCTTTAAAACGTCGTTAGGTTTCACACTAGGCGAGTACAAAGAATGTGATAGAAATTTGCCGTCTAAAAATATAAACTAGTCTTAGTATTAATTAATACTCGGCTTTAAAGAGAGATCAGTGAGCCTTCATTGTCACACTTGTGTTAGTTGTTCTTAAAAACTTTCTTACAATCCACATTCGGGAATGGGATTTCGGAGTAGATTATTTTCAACACTGTTGACCATTCCGTTACTGTCGTACAAGAAATTATGCATTGTCAATGAACTTGAGAGTGAATTATGTATCTTAAGGAATAATTCGAATTTTGACCGAAATTTAAGAATACTTTTGAATTGTCTGTAGGCTTGGATTGTGAAAAACATGCACAATTAAGAAAGACAATGAGCAGATAAACTCCTTTAAAATAAATGTTCAGCTTTGTGTTAATTTATGCTTTTAATAAAAATTATTTTTATTTCTTAATACTGACAATTCCTATTGTAGGGTTATATATATATATATATATATATATATATATATATATATATGTGTGTGTGTGTGTGTGTGTGTGTGTGGTGTGTGTGTGTGTGTGTATTTATTTTATTTATTAGCCGGTTGTACAATGTTACCACATCTTCCTGCGCCCATTTAACAATTAAATTATCTTCATCCTCCAGTTGCTCCTGTCATTTCAGTCTTCTTCTGTTAATCCCTTTTCTCCCATCAGTCCTCCAATCCCTTCTGCCCAGGTAAGTATAGGTCTATCTCGTTTTCTTCTTCCTGGTGGACGCCATTTCATAATGTCTTTTGGCAATCTCCCCACTTCCATTCTTTAAACATGTCCATACCATTTAAGTTGTTTGGTTTTAATATCGTCTAAAAGCGACCTTACTATATTCATTTTTTTTTGTTTAATAATAGTATTCCTAATTTTGTCCTTCCTGGAAATTCGAACTGAGCGTCGTCAAAAGTCCATTTCTGTGAAATTCAGTTTTGCTGCCGTTTTTACTTTTAAACACCATCTTTCTGCTGCATATGTAATTGTACTTTTAACTATTGCATGATAAATATGATTCTTGTATATATATTTTATTTCCTAAATAATCCATTACTAAATCAAGCATGCTATTTCAATCTATGGCATCCGTTTTCCAGAAAATATATTAAACTTATCGAATGCAAGCTTCGTCACATAACCGATGGCATCCTGTAATAAGGGTAACACCTTATACCGTACACTTACAATATTGCACCAAAGAAGGCACATAGTAACTTATGTTGATATGTCAGCCATGTTTTCTGAGAAACATGACATGGAATTCGCGACAATACCCACTTACCATACACGTTGCTTTGCAGCCACAAGTATAACCATTGGTTTGAATACTCAAGTGAGTGCAAAGGTCAAGAAGCGAAGTGTTCAGTACACGGCATCAGTCTATTACGCGTACAGACTTGTTGCAAGTACGGGAATACGAAAATATTTAGCTTGTCTTCCCAGGGGCGATAGAAAGGCCCGGTAACGTACGCGTATTAGATATGCGCTCTGCATCAGGCATTTGCACACAGTTTAATGTGCATAGCTACACACATTAATCTCAACATCAAAACAAAACTATAACACAATTAATAATTTTAAAATGAAGCCGGAACAATGCAGTCTGTGTAGTGACTAGGCTATGGAATCATGACCTGGGTTCATTATCAGGAAGGGCAATGAATTGTCTAAATCCTGTCGTGTTGAAACAATTCCTGGGGACCATTCAGCCTCTTATTGGAAGAGTAATAGAGACTATCTCTGGTGTTTAAGTGACCAGGGCGAGAACAATCTCCACAAAATGCCGAAGACAAGAATTCATGGCGCAATACCACCATTGTCTCTTACCACGTTTCCATGGAGTGGTGCCGAATTAGATAAAAAAATAAAATTTGTCTGGTCTTAATAATTTTAAAATAATACCTCTAATCTCCAGTGTTTAAACATATTGGTGATTTTAATGTTTACTTTGATCTATTACGAGGCAGGAAACAACGGGCATCCAGTTCCGTTTAAAATTCCACAGAAACAGGGTGTTTTTTTTTTGTCTACTAGAACTCCTTTATTGTCTTAGTACAGTCGAAAGCTATTGGTTGCTAGATTTGGTGACCTGGCGTACGTAACCTGTACGCTACAACAGTAAACAATTTAACATAAAGACAAAACTATGAAGAAAGGGAAGGAAGTGTTAAGATTCAAATACTGATCCTTACTGCTGCAATCGTGATGGGAAATTTCGGTTAGGAAAGTCGGAATGAGCGAGATGTTGAACAGAGTTCTCCAGAAGGAAGTTTCATATAATCCGTCACAGATGATATGCCAGGTGGGAGCAGTGGATGGATTATGTACAGATTTATCATCTGAATATTTTTAGCGTGTTCAAAAAGTCGCCAAGACTGACTAGTAACTTCGTAATATATGTCCATCCTTCTGCTGGTCACATGGTACAACTCGACTCCTACAGGGGGGATTTTGTTATATTTATGTTCGTGGAGTTAATAAAAATATTTTAAAAAATTAACGTTTGGATAACATCCGATAGAAATAACAGGAGCTGCGTGTGAAGATCTAGTTACGTTTAAGTTAGTATTGTTTTGATTTCTAGCATGAACATGATTGCCATCGATAGTAATCGATAAAGATAGGTATCGGTAATAAGCTGCCTTAATTCTTCGTGCGATGTACATGCAGCATAATCAAAGAAAATATAAAAGTGCATTCATAAGATTTAACACATATTGATTACGTACAGAAGCATTAAATTTGGTATTTAAACAGATTACGAATAACTCTAAAATTGTGTAAACTACATTGCTTATCATTAAAAAATTACAAAATGTTCCGGCGGAGTAAATATTTGGGGGTATGCAAGACAGATAAATTTAAAAAATCGACGCAGACTTATAAATAATGTCTACAAACAATTATAGTGACAGATCTTAATAACTTTAGTAACATCTCGCAAGATGTGCGCAATTGTTCGAAGTAAAAAAAAAAAAAGACGTAACAACGTAGGACTACAAAATGTGACCATCTGAGAGGGGCTCAAGCAGCAAATTCCAAACACCAGCAAACTTTACCCTAACGTACCTTTGATATGGTGTTACTTATTTCTTGGTAGGCCCGAAAAGCGTAGCTATTAGCGACTCGCTGCGGGCTGGGCAGAGCAGTTCGTGGTTCGAAACCCAGTGGAGGCGAGAATCTCGCAACCGTCCAGACCTGCTCTGGAGCCCACTCAGCCTCCTTTACAATGAGTACCGGGTCATTCCCGCGGGTAATCCTGCCGGAGCCTGGTTTTCACGAAACACCCCCATCTAGCGCAGAATTTAAAGACAGAGGAAAGCTGTAGTTTTCTCCCCTCTGTGCCTCCATGTTATGTTAACGGGCGAAGTTTGGTCTTTTGTTGTTTATTTATTCTAGGAATAAATGTGACGTGAACTGCTTGACATTGAAAATGAAGGCATCACGAGCCTTTAAAACACTGGGAACACTTTACTCAAAAACACGATGTCACATTCCAGAAGAATCTTCAGCACCGCCGTTTTGAGAGCATCAAATCTCCCATTACATAAAAAAAATTATCCGAATATGAAGAAGTTATACAGTCTCTTTGGACCAATAACTGTACAAAAGTAATCGTGTTTGAATACAAAGTACAGACGTATAAAGGTAGCTAAGCCCAGAAATGCCAAAAACGGGTTCAAAGGTAGAGTGCTTACACTGTAGTCTTATTGTCAATTAAAATGGATATTCAATAGACACACGTAACCTAATCAGTTACGGAGACATCAAATGTCTGTCTCTGACATCAGACGGACTGATAAAAGCATTTCAAGTTTTTCACCTCACTGTTGGAACAGGTAAGTACCTTTACATAGCAATCACTAAAGAATTCAACGAACAGGTTACTGATCAACATGACAAAGTGTCAGCATATATACAAAAGAACTTTCCCAACAGAGCAACATTTTGGACACGCAATGAAGAAAGGACTAAAATACAACCAAAATTTTTCAAATAGTGTTGCGTCCAAAAAATCTTATTTTTCTGTCTCCAGTCTAACAGAAGCCACCATCATCAAAGGCCTTGTCTTTCCTTACATTCCAACGAGACAGCTTTAAATATACCAACACCACTTTCTCGCCCACACCTCTCAGCTGAACGTTCATAATAAATGTTACACTTCTCTTTCGACGTTACACGAGTTCTATAGCTCATATAGTGACTTAAAACAACCCAAACGAAAAACAGCTCGAAAATTTTTAATCAATACAGTAACACATTAAGACTGACGTAAAGGTTTCTTTGCTTTGGAGTTCGTCTTGGAATAATAACGTTTTGCAAGCGTGAAAACGCTTAAATACAAATCTGAAGCGTATTTTGTTGCCAAACTGCAAAAACAAGGACCAACATCAGTTTCCGTGGTTCTGCCTTCCACATAACTGCAACTCTTTTCATTTATAAAAGACTATGAAAAATATTTGATAGCTACTCAATGGATAAGTGATATCTCTTCAAGGAAGGAACAAGCATAGGACTAACCTGAGGGACTGTCCCGGAATATCTGAGGTAAAAAAGGAAAACTTCATAGGTGGCAGTCTTAGGCCAAGTACCGCAACTGGGACTTTCCGAATACGTTCTTGTAGACGTTTGTTACAATTCTGAGTAAAATTAGGGGGGCACATAATTATTAAAACATAAATACTATTAATTAATCTCTTACATAACTGCTACGAAAAAATCTTCACTAAACCTGAGCGTTTCTAACAGAGTTTACAAATGCTGTAAGTAGAAACATAAGCCGTTTTTACATTAAATGCACCGACAGCCGTGATGCTCCACACTGCTATTACCTACCATAAAACAAAAGATTGCATTCATGACGTCACTTATGAATAAGCTGTTACGGCTGTACAAGCCTGCACGATTTACTACAACAAATAGCTTAAAGGTATGCGCCGCCACCACCACTACCACCACCAGCCACCACCATCACATAGGGTGCGAGCAGAGAGCAGAATTACATTCATACCTTTCTCTTTGCAAGCTGGATGTGACCTTATGCAGAAGGTCACAAACAACATGTCTTCGACACTTAAGTAGACATGCCTTCTTGTGACGTTAACGTATATCCATGTCCATGAAGTACGTTATGATGATGATGATGATGATGATAATAATAATAATAATAATACTATCGCATTTGCTGCTTCAAGCATGTTCAAAGAGGAAATGGGAAGAGTGATTGCTTTGAGAGAACATTAACGACTTTTGAAATGGATCGCTAATTCGATAACTGTTTTCAATTATCTTTTTTAATGCTACAGTGGTAACGAATGAATAACCATGAACTTGGGGGCACGTATAGCCTACTGACTGACATGATTCAGCAATACATACTTGGCCGCGCATAATGACATTGCAATAAACGAAAGCTAAGACAGCTGCGGTGTGTGGTGTTTCCGGACAAGTTGCAGGGGGAGAGTCGCTGAACACATTTTACACACGTCCGAAAGATTACTGAATTTGTATCCAAATGCAGGGACTACAAAATTCGTTATTACGTGCCCCTAGTGAGTCCACATTCACGCACTCATTCATGCACTTGTCCGTTCACTCTTCCGTTCATTCACATACAAATACACTGCACGTGTTTTAAATGGAAGCACTGTTTCTAGAGTTATAAATTGTAATAACGCAAGGTATGTAACATGCATGGAAGACATTTAATTAGCATACCAACTAATGCACATACATAAAATTTCACACTAAAACATTTACAATTGCTCCAACACGTTTCGATCCTAAGATCTTCTTCAGGGAGCTACACTGTTCCTTGCTAAAGTCACATTTTTAAAAACACTCACTGATTAATTAGTGAGTGTTTTTAAAAATGTTAGCAAGGAACAGTTTAGCTCCCTGAAGATGATCTTAGGACTGAAACATGTTGGAGCGATTTTAAGTGTTTTAATGTGAAATTTTATGTATGTGCATTAGTTGGTATGCTAACTGAATGACTCTACTAAATGCACGGTGCAACGATAAAGATGCATGGAAGACGTTAGAAGTGTTCATGGATTTTGGTCAGTAAACATGAACGGAACACACAGGAGAGAGATGAAGCGTTATTGCATTTGTCCTGATATTAAGAGAGAACCTGAGGGTTGGGACTGGATCCCTGTCGGTTGATGGACTGTTGTGAATATAGCAGTAAACCTATTTCTTCATCATATCATTTTCTTACGAATAATTCTATAGCACTAAGTTAGTTCATCGGGGACTTATATTTGCTTAGTCTTCGTTCCAGAGATTACTAATTTGAAACACCTGCCCACTTACAGCAATTTCTATTCAACACTGGCATCACGCTTTCATTTAAATCATCACTCCATTTGCTCCAGGTAACTTCACGGAAGGCGTGCCGGATATTAAGCAAAAGCTAATGACCATTGCGAGGTATGAAGTTCCCACGGAAATGTTGCCGAAGGTTCCAGTCTTCTGGGAAGTTGCGCTGTGTTGTCGTGCCTTCGTCTTCATGCAAGCAGTAAGATTTATTGGAAACGAAACGTAAAATTTATAATCACACAAACATACAAATGAGATAAGAAGAAGTATTTCAGTATTTAATCAGCATGACTATTGGAATGTTGGCTGATGAAAGGAATTTTTTTAAGAGACAAAATAGACCACGAGATCTCTCCTTGGACTGCTTAACCCCGAAGATGAAGGAAATACGATTCCTCAAAACGTAGGGAAATATCGAAAAAAACAACAGCGCGTAAATCTCATAACCTATCCTACTTTATTATCATTTGGCCACTTCTTCTCCTTTTCCTTATAAAAGGACGCAATAATTCGGAAATTGGTGCAACTTCCTTATCTAGGCGTAAAAGACGTAGAGATATTCATGATGTTCTGAATGAAGGCATCACGATGTGCTTGCAATTCAATTAACGTTACACAGTATGCGTCAGCACAATCTTTTATTCTTAAGCAAGGCTACATGTTTCGACTAAAAGTTAGTCATCTTCAGGCCCTTACAACATTTTCCGTTACCAGATGCTTTATCCACTTTGGGATCCCATAGTGTTTACAATTGTGGAA
>Ga0123354_10004078_pt1 | contig 20529 bp, 9 predicted proteins | sample TergutLab28metaG_2_FD_97872 | JGI IMG/M metagenome (GOLD analysis project Ga0123354, IMG submission 97872) | Labiotermes labralis P4 segment gut microbial communities from Petit-Saut dam, French Guiana - Lab288 P4 | ecosystem: Host-associated > Arthropoda: Insects > Digestive system > Gut ...
AACGCATTCAAGTGTGCTTGGATGTGAAAGGAGACCAGTTTCAGCATCGATTATGAGCACGTACTATTTTGCATCGTTCCCGGTAGGTGTATATAAATTTTCAAGTCACTATCTCAATAACATCATTTTTTATAGACAATAGTTTGGGGCCTCTAGCGAAGAACTCGCCCTGTATAAACCTATTGCCCTATATATGTATTGCGGATTTAGTTTGCCCAGTTTCACCAGACAGTAAGTTCACATGACGCACAATATCGCACATAAAGAACTTTTATCGTCCTGAATACGGTCTCGATGCTTTCTAAGAGATTATAACCTGTTTGCAGCGCCGAAGCAAAATCTTGGAGACCACAAATTTAAAGATGATTGCGAAGTGGAAATAGTATTGACATTATGGCTGATAACACAACATTCACGGGCTTCTGGTCAACAGGGTGTAGAATATCGCATCCCACAAAATGACGAATGTCTTAACTGCGATGAGGAGTGGTGTAAAATTAGTGGGACAGAAGGGGGTACGACCAAAAAGGAACTGTAATTATTAAGACGCACTATCAAGAATGGTATATATGAAACTCACTTGTGCATAACTGTCACTCGCAGAAACAGTACGTTGTAAAAATACTGGCCGATTATCCGCTACGCACCGACTGCCGGAAAATATGAAACAACTCACAGCAATCGCAAATGTTTGTTTAAATCAAGTCGACACTTGCTGCTGCGCTCCTACCGCTCGGCCATAATTAAAAGTCAAACAAGTAAACCAAACACGTTTAGAAAGAGGGTTAAGAATGTGGTTATAAGCAACGGAATTCAAGTGGGGATTGAGTGTAAATAAGTGATGTGATGTGAAGTGTAGTGATATGGAGTGAACTGATGTGATTTATGTCAAGTGATTTTATTTTGAAAGGAAGTGAAGTGAGTTACGGTGAAGTTCATGGGGACAAAAGTACCATGTACATTAGGGTGACCTTATACTTAGGGTACTTGATTGTGTTGTGACTATTTCATTTGGGTATCTCTTGTACTGTGGTTGTTTTAACTTGTTGTTTAATATGTGGGTGTGTGTATGTGTAGGTTTTGTAATGTGTGGGTGTGTGTATGTGTGGGTGTTTTGGTAATATGTGTACTTGTATTGACTGTGTTTTGTATTGTTTGTACTGTGTTTTTTTTATTGTTTCGTTTATGCATATTTATTCCCATTTATTTTGTATGATCTAGTGTAAGGACTACTGCCACCGCCTGACAAATTAATTGCAGTAAGTAAGTGAGTAAGTAAGTAAATAAATAAGTAATAATAATAATAATAATAATAATGTGACTTGTATTCGGTATCGCGTCACATACCCTGGTGAGTGCACCCGAGAACGAATGCTTACCACATAAACCGGTTGTCGAAACCGCGTGATAGTTATTCTCTTGATGCTTCGAACAATACTTGATTATTGGCCTATTTGTACAGACATTAGTCGAAGGAGCGCGGTTTTACAGTTGCAAATAAGGAAATCAAAATACAACATAATTTTCTGGTGCAATGGAAAGAGGACATTTTCTTGTTTGAGACCAAAAATAAAACAGCAAATGAGTAAAATATTAACTGACACAGTACGCTTACATAAACTCAATTTAGAAACAATCTTAACGTAAACGCAGGTTTTGGCAACACACTCAGTACCTCCCGCCCTTCCCGCAGGTATATATATGGCCCTCATACTTCTCCTGTTCTTCCATCATCTTATTCTCTTCGGGCCAGCGCATCTTTCTTTCCACACACCACTTTATCTTCATTTCCAGTAACAAGACACGGACGCCCAATATCGCACAGCACACAGCATCGGTCGGAGTAACTCTCCAATTTACAGCAGCTAAAACATGTTATAAGTCTTCCACACACATAGAGAGAAGCCAGTCACGTAATTACTTCTCCAGCTCATGAGGCCCAGGACTTGGATCTGCACTGCATGCGTCTGAATTAGTAAATCAGCATTATGCAGACTATCGACGAAGACCCAGTACGTTTGTACTTACTACTTTTCGCATTTAACGGAGCAGAACGCAGTAAAATTAGCATTCCCACCCTTACAAGTTATATAGACACAATGTGTAAATGTAAATTTAATATTACATACTCATCATTTTGTCTGTTACGCCCTAATCCACAGCGATAAGCACCGCTCACTAATTCGCGGAAAGTGTTAACAGCGCCAAGGAGAATATCTCAATGCAGCCGCGTCTCAGAGTCACAATTATAGTTCGCTTTGTAAGAAATACCTCAGTTACATAGAATAATAATAAATCTAGTACTCCCCTTGCCCCTTCGTTTTTTGTATGTATTCAAAATGGTGTCAAACGCTTCAAAATTGAAGGTTTAGACAGGCCGAACAATACAAAGTCGAAAGGACACGATGCCAGGGGGCCGAATTACATTAGATTCGGCCACAACTCACAGGGATACAAAACTTGATCTCTCGCTCTATGGAAACAAACGACTGTGCAGGAAGCTAGATAACAAGGACGTGGAAGGTACTTGGATTTCAGACATATTACAAAAGAAACGACTCAAAGAAACTGCAATTCGAGTAGCTTCACAATTTCTCTCCACTATCGGACATTAAATACAAGTCCATAAAATCACGAATATGGTGAGCCGGTATAGGCATGCAATGAGCATTTCGAAATGCACACAGAATTCAGCATTTCTTTGACCGTGTTTTGGTTCTCTTCCTGTCTTCGATATTCAGCCATGTGTCGCCTAACGACAGGGATACGTTCTGAGAAATGCATCGTTAGGCGATTTCGTCGGTGTGCGAACGTAACAGAGTGTCCTTACACAAACCTAGATAGCACAGCCTATTACACACCTAGGCTATATGGTATAGCCTATTGCTCCCAGGCTGCAAACCTGTACAGCATGTTCCTGTAGCGAATACTGTAGGCAATTGTAACACAATAGTATTATAATATTATGGGACCACCGTCGTATATGCGGTCCGTCTTTGACCGAAACGTCGGTATGCGGCGCAAGACTGTCTGTTGACATACACACTTTAAAACGCAGTACAGGGTCCCGTGTGTAAAGCCAGGCTAGCCTTGTGAGTAACGGAAATGGCAGCCCAGCTTCAATCCCAACCACGAGAAGAAATACATCTGTTCAAAATACCACGTCTACATCGGATATAGGGCCCTTTCAAGTCTCCACTGAATGCTGAGGTTAAGAACTCGTGGAGCTTTACCTCCATTCCCCATGTTTCATGACAAGGTATATTCAAGCGTGGAGCAATTTTGCCTTTACCTCTATAACGGGGCCGTATCAGCTGAAATGTATTCTGCGTGTGAGCTTGGGGCATGCAACGGGACAAGGAACTAGTGAGATATCGAGCGAGTGCCACGAGGCTTACCCCTAATCTCGGATGGAGATGGTAGGGCGGTTCCGACTGTAGGTTACAGTTACACTCACATGGCAACAAGAAGACGAATACTAGGAATATACATATTATATACTGTTATGTACTAGAACCAAGTGAAACATTACTTTCCGTCGAAATTACCTCATTTAATTCATAAATAACATTATCAAGCTATATATTGCGACTTGCCTTACGCCACCCCAAACAACTCAATGCATATAACAATATAAACAACTACCTAGATGCAACAATAGCAATTCATTAATGATTTCAATCAGCTCAACATGTTTCGGGCGATAATTTCGCTCATCCTCAGGAGCACTAGACTGTGTTTACAGCTTATGATATAATGCACCGACGATGCTGCCGGTTGGCGGCATCGTCGGTGCATTATATCATAAGCTGTAAACACAGTCTATTGCTCCTGACTTTGGGCGAAATTATAGCCCAAAACATGTTGAGCTGATTGAAATCATTAATGAATTGCTATTGTTGCATCTAGTTGGTTGTTTATATTATTATATCACTGATGCATGGTCACACAAACATCAAACTCAGTGCAATATGTTACATAACTACCCATTATGGTTAGCAAGCAATAACAGTACAAAACACTACTTGGAGACCTAATTATAATAGGTAAAACAAAATACGAAAATTGACTTTCAACCTGATAACGTCAATCGACGATCAAAATACACACAGCAACAAGATCGAATTCTCTACTGGAAGATGTCCTCATACAAGAATAACTTATAAAACAACAGACAATAACCGCTGTCAGATGCCTTAAAGTTCAATACACAATACTCTGAGCGCATAAGAGTAAAATTTCAATACAAGTATTATGCTGTGCATAGTACCATGTATCGGACCTGAACATACGAAAGTGTACAGTTAGTCAATAAGTGAAAACCGTTAATACAACTTACTTTCACTTACTACACTAATTACTCGAGAGCACAACGGGAGGTCAAACTTTAAAAATATACGAAAGTGTACAATTACTCGTAAGTATAGAAGTTTACATTACCGAGCTGTATCCACTGTACATTTTACGAAAATGTGATACACCATTTAGAATATATCTGTCACATCAATACGACACAAAAGCAATTTACTCTTTACAGTTACGTATTTCAGATTGAAGGCCTGAGTACGGTATACCATACACCATATACCATATACCAGTCTATTATTTAAGTATTATTGATTAATAAAATAAGGTACCACTGACCAAAAATAATATGTATTCAATTTCACTATAACATTAAAACTTACAATTTCTAAAATGACAGGCAATTATGCAATGGAACTCTGCGTTCCAAAATCTACAGTTTCTTCTGCATGTTGCGTGTAAACAAGCAGATTACAAAATTACATCTTAATTCGTGTTGTGTTTACTTCTATTCGTAGTCTGTTAAAAAAAAAAGATTACAGAATGGGAATAATTCGTCACAGAATGAACATACTGAAGCTACTCGGTGAAAGGGGTTGACACAAAACAATAAACTCAGCGACGTAGTTGGTAGCATTTATGTTCATTAGCCTAATTTCTTTCCCGGGGGTAATCATATTGTGTGTATGCGTGTGTCTTTGAGTCCTCACATTTCCACGTTTGAAACAGTAGACCGATTTTCAAGTTACTTGGTACAAAGACACACTTAAATCCGCCCTTCGATGGAATTGAAAACAGCAATATGGCGGACGCGCGAATCTGGGAGACGAGAACGACAATGCTCACCCTTCACATCAGTGATGAAATGAAGTACAAATGGCAGATATTGATGAAGAATGGAAATATGTTTGAAGTGATATTATTGTAGAGGTAAAATTACAAGCCCTCTGCAGAGCAAATATAGTCTACGGCTCTTGGTTCACTGGATACAAAAAAAAAAGACACTTAATTAAGTATGTGGAATCTGTTAGGAAGACAGGCACTAATACAACTGCACATGTTTGTGAGTCAACTAAAAACATGGCGACAACTCGAAAATTAATAATAACAGTAATAACAATAATATTAAAGGACTAGAAATCTATTCAATAAATTTTGGAGTTCTGCGTAGTTCTGTTTTTTATTTGGGAGAATGTACTATGATCACATCCGGTAATGCGATCCTGCAAAACAAACTTACAATGTCTTCAGATGATGTTCAGACAGAATATTTCTAAATGTTACAACTTATCACGAAGCATGGAATAAACGTTTAGGTATGATGACGACTATTATTATGACCATTATAGATGAATAATAATAATAATAATAATAATAATAAGTAGTAGTAGTAGTAGTTTATTGTTTTGGCTGGTAATTTAGTGTGCTTTAACTCACATCCTGAAGCTGATGCGCACACTTAAGAATGACAGTTCTGTTTATATGATAAAGTTTCTTTTCAAGTATCAATTCATTTTGCTTTTCACTCTACAGTAAATTTCAGTAAAAATACTTCAGTTTACATTTCGGACGTGTTTTACTCGTATTACACTTTCACATGGATCTTGATGTAGAACTGTGTACCGTTCATTTTGTACATTTTTGCTTTATTTGTCCAACGCATGCAAAACATATGTTAACTAACAATTATTTGTTTCTTACAGGTTTCGATGTGTATATATCATCCTCAGGGATTTTCTGATTATGTGTGCTAAAGTTACAAAATGAATAAGATGGAAACATTTGTACAAGTGGTTGTTACAAGGAATTAATTGATTAAAACCATTAAAAACATAAGATATGTCAGGCTGTATTCGATTTTAGTAACTTCAGCTGCACATTTATATAGTTATTAAAAATTTTTGCTTGTTGAGCTTGCTGACAAATCTTACGATGTTTTTAATGGTTGTAATCTATTCCGCACGTGTAAAAACCACGTGTACAAATGTTTACACTTTATTAATTTTGTAACTTTAACATACATAAAAAGAAACTTCTTGAGGATGATGTACAAACATCGAATCATCTAGCAGTGCTGTACGAAACAGATATTTGTTAATATCTATTGTGCATACGTTTGACAAATATAGTAAAAAAAATTTCACATGGAGTTCAGTCAATATGGGTACGACAAAAGTGATCACACACTTTAAAATTTGCAAACACTGCAGTAGAGTGAAATTAAATCACTGAAAGTAGTGAATCGAAATATTGCAAACGCAGTTGTTGAGTGTTCCAAATATTATAGTATAAAGGTAAATACCTCTTCCATCGCTCTGCATAAGTATAGTTAAATTTGTGTACAACTATCTAGATACTGACATAAAGATAGCCTGTCTTTCATGTTTGTTATAACAACGTCCATTATTGTCACTTAATGCTCTCACTACGTGTAAAACAAATTTCAGTCTGAAGCCTACAATGTCAACAAAGAGCAATGAAAATAAAAAGCCTTGAAACTTAATTACGATCGTTACTGTCGCTGTGAAATTCTATAACACCTCTCCTCGATAAATTGGGTTCTCACGACACGGTTCAACTAGACAAGTGTCAGAGAGCTGTCAGCAAAACACATCGCACGATAAAGGCCCTTATATCAACAAACCTTTCCATTCTAGACAAGCGTAAATGAATTTCTTTTTCGCTTTCTTTTTTTTTTCTGTATCTCTCTCTTTTAACTTCATTTTACGGGTTAGTGAAGTGACTGAGATCTGGTTTTGAAAGCTTCAGGGACACAGGATATATATATATATATATATATATATATATATTCGCTTGTAATGGAGACAAAGATAATTAATTAAATTAAGGGAATAAAAAATAATCCAGGCAGTCAGCACTCAAGCGCACAAGGTAAGTCATTACCCTTCATGGTCCTGATACATCGTTCCAAATCAGTACTTGGCAGTTTTATTGTTTCTTGTTTAAAGGACTACTGTGCCTAATCAAACAAACTGGAACCTTAAAACGCACACGTACACACAAACACCGTATATATATATATAACTCAGTTCATATTATCAGTACTCACACTGCTCGAACTGACACTCTGTGTGACTCGGTGCAGGAATGCAGCCGTGTACATTCTTCGGAAAAGTCTATTATAAATAAGGAACAGATATGATGATCTCAGGGATCTGTAGAAACTTTACGTCAGAGAAACTTCTTACGGGTTTAACTACTCAAATCGATCTTTAACCTAGTCAAGAAATTCCATAATTTTTAATATTCTCACTAAGCTGTTCACAAGTAACACCCACAACGTCCTTTCCGGATCTACATGAATCTAGTCCATAACGCTCTCATGTTTTAAAAGCCAATGCAATATTATCTTCTAATTTTTGCTTTTCTTTATCATGCGTGCTATACGTCACATCCACATCAATCTCCTTCATTTTAAGTCCTTTAGGGTAAAAGTTCATTGTACGAATATAACTAAATCGGAGGTGATTCCTGACGTACTCTCATTTGTTCAAGCAATAATCTCAATATCTTTGGAACCCTTGTGACTTAACATGAATTATCGCGAAAGCTCTGTAAAGCAAAAGTGTAAATTTTGGATAAAAATAAAACCAAACGTTTTAAACAAGACTTTTGTTTAAAATGAAAAAATAATGCATACGTATAAAGAATACAATTTTATTTTTGGCGCTTCACACTGAAAACAAACCCAGCGCTATGCACAAAACTACGGAGATGAAAACAAACACGTCAATTAAAAGATAAGAAAAATTTATTTAACAATTTTATGAAGCAAATATGCTTCCGGTACCACAGAAAGTTGCCCACGAAGCCCCACTGTGTTAGAGTGTACTCACTTTAAGGTACCATTTCGGAAAAGAATTTAAGAAGGTTATAACAGAGCTGTGTGGGCCAGGTAGCTCAGTCGGAATAGCGACTGAGTACGGGCTGGACGGTCCGGGATCGAATCTCGGTGGGGACGAGATTTTCTGTCCGTCCAGACCGGTCCTGGGGCCCAACCAGCCCCCTGTAAATGGGTACCGGGTCTTTACCGGAGGTAGAGGCGGGCGGGGCGTGGGGCTGACCCCCCAACCCATCTAGTGCCGAAGGTCATAAAAAAGATTAGAGCTATACCTCTATTCACCCTAAGGGCCTGCGTGGCCTACAAAAAGGGTGAAAACCTACCTATAACGTAGCTGCAATTCTGAAACTTTATTAGACACAGCAAATTCACACATAGAAATGCAGAGGGATCCATTCTCAGAATAAATGTGGCGTATAAGCAACGTTTTAATATTGTCGTGTCTGCTCAATCTTAATTCACAAGCGACAACCATTTTATTTCTTTTCCAATCTTTGGCAATTTGTGTCTCACTATAACACGGGACATTCTCGGATTCCGGAGAAAAACGACGGTCTCCAAGTACCGATGGTAGCTGTCATATACTACAATCGAGGCCACTCAGAAAGGCGGATCATCCATATTGAGAAAGCTTTGAACCCTCAAATTAAGACCAGATGAACAATTATTAGCTTCTCAAGAACAACAGCGCTCTACGGATTCAGTTCGTTCGCTTTTTTTTTTTTGTTTGCTTGTTTGTTTGACAATGGGAATTGTGATTATTTGACTAACGTAAACTTCGTCTGAAGAGAATTTGAATCGGATTCATATAGCACAAGATAGAGTACAGTGGCGGGTTGTTGTGCCTTGGGGGACTAAGAAACCGTGAACATTCCGTGAATAAGTGACTGCTAGTATCACAAGACGGTTTCGACTCCACGAAGTTTGTTACTGAGAACTTTTTCTATTTCATAATAACAAATGTACTGCAGCGTCCGCACGGACGCATTTTTTAAATTTCTCCTATAAATTTACACCTTCATATCCCGATACAAAACACACCGACAACGAAACATAAGGATGCACTTATAATTATATACAGTACTGTCTGGGTGTCAGAAACGATGCTGCTTTCAATTCTGGTTCAAGATTTATATTTGAATGATGCCATCCCGTTGTGCAACTTAACAACATTTCATTGCAAAGTACCGTCTATACACGAAAATTGAATAGCAGTTGTAGTTTTACAACTGGCTAATCAGGCTACATGTTTCGGCCGTTTTATCCGGCCATCATCAGGTACTATGCAATAAAAAAATCTGGTTCAAGAGCTTGGAAAGGGCCAGTAAGTTCCTCCCAATTACTGATAATTCTTGGAACATTAACTTCATCGAATACCTTTACACTTCTCATACTTGAAAAGGACTTCCACAAGCTTACACATAAAAAAAGTTAAGCATCAATTTACTGACGGTTTACTGCGTACAGTGATCCCACTGCCCACTGCCAATAACCAACCACATCGACAGTGACATAGACCGCTGCCATCCAGTCTCAATCTATGTAGCGTTTGTAATAATTAATCATCCTCCGGAAGCAGGAACGTGGAGAAGAGGCTTAGCAATAATGAGTAGAAAGGATTACTCTCATCCCTCCTAATACCTTGCTCCCAATCACCAAGAGTGGAAATAAGTACCCGAATCTCGACGGCGTGTTTTTCCCAAGGCATTATCTGTGTTTCTGTATCCATTACTGGGTTTGATTTTCATGTGTTGCTATTGAAATCTATTTATGAGCTGATAAGCAGTATTGCATTACACATTCATCAATTCCCTTAGAGGATAATCTGAACAAGTGTCATCAGTACAGATATATGGCACGGGCACAGAACATATCTCATTCGTTTGCACATACTGCATTATAAATGTGCAATTGAAAGTCGTTTCAACCAGACACTTTACAGGAATTTTTAAATTATGTAGACTTACCAATGACTGTAGGAAAAGACTTTTTCCAGATATCCCCCAACAAGTTTTATTAGTTTAAACGGAATAAGATCAAAATTGTCCAACAAGTTAATGTAGTGAGTTGTACAGTACGTACAACAAAACATTAAAGTTATTCATTGTAAACATTCTGGGATTAAATTGAAGTATGCCTCCGGTATTGTCCTGTTATCACTCCCTGATTAATGTAATAACAAGAGGATGTTAATGAAGCTTGTACAATAATTGTAATTCTTATTATGTTGTTAAGTTCACAAACCGACCAAACTGATTTCATCAATATACCTTATGGGAAAAGACGTGTTCTTGACAAAATTAAGGAAAGAAAAAAATTTGGAAATGCTTGACGTTTACCAGCCTGAAAACAGTTAATGAGCCTGCAAATCTTTCGAACATCCTGAAGGCTACGACATACAACAATAATTTTTACAGTTGATTTGTACGAGTATGAGACGTGTCATCTCCTTCCAGGGCACATCGTGGCAATAAGGAGTTCAAACATTCTGACTTGCAGGGCTAAAGTGAGGAACTCATATTACATAACGAGGAATTCATAACCGTTACAGACCACTTAGTTTTACCTGGAGGGTACAATGTACTAAACAGTGTGGCTAGAAAAAAGGGAGAGGGGGAAAAGACATGATTTTGGTTCGGAATATTCATGGTAAACATTCATTTGTAAAACGGTGGAAGGGAAGATAGTATTAAAACAGAACGGGGTGGTTGGAAGTTGTGGATCACGCTCAACAGAGGGCTTTGGTATTAACGTTTTGAACGTTCGAATTCTGTTAGTACTGAGTTAATTGGTCACTTCGTGAGCTAGTCAGTTAAGATACGTTACACATAAGTAGCCTGTTTCCATACACAAAACACGAATAACGCTGACAAGTCGAGGAGATTAACGCACTTATTAACTCGAGAATGTACTTCTGCAAAGGTGTAATGTAACTACATTTTCTACACAGTACGTAAAACTTGCTGTCTTTACGTCTGCCTCTCCCCGTTCAATAGATCCAGAAGAAATGAACAAAGAAATGATTTTTTAGAGGACATCCCGTTGTGTTACAGAACTGAAACTCAATCATCAAATTATTAGTTTCAGTCAAACACAACATTTTATTATTAATTTTAACTTACTGGCGACAAGTTTCCGTCGTTAGACTATCATTAGGTCATCCTTACCAGAAATTTAAAAAATCGGTTACATGTAGTGCATATGAAATTCAGTGTCATATGGGATCCCACAAAACTTACAACACCATTGTTAAAATGTTTGAACAGTGCAATAATTGAGAGGTTATATTGACTGTGATATATTAAGAGTTGTATGAAGAACTGAAACGAATTTGAAATTAAAACTGATAGACGATAAATATTTTTCTAGGCTGAACTAGATTAAAATTAAAAAGTTAATATATACGTATATATGTTGTCTTAAGTCACAGTTTTGTTAGGTGAAGAGTTCATAGTTTATCTCGTAAACGCCGCACAGTGGGCAGTGCTGTATATATTATTTGTATCTGCTCCGCGTCTCGTGTGTAAAGACGGATATCTATTATTTCCCTCACTGTAAATTGTTTTTTGTACTGTGATGAGGTAACAACCATAAGTTTTGCCGGTGTATTAGAAAGGCTCAGGCTTATACGTGTGTGCGTCTAACGTGGCGATTAGTGACTCGCTAATCGCCACGCTAAACTTAAGGTTGATACCTTATCACATTAAAAACTACAATTTACAGCGAGGAAAATAAGAGACATCCGTTGTTACAAGCAACGAGACGCGGAGCAGATACAAATAACTCTTTTTATTTTCATACAGTGCAACCACGAAAAATATTTATTATGTATCAATTTTAATTTAAAGTACGTTCCAGCTCCTCATAAAGGTAAAGAAGTCCCGTTACAGGCCTGCAGTGGCCCAGAGGGTTCCAGGAAGTTAAGGTTCCCAGATTACGTGACAATGACCCAGGATGGTGGTAAGGTTGTCAGCCTTACGCACCGGCCGCTTTTTACCCTCAGGAAATGCTCCTGGTACTCATTTCTGCTAGAGGCTGAGTCGACCCCAGAGCCATAGTGCGATCGGAAGGATTATGTCAATAAAAAATTCCAATGACACCAGCGGGGATCGAACCAGCGACCTTGCGATTTGTAGCACAGTAACTTAACCACTGTGCTCATACAACTCTTAATACAACACAGGCAATATAACCACTCAATTATTACACTGCTTAAACAGAATTTTAACACTTGTGTTGTAGGTTTTATGAGATCCCACATGACACTGAACTTAATATGCACTACATGTAACCGATTTTTTAAATTTCTGGCAAGGATGGCCTGATGATGGTCTAAGAACCGAAACATATCGCCAGTAAGTTAAAATTAATAATAAAATATTGTTGTGTTTGCTTGAAACAAATAATTTTATCATTGTCATTCAGCAAAGAAACAAGTACTTCACATGCAGTTATCCAGCTCAAAAACAGCAATAACAGGAACGTTCCCATACTGACACATAGCATTAGCTAACTCTATGGAGGAAAGTCCTGCTCAGAAGCAAACGCAAGCAATATTTACCTTTCTACGCAACCCGGAAGTCCATTACTCTATTTATCACACATAATCTTCTCAAAATTAATCTTAATATTACTCTCCCATAAGCCTAGACCACCCAAACGTTCTCTTTTCAGTCTTTCCCACCAGCACATTGTGTGGGTTTCTTATCCCTATCATCCGAGCTGTGCAAATGGCCCACCTTACCCTACTTTATTTGAGCGATTCAAAAAAAAATATCGGTAAAGAAGAGGCACAAAAATATACGCATGACATTGTCAACAGCAACACAGGAAGTTTATCTGCATGTTTGTACCCTGCATCAATGACGATTAAAACACTTTATTATCCAACAGATGCATAAATATATAATTCGTAGATATAATTAGAATTATTAAAAAATATTTAAAATTGCTCCAACATGTTTCGGATCACAAGGGACCCATCATCAGGGAGTTCTATACAGTCCTAGGCGAAAATTAAATTAAATTAAAATGACAGAACCGTTACTGTAATTTTAGCCAAGCACTGTATAGAGCTCCCTAATGATGGATCCCTTGTGATCCGAAACATGTTGGAGCAATTTTAAATATTTTAAATATTTTATAATAATTCTAATTGTATCTACGAATTATATATTTGTGCAACTGTTGGATAATAAAGTGTTTTAACAGGAAGTTTATTTTCATACCGTATGCCAGAACAATATGTGCTCCATTTCTTGCCTGCACAAACGAAACGATATTCGACTTCGTAACAAACATTTAACACACTGCAGTGAAAAGCACGGATTGCAATTAATGCCCTAGCTACTTGAAGACAAACCAAATGTTTGTTCTAAACATGGCAGGGCGCCGCCAGACATCCACGATGAGGCGGTTGCCTGAGTGATGATTCAGCCGTGGGGGATCGTTTTCCGGGCCTCCGTAATCCTCAGGTCTGACTCCCAACGAATTGTGCCTGTGCTGCGTCGGTGGAAAATGAAGTTACGGTCCGCCGATACCTACAAGCCTGACCCTGAATGAACGACTAGGAACAGCGAATGCCAGAATTGGATAGACTTCAGTGGACAATGTTTGGCACAAAGTCGAATTTCGTCCTCTGTGTACATAGCAATTAATACAGCATACACCGTACTGCGTAAGTTATGAAAATCTACGTGAATTGCTCTCTACAATGGTGTGCGTTGAATGTTTTGTGGAACTGTTACCTTCGCAATCACACAATCCTTTATAATCACCCTGTTTTCAACAAAACTCTCTCAATGTTTTTAAATGCTCACAGAATAAAGTAAATGATCGTATCCCAAAGAAAGGCATCACTATTGGAGCATGTATGGAGCACTTGCAGTCACACACGCAAGGGATTTGCCAATCACGTAGTTTGTGAGTTAACGCCCCTACCTAAAATAGCCTCTAAGGACAGTATATTGTTAGGTGGTAGTGGGGCAGGTGAAAGTGTCAATACAGTCACAACGCGCAAAGTAGACACGATGCCTGCCTCTGAATACGGTATCCGGAACATTTGCAGAGTGCAGCCACCAGAAAACCTTAGCGCACATTCGGCAGTGTTAATGTAAAACAGCAATAAGGTTTATATATTGTAAATTAAATTAAAAAGCACGTAGAAAGAAGCGTACCCACAGACGAACGGGCAGAAATACAGCAGGAATGCACACAATCCTCACTATTATTTCCGATCAAAAAACAACGCACTCTCTTAGTGCGGGAAGGCCGCATAATACTACTCTCAATACCTTTCGAAATGCAAAAGAAAGAGTTATAAAATAACAGGGTTTGTATCATATGACGCTCCATACGCCCGGCGTAAGAGATGAACTACATGACGCCAGTTCTCCTTTACAAGCACATTAGCAGTATCAAAACTTAAATCCCTATATATGTGTATGCATATCCATCCATTCCCTACGCAGACATGCATGCATATATAATTTTCGGGCAGCTTCCCGTAAGAAAAACAAGAATTTCCGATTTTGATTCCTATGTATTGTGATGAACAACTTTTCACCAACAGACTCTTTTAACCCAGCGGGCAGTTCACGCCATGCAATGTTATTCTGGTGTACTGTTATGCCCGTCAGCTATATGAAAATATATGTTCTTCAATAGTGCACGATCTGCTCATCAGCTCTAACCCTCTGTCGATCGCTGTGCATCTCTCAGAGGCTTGTGGCTTCTGATCATTTGTTTCTTTGAATATACAATAAATGCGTTCATGTACTTCTAAGTAGCTGCCTACGTTGCTACTTAGAAGCTTGTGGAGTGTGTTTCGTGTTGCTAATCACATTCGTTCGGCTGCACTTGGCAGTTTGTATCTAAGTGACACAGCGCGACGGTCCGTGTTACTAGTGCGGTGTTGGATTGTGGCGGCCGTTGTGGATCGCTTGTACAGAATTAATGCAGAGGGTGCAGAGCGTATTCGTGCAATGATACTGTCTGATGATGTAAGTGGTGATGACAGCTTTGATGACGGGACGGAATGCGATGGAGATAATGCGGAACGGAGAGAGGGTGACTGGGAGAGTGCAGAAGACGCTACGCCGGATGATTACTGCCTCTCTGAAGTGGACGCTACTGAGAGCTGTTTTCGCTACTGACAGCTGTTTTTATTGGACAGGACAAGACGCAGTGCGGTACGGTGAAAATTTCTACACACATTCGACGCAGATGGCAAAATATTCTGACAAAACTGCCCGCGGTTATTAGCCAAGCAAGAAAAGCCATTACGCCCTTCGCAGCATGAACTGTCTCAATACAGATGAAATTTTAGACGATATTTTTCAACACATATATCCGTATATTTCTTATCCAAACTAACTTCAGCCGCGCGAGTGATACCAAACTCACAGACAAAATTAACATAAGAGGTTTCATTGGTCTACTGTGCTCAGCCATGACAAATGTAACTTCGTTAGGGTGGCAGGGGATGTTAGTTTTCGTCCACTGCCAGTCGTAGCCTTCAAAATCATATCCTTTCTCTTCCATGAGAAAAACAAGTAGCTCTCAAGCCAGTCGAAGGGTACATCCGTTTTCGTCCACGGCTTTTATTCATGTTTGCATCCCCGCCAATAAAAACAACACCAAGCTGCAAAATCATAGTTGGTCAGCTTGAATTATGTACTTTGTTTTCAGCCCCATCCGCCAAGATTTGTAGCCAATCAGTTTCGATTATCATGTTATTTACTTTTTTCTTTAGCCAATCAACTTCGATTACCACGTTTTTGATTCTTACTCTTACCATCTCCGCTCACAGTTTCTAGCAGTCATTCTTCTTATTCTTAGTGCGATATCCAGAGAGGTAAGAGGATCAGCCGGCCCTTCAACTGTTCATGCACTATGTCGTCGGTGTTTTGACGTTACCACTTCATGTCCCGCTCTGGGCGCCAGCGAGATAACTGCTGTATCGTAGGCCTGATATTTAAATAATTGGATATTTTGTCAAGATGCTGAAAAGAGTGGGCCTTCACTCTGGGAATATAACGTGATGTTGAGTGACGCACGGCAAGACCATTCAGCCTGTAGATGTTGACGGACGTATATTTATTATTATTATTATTATTATTTATGAACCGGTATTATTTAATTTAACACACTGAGACGACAATAAACTACATTAAAACAGCAGCAGTCTGCAGTTGACAAAGGCAGTATTTCAGTTCACACGTGCATTGCTGCGACCTTGAGAAATCATTTTCAAGGCCGTCCATGGTGGTACGGTCGGAGCACGGCAGGGACACAACCCTGTATGTGAGAAGTAGTCTTGTAGGCCACAATTTCAAGATGATTACGAGGCACAAAACAGATGGGACACAGTGGCCGATAACACGGAAAAGGAACACCTTTCAGCAGGGAACAGACAAGCTCGTCATACCATACGACAAGATCAATGCCTCAACTCAGGCCGGACTATGTGGAAAAGAAATGGGATAGCAGTACAGTTAAATCTGAACTGTTCTTATTAGAAATGTAAACAAAACCCAAAGTACATGGATTTTAAACTACTGTTCTCGTCGACCCTGAAAAGACAAACCACTAAGAAATCTACACCAACTTAAGAAGAAGAAACTGAACTCCATGCAATGACGTAAGCAACCAACAAGACGTAACAAATTCCGTTTATTGATGTTTTTAAATCAGCTCTACATGTTTCGGGCGACAAACTCGCCCATCTTCAGGAGCACTTTTTGATCATATACACCGATGCACCGATATTCCTGCCGACCGGTCGGCAGGAACATCGGTGCATTGTACCAAAAGCTGTATATACAGTCAAAAAGTGCTCCTGAGGATGGGCGAGTTTGTCGCCGAAACATGTAGAGCTGATTTAAAAACATCAATAAACGGAATTTGTTACGTCTTGTTGGTTGCTTACATCGTTCTTCTAATGATGCACGGTGCCACAAACATCAAGTTCATGAACTCCATGCATTTATGTGTACACGTCTTTCGTACCCGTAAAGGCCAGTATGGCAGTTATCACATTTGTGGACCAGAGGCCCTATGTAGCTAATACCAGACTAAGAGCATTACTGATATTTTGTACCCAGTACATTGTCCAAGCCTCTTGCTTTCTTTCTTTCATTCTTTTTACACTTATTCTTAACAAAGTAATGTGATAAACTACAGAATCTAAGACCTTGAACAAGATCATACTGCTTACACTGAATATTTATATAAAAATAGCAGGGGAAACAAAAGCTTCTTCTCAGTTTCACCAAACCGCTTAGAAAATCGGAACTAGGAAGATGGGTCTCTTTAGCTTAATTATGTAGCACACAAGACCGGAAATCACAAAGAGGCTCTCTTCAGTTTCAACATGTCGCACAAGAAGGTTGGAATCCACAAACGGTTCTCTACAATGTCATCACGTCGTACACAAGTTCGATAATCATAAAAGGTTATCTTCAGTTACACCATGTTACACACTAGCACGGATATCACAAAAGGGTTCTACCCAGTTTCACTCTGTCGCTGACAAGCTCGCAACTCCATAAGCAGAAAATTCGAACAATTATTACCCTGCTTGAGACAGACTTTCCCACAGCGCTGAATATTAAGATTATGTTCTGCTAGCAGCGACATGATCATGTTTCAGGCAATGGTGTACCAAAATACACGGTGTCGAGTTACATAAAACCTGAGTCTTCTTAATAATACTATTGATTGCAAACTTGAGAGTCTAAAAAGTAGAGAAAACGTACAACGAAATAATAGAAGGAACCATTTTGGCGATGCAAAAAGAACACCGCGCGTTTTCTCGGAAGGTAATTACAGTGTCCGTCTGTACAGATGGATGCGTTCCAACTTAGATGTTTCAAACTAAGTTGCAAATTTAAAAAAAAAAAAACTCAGTTTGACTGTCCTGCAGTCCTTATCAACATGGCGTTCGTGCAAACTACTGGGGCGGGAACAACACGAACATTCATACTGTTGTGTGTTGGAGATCCCAGGACGCAGGCCTATGAAACTTTTGTAGGCAGGTTTCACCCTCTTTATAGGCCAGAAAGGCCCTTAGGACGAGTAGAGGTATAGCTCTACTCTTTCTAGAACCTCGGCACTAGATGGGGGTGGGGGGCTCACCCCCACACCCCGGCCGTCTGTACCCTTGAGAAAGACCCGGTACCCACTGTACAGGAGGCTGGGTGGGCCCCAGGGCCGGTCTAGACAGGTGCGGAAAATCTCGCCCCCACCGGATTCGATCCCCGGACCGTCCAGCCCGTAGCCAGTCGCTATACCGACTGAGCTGCCCGGCCCACTGAAACTTTCGTTGAAGTCATTATTCGTAGCATCTGCACAAAACAATAAGTAAGTCGACAATAGGAAATAATTTATGTTTGAACAGCTGTAACTGATTAACAGCTTTATTCAGGCATCTAAAACTGTGGCCTGTCCTTAACAGAATCTCTATCCGTGAATGTAGCAGTTTACACAATTTATATTTAAAATTACAAAAGTGGCGTTGACGCGAATTTGGTAAATTATTTTAACATCCCGTGGGTGCTGGAAATCTGGAACATTGCAAAAAGGTCGTTGCCAGAACACTGAATTCTACAGCCACTACCTTATAACTTTCACTTGTTATCAGCCATTCAGGTTCAAATCATGGACAGGGCCGACGATTTGGGATCAAACCCTAAACAGGCATTATTGAGATAAATTACTTTCGGGTTAGTTAATGAGCAAAGGGACGTTTGGCTTGTAGAATAAAGATAGCTAGGGTAGAAAGCGAGACGGAATGAGTTAAACTAACGCATTCAAACCATAAGCCTGAGCAGAACATCCACCAACTTGCCACGCTGCAGTTTTGCAGGACGGTGTTCCTTTGTGAAACTCGAGAAGTGACACCTTTTGACGACAAAATTCCTTGAGTGGGAGGTGCCAGGGCGCAACACCCAACAATTTTCATTTACCGTAGATTTTGAGTATACCGACTAAAATTTGAGCAACCAATCAGATTTTGTTTTAAAAAAATTGAATTCGGCCTAGGAGGTTTACCTAAATTTGAGTTTGTGAGTTGTGACGAGATTTTAACTGCCAAAAACGGAGAGCTCATGGACTCCGTTTGGCAGTTAGAGCAACACGGATTCGAAGTTGGATGCACCGTCAAATTTGGACAGTTTGCAACAAACTTTCAATTAGACAGTGGTATTATGTCAAATCAGAGTTTGGAATAAAATACCAAAGGCAGCAATGTAGGGATATATATATATATATTATAATTCACGTATAACGAGTACACAATAAACTTAAAATGTTAACATTTATGCAATTCTTTACAGAGGTGAAAACTAGCTGCGTTTTTCAAAGTATATTTGTATCGTGTTACTAATTTACATAATTACCGTACAACAATGAAAGTGAAAAATTTCTTCAATAAACAACGGAAGGTAAGTACGTGCTGTCAGTCACCGTCGGAGTAGTAGCCTGTGGACGTTCCAGATATCTCCCGCGTATATTATCCCGAAGGACGACCTTCGTGTTAAACGATCTGACTAGTTGTTTTACCTGGAATAATTATCTTTTTTGTCCAATAAACACGGTTCATCACGTGTTCACATCCTAATTGCAAGTTTTATAACACGCAGGCGCCCTAACTCAGCAACTTGAATCACTCTGTTCATTGCTGAAACCTGATATCCATCAATAACTAAATTCCTATCCACGAAGAACCACATAATTCAATAAAATAAACGAACAATGGAGACAAGTTTTGTAGTTCTAAGAATACCGAAGAACAACAGGTAAGGGATCTTCTAACTGCTAATTCATCACAAAAGTTATCTACATACCGGGCATCCGACACTGTAGATGACGGTAGCACACTGGTCCCAACAAGGTGCAAATGCCGAAAATACAGCCAACTTCTGTTTACAGACGTCTCTGCTTAACTTGCAATACTTATCATTCACTATGAGGGGGTGCTGATAAGTCCTTAGCTCGACCTACTTTCCGATGTCGTAGGACAGACTCGATGTCGTTGAAAAGAGGGGTCTGTTCATGTGCCGAATTGCAAGTATTTTCTTGTTACAGAGACTGAAAGAAATCATGTCAGGCGACGCGCGCGGTTTCAGCAACATGGAGACGCGATAAGTCATCAAGGTTTTTTTTTCCTGCAAGGCAAGGTGCCGAAGGAAATTCACGCCAATCTGATAGAAGCATTAGGGGGAGCATGCACCATCATTTGCCACCGTCAAAAACTGGATGGAACAGTTTAAACGTGGTGATTTTTCCACATGTGATGCGCCTCGTCCTGGACGACCCAAAACAGTGACCACCCCGGAGATTATTAATCAAATTCACGAGCT
>Ga0123354_10004080_pt1 | contig 20529 bp, 13 predicted proteins | sample TergutLab28metaG_2_FD_97872 | JGI IMG/M metagenome (GOLD analysis project Ga0123354, IMG submission 97872) | Labiotermes labralis P4 segment gut microbial communities from Petit-Saut dam, French Guiana - Lab288 P4 | ecosystem: Host-associated > Arthropoda: Insects > Digestive system > Gut ...
CACCGTTTGTGATTCTACAAACATCAACACGATAATCGAGTTCGTTCCAAACTGTTTGTAGCATGTCAGTGGTGATGGTTTCAATGGCGGTTTTGATTCGTGCCTTCAGTTCCAGGACACTTGCAGGAAGAGGAGGTAAGTAACAAAAACTTGGAGGTTGTTCTATTAAATAAAAAAATACCTATACTCCTATCTGAAGTGTATTGTTTATGACAAGTTGTTAAAACCCAGACAATCATTTTGAATAACCTTGTATTTAATTTTGAGGAATTACACAGCTGTGTATTTTGCTCAAAGTGCCCATTTGTTGCTAAACATGACAATATTTTTTACTTTTACTCACCTTGCTCTACAGGATCAGTTTTAATGACAATATCTGCCAGAGTTGTCTCATCCAGGTTCTACACTGTACACTGTATGAGCTTCTCAGGTATTTATTCTTCATCAATTAAATTCAATGTAGACTGACTAGAATAAGTAATGTAACCAACATGCCCATATTGTTCCAGAAGTATGGTGATGACTGTGAGGAGTGGCATAGTGACATGACATGCAGAAAAATAAGTGTCTGACGAGATGTAGCTCAGGCACAATTTCTGTCCTATAATTGGTGGTTCATATAATGCTCACAGACACAAGGTGTTACGTTGTCTGGCTCTTTGCAAAGCTTAATGTAGATCGAAGTTTTTTGCGGACTCTGGGGGAGGTCCACTTACTGGCTATACCAAGCAAGGGGCGAATTTCATTAGGAGAAACTCCCTCATCAACATCATCTGCTTCTGTTTTGATCTCCATTTTCTAATAACAGAGAAGAAAAAATATTTAACATTAATAGTAATGGCATTTATGTAAAAGTTTATAACTTCTTTACCCAAAATTAAAATTATGAATTTAAGATTAATGGAGTAACTGGATGGCATGCTATATATTTCCTCTGGTTGTCCACTTATAAAACAGCATTCATAGTAATATGGATTCTTTCTTTAAAAAAATAATACTGACTTGTGAGTAAATCTGAGATTGGAATGAAACAGTAAGATCTCTTCTGACAGAAGGAATCAGAAAGTACCAATAACCACATCTTCATAATCACTATACTTTTAAATACAAATATTGATTTATACATGGTTAAATTTATGAGAATTTCCTGCTACAAGATGCCAATCCTTTTGAACAAATACTGCAGTTGTGTGGATAGGACTCATGCTTCATATGCAGGCAGTCCTAGGTTCAAAATTTGGCCCAGAGAAAGGCCATCCTGACTAAGATTTACACTTGCCTTCTTTAATCATGCCAATAAATGATGGGATACTACACATATTATGATAAAACAGTTTCCTTTCATAGCCTCTCGAGTTCATTATCCATTTCTGAGCTTATGTTCATCTGGAAAGTGACACTTAATAGTCTTATTGGCTGTTGCCAACATTTCAGGCATAGCATGTTCCTCTGACATGTTGGTGCCCACTGATAAAACTACATATCATAAACCAGAAGGCCATGATCCATAACACACTGCTCGGAAAATACCATATCTCATAACAGTGCTCATGAATTATTTGACACTGTGTAGTCTGAGTAGCCAACAGCATAATTAAATGAATCATAAGTAGAATAAAGTAATCATCAGGAAAAGTTGAGCACCATAATGCTCTGTGCTTAGAATATATTTACTTCAGGGGTTGAAATAAAAAATCTGCACTTACATATGCAAATCTTACTTTGTACTGAAGTCTTCATTATGGTTAACGGACTAAATTAGCAGCATCACGATACTGCAAGTGCCAAGTACTGAATGTGAGAAATCATTAAAGATGTGAGTATTCAAACCTGGACAATGAGACGCAGCAGTAGTTGTTGTGTTTCCAATGCTGAGGAGATCTCCTTAAGTCTCCTCTTCTGCTTCACTAGCTCCTCAGATACATAATCATCCGTACTATCCAGCACCATCTCAAGCCCTGTAATACAAGCCGTTTACAGTCTAGATACTGCAGACACACAACAACAAGAGGTTACCTGAATACAAATGTATCATGGTTAATATTATGCTAGGGCAAACAGTATTTATTTCTTGGCTAACAGAACACATACCATCATCTGAGAAAGGATTCCAGAACCATTTCCTCAGTAAAGTATCCAGGAAGCCCCTCTTGCTCTTGGTGTCATTAGGAAATTCAATGAGTTCTGTCTTGTCAACTTTTTCAAGCAGGAACTGTGGCAGTTTGCGTTCTAGTTCAGTGTGTAATACAACCTGCAGAGTAAGAGATGGTTTAGTTACATCTGCTTGTTGTTAACAGTTTAAGATCTCAAAGTCATGAATCATTCTCACCTGCATGGCTAGTCTCTTGAGCTGAGCATTTCTTCTCACTGACTCGATGTCTCCAACAGCCAAACCAATGAGCAGATTCATTAGAAGAATTGGCATAAGCACCATGAAAACCCCAAGGATGAGAAACGCAGGAATGGGATATGGCAGTATTGTCCTCACCTTTTCAATTTTTTCACCATAATATGGCTGGATATATGTGCCCAGGAAGTCTATCTCACCAAGCATCATTGAAAATGTTCGTAAAAGTGAGATGGGTACATTCTTGAATGATAAATGGCCTCCCTACATATGCAAAAGACAAACTGAGGTGATCACACAATACAATTCATTTCCAAGCAATCAACTAACCTACACATAAAAACTACGTTATTACTGTATTAGCCTACAGATATTATACCAAGCTGTACATGATGCAATAATTATAAGATTAAATTTTCTGTTGAAAGTATGGATTTAAATTAACAGTTGACTATAACACTATAAAATGATGGAACTGTTGGCACTAAGCACCATGTTCAGTCTAGAACTGGAAAATCATTTACCAAAATTTGTAATTAACAAAAATGTTTGCTTGGATTAATGGTTAATGAATGTTTGAAATAAGAGAATAATGGTATCAAATAAAAATTTGTGGGCTGAACTAGAGAAAACATTAAAAATCTGCAAAGTTTATTCCTTTTACATGCATATATTGGCTGGTAATTTCACTTAAGTAGTACATCTTACAAACTAGGAAGTTTCATCACGGGCTATGTTTGAAATATAATTATATTAACCCTTTCTATTAGCGTTCTTGAGGCCCCTAACATCACAACTCACCTAGATCTTATGCAAGGAATGTCAAGGGCAGTATCATGTCCATGGCTGTGAAACCCTCCCAGACAGCTAGTGTATGGGGTTTGGAGCATTTTGCACTAAATGGAGGTGACAAATGTAGTTCATATTATGACAACTTAAACCCCTGAGGAAAGAACCATTGGCCACCACTGACTAGACTAACAGACTCCAGAACATTATGGGCATGATGTCATAGAGAAAATTCCCTCACGAACTGAATAGTGGTCATCCAGTCCACAGTCAGTCACTTTACTGGCTTGAGTTTTCTAATGTCATGCTGACAGAGAAGTGTAAACAACCTTCTGTCTTACTGCCCACTTATCTCAGAAGTTCCATTTCATTTCTCCATTCAGTTTTGCAGTTATAATAATATAAAATTCAGATTTCTATATATGCATTTTGGTAAAAGAATGATCTTTATGTGGTTAACTCATACTACTACTCAATGTTGGCAGCAGGACCTTTACCTGCCTTAACACTATGGTGTACTGCATGGGCACCATTACAAAAACACGCAACACAGTCACTTAAAAATCTCTTTAACAGGACATCTGAATAACACACATTAAAATAAGAAAGACTTTTTTGCTTTTTTTTGATATAATAAAGGCTGAATTTCCATTGCAGCTTTGAACAGCACGGTTCTTGGCTTGTTGAGTATCAATTTATTTGTTTATTGGTAAATAATACTGTACTTCTGAACTTACTCTGGACAAGAGGATGTAGAAAGCAAGACCAAATGCGATGATAAGAATAGAGAACACAATGAGCACTTTGATGAGTGTCTGAAGTATCTCGAGAAACATCACCACATAGATACCAACTTGATCAAACCTACAAAACAGTGACAAATTATGTATACATTGTAAAATGTTCAAAGAAGCCAAAACAGGAAATGGCATTGCTGTTACACTGGACTGAGAAGAAACAGGATAACTGTCATTCAGAGTAAAATTCATATTTTCCATTATGTGAAGAAACTAAACCTCTAATGTAACATGAAATTGGAGTGTACAATCTATGCAAGAGCAAAGGACACTACCAGCCATCTGAGCAAGTAGCACTTTCATTTAAAATCTTGTTAAGTCTGTAAAACTAGATAGCTCTCTACTACAGCAAAATTATGTTAGTCCAGCACCATATAGTTTGGAACTGCTGATAATCTGGCACTTGAGGCGAGTAGTCTTAAGACTGGTGGAAGTGTTGCTTTTTATCAGAAGAAAGTTTCAGTAATGAAACAGGCAGACTTCAGAGACATGTTTGAAAAGGCCTCTTAGAGTGTCTATACATCAACTATTGTGTGTTTCCTACTGCATCTTCTTCTTCAACTATGAAGACTTCAGAAAACACATAACAGGGCCCAGATGACCCTGAACCAGCAGATGAAGGGCATATCTTAATGGAATACTCCTCTGATTAGTAGTGCAGTCCAAGTATAATTGCAGTAACAAAAAATTACCTGCAACAACTTATGTTAGTGTAGGTAATGTCTGATAAACTGGAATATCCCATGATGTGGCAACTGTCTGGTCCCATGCAAGTTAGATGAAAGGAATTTTGCTGTCAATGAAAGTTATGCTCAATTTTATAGGGTTATGACAAAAGAACATTTCATTCAGGACTGCAGTAGAATTCTTTGAGTCTGGCACCCATGGGACTGGATAGAGGCTGATTTTCAAACAGTCTGGATTACCAAACAGTATGTGTACTGACCTAATATCTTAGAGGAAACTGTTACTGCCCCTACCTTTGGGCTGCACAACCAATCAGAGGAGTATTCTACAGTGCTAGAAAACAGTGACATCTATTAAAAATAAATTAAGTTTGAATGTTCAGATTTGGCAAAGTATAAACATCAGTATTTTGCATTCCTCTTGGTTCATGTGAGAGCCAAAGACTATAAAAATTGCCCCTTTGTGGTACATGAATTAAACTCTAACAATTCCATTTTTATGATGGATTTAAGGAGTCTGGAAATATTAATACTCTAATTTTTCAGCAGTCAAAAAAATACGCAGCAAACTCACTCACCTCTGTAAGTACAAAAGCAGGTTAAACCAGCTGAGGAACACTGTAATGGATGCACAGGAGAGCTGCAGTCCATTTGACTGATCAACGAACACAGGCACAATCATGATGATGGAGGAGATGTACAGTAACCATGAGACAAGATTTATGGGATCAAGCAGATAGTGCCAACGCTGCTGATAAAGTTGTAACACTTCCCGCAGTGAGTTGAGAGCAATATATGTTACAATGATTATAGCACATGCAAACGTTACTGGCAAGTTTCCATTCTTTGTGAACTGTGTGAACAAAAGAATCATGTTAGTCATTTGGCCTGCTGCTGGAAGCATTTTGGCATTTTGAGAATCACATTCTGATCTGTTATTAGAATGAGTGTTAGAATTTCGAAGTTATAATTAAAGACATCAATAAAATTATAATAATGATAATGGTGATAAATTTTCAGATAAGAAATACACAGTTTACAGATAAGTGCAAGAAGTAAATTTAAACTCTCAATCATATAATATCTGGCATTTTAATCAGTACCAATCCAAAGTAAATTTTAATTCGTTTGTTTTGAAAAAGTATGTAATTTTTATATTAATTATTGCTATACTTTATTTTCAACAACATTAACATATTATGTCTTTTGATGATGTAAATTTATGCCTCTTCCTTATTATAATTATGTTCATCACCAACCTGCAAATCTTTACCTCACATACATCACTTTACATAACAGACCAAAAAATATACTTAGTTTATAAGCATTCAGATTCCATCAGTCAGAAAACATCAAGTAGGAGGTGTTTGTGCACAGTTCTGTGAGTGTGTGTTCTTATGTGTGCATGAATTATTAAAGCTTTTAGTAATAACTGGATCAATGCATTATGCCTGATGACAGAATACTGAAAATCATTTCGAAGGACATTCATAAAATTTGGTTGGGTTTTTAACAATTCCGAGTACTACGCTTCCAGTTAATATAATTCCAATGTCTTCTTCGAAATAAATTCTAATTAAAATCATGCATATGTAATGCTACTCTACATACTGTGGATATAACTCTGTACGTCAGTCAATCCCACATTATCCACCAATTAGCCAAAATACTTCAACAGTTTCATATCAGATAAAACAGACTTAAATAGCAGTACCTTTTGATTGGCCACATATTCGGACCCATTACAGGTTGCGTTAGTAAATTCTATGCATTTATCATCCATAAGTTGTGCTGCAAAAATGGTGACAAATGCTAGGAAGATGCAGTAGAAAAGTAAATTTGCCAAGTGGAAATACTTTCCATAAGAGTTCCATTTCATTTGAAGGTATTTTTGGCTGAGAGGATGTGCCAGCAGCTCTACACGGCCGTGAGTCACCATTGCCTGTTACAAACACAACTGCAGCTTTACTTGGTGTATATCGTATCATATTATATCATATCATACATCATTCATGTATCATATCATATATCATATCATATCATTTATTTTCCTTCCATAAATCATACAGGGTTACATAATCCATATGGATATAGAAATCGTCATATTTGTTGGAATTAAGGGGTGACATCAACACAAGTGTGTACAACAGTCACATGGTTATTTAGTATAATAAATATAATAAAATAGGACAATAAAAATTGTTTAGTGTATATAAAATATAATAATGATACAAACAAAAATTAAAAGTGAAAGTAAAAGTAAAAATAAAAATAGAGTGGTAAGTTAGAAGCAATTACAGGCACTCTTTAAGTAGGAAATTTTCCTTCGTGACAGATAGTGGTTGGATATATGCTGACATATTTATAATACAGACTTGTAAGTAAAAAGAAAGAACATGTGTCCCAAAGCCCTCATGTGTCAATTCAGATCATATGTCAAAATTTAACTTTGGAGTTCAAAATATTCATCCAGGGAATAAAAGGAATTTTCACATAAGTATTTTTGTAACAATGTTTTAAATTTTTTGGGATTATCAGACTCTGCTTTTATGTAAAAGGGAAGCATGTTAAACACTTTAACACCTATACAGTTTACTCCTTTCTGGTATTTTGTTGCATTTACAGAGGGTTGGTGTAAGTTTGCATGCTGTCTAGTGTTAATTTGATGTAGCTCGGAATTTACCTGGAATTGGTTCTTGTTTCATATCATGAACAATAGAAGGGATAGAATATGTTGAGAAGGGAGGAGTAAGATAAAGTCTATTGGATGCAGTAGATACACTGGGAACATTTTAATGATCAGACACATCTACAGCAGGGACTGTCAGAGTTGCCGAATGATGGATCATGATTGTCCTTTTATATGTCCAACAATATTTACAGATTATAAAGTGTGGTGAGAAATTAAGTTTGAAACGAATGAATGAATCACTGATATGGTAAAGGTAATTTCATGATGCAAAAATTTTCCTATGTAGTCTGTGTGAGTACAGAAACAGACAATAGCACGGAGTGACTTTACTTGCCTCTTATTTCTACAAGTCAGTGCCCTTTCTTTCACCTCAAGTTTCAAAGCTGTGTCAACATTCTCATCAGTTTTAAACTGAGTCCCATTAAATACTGCTTCAACATTAGAAACAGACAAAGCAACATCTGGGAGCCAATGACAACATAGAAGTAGAAGTGAAATGCATGCTGACAAAATACATTACTGACTTTTAGAGACAGGAAAAGGAAAGACACTTCCCAGAATATTATAACTAATTGCTCTACACAAATATATGCAGCGAAACAGTGTGTGTAAAATAATACAGAGGGTGTTTTTAATGCAGGACTGAACACTGCAGAGTTGGGAGCATCATGGAATGCTATGCATCAATGACATTGTCCACTCCAAGACCGCAGTTCTAAGTTAAGAACACGTTCTATTACCCATATCACTGATTCACTTCAAGGTAAGTGTCTTATGAACTTACTGACTGCGTCATACATGCAATGAAACAGCCAGTTGGTGGTCCTCAGTTTAAGGTTTTCCCTCATTTAATAGTCAGTTGAACCATCTGAAGAAATAATCTCTGTATTAAATTTCTTCATTTTACAGTTCTTAAAAGTCTAGAGTTAAAATCCACTGCTCTCCAAAGAAATATTAAATGGGGATTGTAATATGCTGGCTAGGTGATTATAATATATAATGAACTGTAGACAGAGTGATAAACACAAGCAAATAGGGGTACAGTATACTTTGCAGTCTTCACACACAAATTATGGGCTGTAATAAATGGATTAACCCAAGCCATTTGCAAGGTGCTGGCTTGTCTGTTGTACTGCACAGGAGATATAAATTATGGATATATTGAAATTCTGCCAACCATTTTATATTTTGCTGGTCCAGTAATCATGATGTACACTGAATTCTGAATGGCATGATTTTCATTCAAGATGCTAATAAATGAAACACAAGAATGCAACAGTCTACCCAGCAACAAATACTTTCACATATTAGCAAGTTGTAGAGCATGTATTGTGGACTGCATGAAATAGACCATGACTTATAGTTTCTTTTATGTAATATAACAAAAAGTTTTTTTAAAGCTGCCTAACTATAATAGACATTTTCAAGGCATATAGAGATCACGGAGGCCCCTCCAACTCCTGGCCTAAATTAACAAAAAATGTTGCCTTCATTTTGTTTCAGAGAGATGTAATATATAGCAACAAAATAAATAAATAAACAAATACATTGAATCTATGCTATGCATGTTAACTAATTTCTCTTCTCTAACTGCACTAACAGTACTTTGATATGGAACATACCTTTGGCACCATATGAGATTTTGGTTGGCACAAATATCATGCATTTTGTATGCAGCTGTTTGATAATATATTGTATTTAATTTTATTTATTTATTTATTTACATGCATACAGTGACATGATAAAATTAGACATGTCAATATGCAGAAAGTCATGCACACAATAAAGTCAATGGTGCACAATGCAACTGTGTCAAAAAAAAAGATTAATTAGGCAAGGCACTACACTTTGAACAAAGTGCAACACTGCTAGAGGGCTAAATTTAGAAAGCAGACCAACAGATTAAAAAATTGTCATGGTGTGAAGGTTGATCAGCACAAATCACTTCATGGTATTGATTATAATCAATAATCACATACAAGTCAAGAAGTGAACTGTCTAAAAATGCACAGCAGATAACCAAAAAATTACATCAAAGAGATAATCAATGAGAACAGCTGTCATCATTTTATATTAGAGGCAGCAAAAAGATTTGCATTTGTGACTCCATCAATAACAATTCATTTGAACAACTTCACACTTAAATACACATGTAACTAATTTACTTTAACCCAAGTAGTTATGGAGTTAAACAATTAGATACTAGACGTGCAACATGCAGCCTACACAGGCACAGCAAGTGCTGCTTGACTGAAAGCCTTCTTACATCATTCCACAAACACAAGCATCATTCTACAAACACAAAACATTTTACTGTTACACAAACATACTTAATATAGTTTCCATAAACGTGATCATTTTCATATAAGTTTATAAAAATAACTTTAAACTTATTAAGTAATTATACAACACAGGAAAGTCTACTGAAGGAAACTAGATAGTAGAGGAATGAAAGAAATAGTTACACTGTACATGGTTATCACTGGTTGATACTTTGCCAGATGTACTATTTAACAGTAAATTTATTCTTACTAGAGCATTCTAATTTGGAACCATTTTTACTGTTCACATAACTTCTTAGAACCTCAGGAATACTGCATGGGATATTTCAATGTCACTGGGTGCAAAGTGTAGTATAAAAGGACCTGAAATCACTAATAAAAAAAAAACATTTTTCAGGACATGAATTTTCATTCTGAGAAATTACATATGTTGAATGCATCTGGGTCTGTATCCCAGGAAGTCACCTTGCTTTTCTGTACTACTGAGTATGCAGAGTAATGTAATTATACTCTGAAAAACTAACAACAAGCTACTAATTCTACTTCAAATATTAAATTCACAACATTACGTTGTTCTCAAGAAGGTGATAATTACTCATCTGGCAAAGAATTACATGCTTCTACAGAAACCAAAGAATCCGTTAAAGTGTTCACTATTCCTTACCCTGAGCCAGTCAAATGCAGTCCATATCCTCACAATACATTTCCTACTCAATTTGGCAAGAGCCACAGATGTAGGAAATGATAACAGACTTAGATGGATGTACAGAAAGACAAGACAAAAACATGTAGCTTGTTAAACAAGAATCTGAAGAAGTGTCTGTTTAAAGACCTAAAACTAAAACTGTCTGCACTGTATATTATACATTGCAAGCAAACTTAACATATGCACATGTGGGTGGCATGGTGGATGTTAAAAACACCCACCATCACACTACTATTTTACATTTTATTATGTACAATTGCAGTAGCAGACATGTTATGTGCTGATACAAGCACAGCTAAAATGAGCTTATACTATCTACCAAACATCACAGCACAATATTTACGTCTCCCATATCGTATCTGACAACACCTGACCAAATTCATGCATAGAAAATCTGTCAAGTACCAATGCAACACCAAATAGGTCATAGTCACAGAAAATGCTAACTACCTATGAATATCTGCCTCACACCTCTCAGTCAGCATTATTTTACCTGCAGAAATGATGAAGTACCAGTAAACAGTGCCAGTAAACCAACAGCAGTCCATAGCGAAGTAAACTTCTAAGATATCTTATTCATCACATGGGAAACAAAGAAGAAACTTACAAAATGCATGGATGTTATACACTCTATAGTTCTATAAAGATACAGGAGAGTTATAATGGCAGTATCACACTACAGGGCCTTACTGCAGTTTAGCAACTCATCTAGGAAATGATTCACTTGTCAGTCTTTGCTCAGAGTTGAGGCATTTCAAAACAGTCTCCTGGCAGTCAATATAACGAGCCATTCTTAAAATTTATTTTACAGAAAATTTATCACAGCAACTGACACTTCTGTAATCTGGTTTATAAACACCAGAACCTAAACATTTTGAAACCGATATGGTAAAACGCTGAATTTATGTTCTCACACTTAATGTTTTCCAAGATTTTATGCACTTTTGTACAGTCCCTTGCAATTTCCCACAAGAACCGATTCTATGCCATTTTAGGTGGCCCCTGCACAAAAATAATATCAGAATTTTCATGAAATCAGCTGCAGACAGCAATATGAAAATGCTCTGAACATATTTCACAGATAATTTTTCACATTCATACTGTGCGTCTTGACATTATCAAAGTTTTATTTATTCACCAACTGATGCACTAGTGAACTGTTTTAAAAAAACAAAATTACAATGTACATTAACATTTACATTAAAACAGCTCCAACATGTTTTGTTGTTAGTTTCACCATCATCAGGGAGTACATTAATTTGTGCTTACTAAAGTTGTGGTTGTTAATAGTTCATTAAAATACATCGGTGTGTGGTTAATACAGTGATGGTGTGGCTGCATATATTAGGTCCTTATTGGTGTCTGTATGTTGCAGTGTTCGGCAGTAGACTGCTGTCAAACACTGCAACATACAGACACCAATAAGGACCTAATAATGCAGTCACACCATCACCGTATTAACCACACACCGATGTATTTTAATGAACTATTTTAACAACTGTAGCTCTAGTAGGCACAAATTAATGTGCGCCCTGATGATGGTGTAACTGTAACACGGAAATATGTCGGAGTTGTTTTAATGTAAATTTTAATATTGATTTTTTAAAAAAACTCACTAGTGCATCAGTTGGTGAATAAATAAAACTTTGAAAATATTTCACAGAATCATGTAGGTTTGGGCCTTGGGATGTAATTCAGTAAGCGACTGATTAATACACTGAGGAGTTATTTAATGATTTCATTATCAAATTCTGATGTTATACAGCACTTCAGATATGAAGATAACAACATATTGTGCGATGGGAGACTGTTGGACTACTCAAAGACATTAAATCAGACATCTGTTTAGAGGACCTGAGGGAAATTAAAAGTACTTGAATGCTTACAGCAAATAGAGTTCTCAGGTTGTAAGCCAAGCCAGGAACTGTCCATAGTACAAATTAAACTAACTACTACAGAACTGTACCTATTTGGTAACCAGTAAAACAAAGTGGTCCTTCATTGTAAATAAGTTGGTCACCTGTGACATAATGAATGCACTGTTAATGTTTATATTCCTGTTGTGTCAGCTTCTTCTTTTGGTACAAATATGCAGAGTTACATTTCTGACAGTGCACAATCGTATCAACAGTTTTTGCGTGCAATGTACAACACACAAAATTAAAATCCCATCACTGATAAAATAAAGAAATGCAAGAGTTGTAACATTTTAATACAAATTACTCAACTTCATTAGTTTTTTTCTAACACTTAAAACGTACTGTCCCTAGCACTTATTTTGAAATTGTGCATGCACGCGCACACACACACACAAAATGCTTGTTTGTGAAAACAGATGCAGGTACTCACTCCTGGTCATCAGGCGAAGTTCAAAATTTCACCCCCCCTCCCCCCCCTCAAATCATATTACAAGTTTAAAAATTTAAAGAAAACCGATTTTTGGACACTTTCCTATTTTGACAAGGTCACACAACTACATACAACCACAAAAAAGTGCTGTGTGTGTGTGTATGTGTGTAAATGAGTGGAAATCTCATTAACAGGAAAGCGTCACTTGACACAGTAGGTGCATACAGGTGAACAAAACTGCATTAAAAAGAATACTGTTACACTAACGCTCATTAAACCAGTACTTACATTCATTACACACAATGGGGGAGGTCGCCAGTGTGGGTTATTCAGCTGCTTCCTTTGCAATTCCACGGAGTCCTTGGGGGACTGGTACGCATGGAATGAATACTTGATCTGCCAAGAACACAATGACTGCTTGCTGCAGCTAGCTCTTATTCCTGTCTTAATATACTCACTCATTTTCACAATACTGAGAACCTAGGGCAGCATCTATGCTAGGTGATAACAAGAATGATAGATGTGCACACAGAATGTATGGCACAGTACAAAAACCAAAAATCCTCATACAAAATATAAGTTTGATGTGAAGAAAGCTTGTAGAATGGAATTATTTCCAGTGACATTACTTTGATATTCTAATGAATGAAATGTGGAAAATTTATGACATTTAATTGTTCTCAATAAAAAAGTCTGGACTTGTAGCACTTGCCAATTGAAATAAAATTCTGTGCACATATGTGAAAGATGGGGCATTATCTTATGAAATGAAGAAGTCATGCTTATTGTACAACAGACTTCCAAATGTACAATTACAGATAATTGAGGCACAAAACAATATAGTGAAAGTTCAACATAATTTTCTTATCAGAGCAATCTGTCTTATTCATATCTGCAATTTACACATGCACACATGTTATAAACATACTCTACAAATATGAACCAAACAGACTGAAAATGGCTAACTTCATGTTTCAGGAGCTACTCTGGAAAGTTCACAGTTTGTAGCTGATCCTTACACTTAAGAACCTTGGAAGTTCACTGCTGTTCTCAACAGAAGCCCATTATTAACAGCACCCTCAGAAAGTTGAATCCATAACATACAGATAGCAAACAAACTGGCTCATAGTTTTCTGAACTCAGGTCATGTAAGATTTTAAAGGTCTAACAGAACTAATAAAAATTTCAGCCTCTAGAACAAAATTTCTCCTTAATCCAGTGTCATGATAACAAACTTTCCTGCCAATAAAACTGATCAAGGAGGATACTTACATAACTTACCATTCTAGGATTAATTTTTATATTATTTATTTCCTATCTATACCCAGGTCTTGTAAGTTGTCCATTATTTCGAGATTTTTTACATGTAATTTGTATTGAGGGCTGAATTTAACAGTGTTTAGTTTCTTAAAAGACTTAAAAATCGATATTACATTTAAGTTAACCAGAAAGAAAAATGTGTTAAATAGAACTAGGTATACTGTATGCTGAGAGTTATCCTGTTCAGAAATGTCTCGTCTTTTGACATGTAAAATTCACACAACAGTTAAATATTTTATACCAGTTAAAGGTTATGTTGATACTTCACTGGTAATGACAAATAAGTGACATAATAAATGAACAAGATGTAAGTTACAGGAGAAGATTATTTCAGCAAAATGCATATACTGGAAAAGCTTCACTTGTTAGACCAATTAATTACAGGAAGCAATGTTCTTCAGCCCCATAAAGTAACAGAGAGACATGTACATGTCATGCAACATGAGCTTGTACTGTACATGCAAATTAAATCCAAGTGTCAATTCCAACATGCAAGCAGCAGTCAGCAGCAGCAGCTGCAAAAGCAGCATCAGACTGAGTTGCTAGGGTACAGACAGCACACACTTACATTAAGAGCTGGAAGAGGGATTGCCTTAGAAATCATGAGTGCTTCACCAGTGCGTTGGTCCACCTGTGCGTACATGGCTGGGCATTGCAGACATGAGAAGCTGTACTTTATCTGCCCCAGGAAAGATTGCAGTACAGGGTTTAATAAAGTACAAAACAGATTTTAGTATTGCAGAGTACTAGCCTTTCTTAAATTTAGAACTGCAGTTTCTAAATAATTCAACATATAATTTTAGTTGGTCTCCAAGTGTTGCTTAAAATACTTTTGTTATTTCTGCATACTAAGAGCAAATAATTTCAATAAAGGTGATGACTTAGTATCATACACAAGAATGTATTCACATGTTGTATATACTCTGATATTATGTCATGAAATATATGACTGGAAGGCTCTACAGAATTTATGTAGTCATTTTGTACACATACAAAAATGTTTAAGTTAAGTTAAGGATCAAAGTTTCAGGGTTTATGTTTTAGACTTCAGACTAAAATGTCTCCCTCAGTAAAGTGAGTAACAACTAGTAACAACTAGAACTTTTCGCATCACTACAATGTCTAATCCAGCTACAGGGTCAACAAAGCTTCCCATCCAATGGACAATATGACTCTTTTATAGAAGCCAGGATATTAAGCTGGTCAGTAACAACACTGTAACTGTAAATGCTTTTGTCTCTGCCCACTCTGTACCCATATCTTCATGGCAAGGTGATTAGGTTGAGCAATTTTACCGTCTTAAACCACATTTCAAACTGAATTCATTTAGCTCAGCACAGTGCATGATGGCAGGCAATTATAAACACAATACTATACCTTCATGTTCCATGAAGGGTGAATCTATTAATTATATGAGTGATTAACATTTTCTTGCCTTTGTTGCAAATGTAGTTACATAGTTTTTCTAAAAGCATATTCAGTAATGAACATGATTCTCTAACCTAAGCTTGTCTTCCATTCTCGCCACGGGGGTGTAGAATGCTATTACAAATGAGTAAAATCTCTATATGAAGGTACAGGTGACTTAGACTTCTAAAATTTTCACTAAGAGATCTTTATATAAAGGTTTGATGTATTTATTAACCACAAAACAGATGGTGGAACTCTGTACAGACATCATTAGAAGCAAAATTAAAAACTGGAAAGAGTGGTTAAAAAACAGAGCTGACTGGGAGAAGTCCATTAAGGAGGTGAAGGAGGAGGAGGAGAAAACGTTGATGTTGTTGTTGTTGATGATGATGATACATTGAGAAAAGTCTGTACCAGATGAATAAACAGGCAGCCCAAGAAAATAACAATGCACAGAAAGACGTGAATGATCAAGAGAGATTTGGAAGTTATCATGGTAGGGACTATCATAAATAGTCTTCTGGGAAGTGGCACTGTGCAGTATGGTAAATATTTATCCTGATGATGGAGGTAGCCGGTGAATACGCAACTCCCTGAAATTTCTCTAAGGCAACATGGCATCAAAGTCTAAGGGATGGTGTCTGTCAAGTATGACTAAACTGACAATTTATACATTTTGATTGCTGTGGTATATCTGATTATGTGTGGGATGTCTGTCATCAAGGCTGTGAAACATTACTGGACAGATATTTATAGGAAAACACATGTACACATATAGGGTGTTAAACAAAAAACAGCTGTTCTGCTTTCAGTTGCCTGAACTGCTTTACAATGCAAGTAAAAATCACATTTCACAAATAAGTCATAATGTTTTATAGAGTATGTCCTATGACAAATTTGTAATACCATGATGTCAGTGTGGAAAAATTCCTTTCAGTTAGGTGCACTATTAGGTTTCTATGCACAATCCACTTCTTATGGGCTGGGATAGTGTAGTCGGCATAGTGACTCGCTGCAGGCTGGATGGTCCCGGGATCAAATCCTGGTAGGTGCGAGATATTCTGTGTCTGTCCAGACGGGCCCTGGGGTCCACCCAGCCTCCTATACAATTCATACCGGCTCATTTCCAGGGGTAAAGAGGCCGTGGCATGACGTTAAACACCTACCCCCATACAGCACTGAGGTTAAAGGAAGAGTAGAGCTACATCTCTACTCCCCTTTGTGCCTTAATGCAGGCTATAGGGTGAATTTTACCTTTTGCTTCCTACACTCCATTTCTTTATCAACATGAAAGATAAATTTACTGAATGTTCCTTCAAGAATTTGACAGTATTTCTATGTGTTGTCTCATGAGTGGAAATGGCATTAGAGGAATTCTGTGGGTAAGTCTCCTGATTATTACAACAGATGACCAAGATGGGGGCAGATTAAGTTTTCATACTGTATGAAGTTACCTTTGGACAAAAATCAGATGTTACTACCTACTGATGGCTTGAAACTCTCGTACAGAAAACTGAAAAAATGTTTCGCCACTTTGTGCAGATTTCTCAAATATAAAACATGAAACTCTGATACCCTGTATATTCCAGGAAACAGTCAACTTGACTTTCCCATCTGAGATGTAACTCAAAATTTTGTTGGCTTTTGGAATGAAGGATAATGCTACTCCTTCCTAGCTAATTTTGCTTCAGTCTGCAAATGGGGTCTCCGTAACTTGTCACCCGCCATTTCTCATCCAAAAAAGTCGCTGCTCTTGCTGGAGTAATACCCGTAGGATGCTGCGTGTGTTGAGTTGAATCAGCTTCATTGTACCTGCCAACTGATGTTCCATGCAACACACACAATTTGTTGACTCATTTCTTTATGGACCACTTATGGAATGAACCACCCCTCATTGCAGTAACACAAAAAGCTTATTTTAAGTCACTTAGGATATTCTCAAATCAGAAATTCTGCTTTCATAGCACTACCAACAGTAACAATATGATACACTTGGTCTTGTCACACAGCATTATTTTGCTCCTGGATGCCATAGTTAAATTTTTGTGCCCACTCACAAGAACAATCTTTGGATAAACATATCACAAAATACAGTTTGTATTTTTCAATGAATACTCACAGGTGTGGTATGTTCAGCTATTAAAATTGAAGACGTCTCATCTTGAAAGGAGTTTCAACATGAACTGCAATTTTATTAATCTAATATAAAGGGCATACGCATACTTCTGCTTGTGGCAACCATAGGATAAGCATTTAAGTTAATAATACGAAACTTGAGAGCAAGTAACAGGAAAAAAAGTCTTCATTTGAATAATTCTTGTAGTTTACTTACAGGAAACCTGAAAGCCAGTTTGTCTGTATTGATTTTAAAACGTTTTAATAGATGTAATCGACTGGTAAACCAGTAAAGCAACCAGTCAATTATCTGACTAATCAACCAACCAATTTTGAGGAAGAGAGTCCTTCTTGAGAATCTAATAGTCACTGAGCCACTCAAAAGATTCAATGCCTTTATGGAACCCAAGAGTTCAATATCATATTCATTCAGGCTCATCACTAAATGCTGTCAGCCAGATAAATCCAGTCTACATCCTCCCAACCTACTTGGGTTACATTTTAATATTATCATCCAATCTATACCTGTCTCCCAAGCAGTTCCTTCTCTTCAGATTTCCTAATTATCATTTAATATTTCTCATTTCTTACACTCATGCAGTGTGCCCTGCCTATCTCAACATCTTGATTTGATAAGCTTCATAATACACAGAAAAAGAATAGAAATTATGACCATCCTCGTTAGGGAGTTTTCACCAGCCTCCTCTCGCAATGTGTTTTCAGGTCTGAATTTTTTTCCATGCCCTGTTTTCTGATTCCCTCAATTTAAATTTTCTGTTACAATGAGATCAAGTTTTATGCCTACAAAGAAACAACAATAAATTTATATCATGTAAGTATATTTAGATGACAGAATCAAACAGCACATTTGTAGGTTAATAAATCAGAGACAATAAATTAATTTTGTTATATAGGAAACTTTTCACAGTTGGATATTAAATTGTGTATTTCTTTTTCTGAGTGTGCAAATCAGTAAATGGGACATTCAGTACACATACACACACACACCAAGTGTAACAACCAAACACTTGAGAAGTAGTTCATATATTACTTACATAAAATGATTTGGAGTCCTTCTTGCAGTTTGCCTTCGTGATGCACTTGTCTTGGACTGCCTCAAACACCTTTGGCATAGAGGCAATAAGAGCCAGAATCACACAAGGGTGCTTGTCTGACTTGAGAGCCATTACTTCTTGGGCCCTGGATGAAACAAGTGATTCAGCTGTTATTATTGCCATCACTATTATGACAACTTCCATTATAATGAAGAAGCAGAACATGTGATGTTAACTTCATCTGCCATATGCAAAGGGTCACAGTAACTTACTAGCCAGTAACATACAGGCATCACTTAGCACTTTTAACTGGTTCCAGGAAAAAAAGAGCACTGAGTGAAACTAGTAAGTGAAGGAAACTTTTCCATAAAAATGGAAGGTCAAAGTTCTAGTTTATATTCTTGTACTACACCTCAATGACAATTAATTCCAAATGTCAGGTATAATTAGTACTAAAATCATATTAATGATTAGACAAATGCAGAGGACCATTTAATTTTGAAGCCCTTAAAGAACCTGCTATTATAAATATAAACAACATATAGTCAAACATAACTCAATTCATGATTTTATTAAGGTGTGTTTCTTACATTGTTTTGTTCAACGATATGCTTCAGCTCTAGTTATGAACCATCTTCAGGTTGATTAATTTTCTTAGTATGGTAAAATATACAATTAGCAATGCTATTATTATTGTTACCTACAAGATCTCGTATAACATATAAAAATTTGTGGGTACTAAAAATTATTCTATTCAACTGTTTATTATTATTATTATTTTAAAAAAAGAAGAAAGTTGAAAGGACTTGCCATCTTTCCACATTCCTTAATTTTAATTTTGTTTTCCATAATACACTGCACTGTTCAGCCTACTAAGTCTATCACATTGCACACATCAAGATGCTGTTCTCCTGCTTCAGTATGGCTAATAGCATTTAACTTAACTGCTAATGACAAGCTTTCCCATGCCTAATTAGGTAAGCTTTTTCATGTGTGTGTTTTCATACTTTTGACACATCATGAATAATTATGTCCAAGAGAATACAGATATATATATATAAAACCACAGTACACAAAACACGCAAGACAAAATGCAACCTATACCACACCACACCACTTAACCACAAAATCAAAGTATGGTAATGTGTATGGATCATCTATGTTGCATGCTTCTCACTTTCTCACACTAGCTTCTTTCAGAAGTGTGGTCATTCCCACTCAACTTGAAAATCTGCCAACTGCTGCTAATGCTAAGTGGCTGCACTTGGCCATCAGTGGCAGAAATCACAAATGTAAGTGTTCACAGACTAGATCAACTGCACAGCATTTTTTAGCAAAGCTAAAAAAACAGTTGGAAAGAGTGCAAAGTGCCAGTGGATGCAATGTATTTTATTACAACACACCAGAATATATTTGGGGGATCTAATAAATAAAATGAAAATTAAAAAAAATAAATAATTTTTATCAAACACAGCTGTTAAAGATAAACAGTTTGTCATTTTCATGTATTTAACAGTCCCTATTAAAAAAAACCACACACACACACACACACACACACTCACACACATGTGTGCACACACACACACACACATTGATGTGCATGTGCTGTCATGCGTTAAAACTGTGCTCCTTTGGGAAATATGAGTACTGGTACTTCTGTGACTAGAAAAAAAAGCAAAGTGTTGACCACATCCATATCCTCTCTAAGCACTGACTGACAAGTCTGTGGAAGTGTGTTTAAAGTCTGTTGTTAGATGCATTAAAGATTCCAATTAAAGCAATGACAGAAACGAACTCTACGACACTAGCTTTTGGGATTTAGTTGACAGGTGTCTGGGGGAGGGGTACAGGGAGGGAAAGGGGGGGGGGGAGATTTAAAGAACTTTTTGGATATAGTACTGTAAGATCTAACTTCTCCTCATTAATAACAAATAAAATAAATTCTTCAGGTAACATTGTTCAATGGTTATATTAAAATGTA
>Ga0123354_10004081_pt1 | contig 20528 bp, 14 predicted proteins | sample TergutLab28metaG_2_FD_97872 | JGI IMG/M metagenome (GOLD analysis project Ga0123354, IMG submission 97872) | Labiotermes labralis P4 segment gut microbial communities from Petit-Saut dam, French Guiana - Lab288 P4 | ecosystem: Host-associated > Arthropoda: Insects > Digestive system > Gut ...
ATTAAAAACGCTCCGACATGTTTCGGTCCTAGGACCATCATCAGGGAGCCATATCGTCCTTGCTAAAGTCACACTATAAAAAGTCACATTAATTTCGCTGTACCGGTTGGGTATTGTGGCAGCTACGAATGTGCATTCTGTAGCAGGGCACTCTTCGCAACATAACATTACACAACACGGCATGCTTCCACAATACCCAACTGGTACAGCGAAATTAATGTGACTTCTTATAGTGTGACTTTAGCAAGGACGATATGGCTCCCTGATGATAGTCCTAGGACCGAAACATGTCGGAGCGTTTTTAATGTTTTAAAGTGTAAATTTTATAAATTTTATATATGTGCAGTAGTTGGTATAATAATTGAGTAACATATTTCTCAATCTAGACTCTTTTCTTTACATCTACCTGAGTCTTGCAAAATCAAATAAGTGCCCAAGCACCTTCACACGCAGCAATTTTGACCTGTAGTAATAAAAGTCCCTAACGTGCAGACAATAACAAAACCTAGATGAACACCTACTTTCAAGATCTTCCATCTAAGTTTCTGCTTCCAGTCTCAAAGCAAATTTTTAAGTTAAACCCCTTTGATTTGGCAGTTTTTTATGTAATAAGCTGCATTCGTTTTGTATTTCAGACATTTCACAAATAATTTTAACATTTTTCTGTAGTCACTTGTCTAATTACCAGTGCATAGAGCCCAGCTTTATAAAAGTGTATAAACATAATTCTTTTTCGGAACGTTGACAGTACCCACTCTGAAAATTCTGACAAAAAAAATCCTCCTTCGCGCTTTTACGTGTGCTACTACTGAGTAAAAGAAGATAGCCAGTAACCAGTGGACGCATTTCGTGTATCTGATGTTTAGTGACAATTGCTTAACCATACTAATTAAACTGTCACTGAAATATGTTTAATCAGGACGTAAAGTGTTAAAGTGTTATTATGAAATAATTTGGGGGGGGGGCGGGGGAGCAAGCCTGAAGACAGGGGCAGAATACCTCCCCGAAAGGTAGTGAGTTAAATTTCAATATAGGCTATACGATAACAAAAGTTCATAAACTTCATGAGGTCAGATGTCACAGCGGCCTACAGAAAAATATTCGTTATTTCAATTAAGTTTATTTCAAAGCAAAGCAACTGTTTTTCCACCTACGCCACTGCATATGGAGTTTAACCAGCGTCAATGTGTGGCGACTTTCACATAGTTCCTGTTTAAAATAATGAAAGTGGTTTCCAGTTGTCTGGATCGGGTCTACATCGGTCGCTAAGAGAAGTGGCTATGGTCACGAGATTTCTGTCTTCAGTAATCGTCGAGACCGTGTCAGTGGCGGGGTAAAGCCACCAGAGAGTGAAGCCGAATACTCACCTCCATGTAGTGATGAGGCTAACCATAAGTGTAGCTGTACTACTCTCCCCCCATATACCCGATAGTTTGCACAGACACATTTGTCTTGTTGTTTCCGCTAATTGAATTGTCCACTAGAAATTGCAGGAATTCCCGAAGGAACACCCGAAAAGGAATAATTTCATTCCTCACAATAGCGTGTTCCTCTACAGTATGATTCTAATGCGAATGCAATTTGACCTGGGGGGCACACATTGTAACTATCCCCGTGCACGACATGAAGGCGCTCAGGAGACGCAAAAGTACAGCTCCATTCATTCCTCGCATCGAAGTTAGATGGAGTCTAAATATCAGCTTCACGTCCCGGCCGTTATACTCCTTGCGAAACAAGCCTCGGTTCCTATTGAATAGTTGGCTGCGTGGGCTACAGAGCAAGTCTTGATGCTTTGGATAGGGTTCGTCCATACGTGACGTCACAGAATTTGGAGTAAAATTTACTCCCTCTCTTATCACATTTCGTCACGAAAATATGACCCCCCCTCCCCTTCCAAAATGAACTCACCAAGTTATGAACCCCCAAGCCTTAAGGAAATGAATTGCCTGTATAAAGCAGCTGCCACTGCTCAAAGCCAAAACACTTCCCAGCACAGAATGTAAAATAACATACAAACACTGTGCACAGTTTAGGCCTACTTGAAACAGTTCTGACAGACCCTCATCAATAGCCGCCGAACTGCCTAACTGAAATATGAGAAGTCTGGCCAGCTGTGAACAGAATCACTTCGAAATCCCCCTCCCCGCTCGGAGCGTGAAGTCATTTATAGACGGCCCCTTCCATAACACTTAAATTTATTGCCACTACCGGGAATCACACCCCAGATCGCCCAGCCCACAGCCCAGTCACTACACCGACTAGCTATTCTGACTCTTTTTAACATGTACCCATAAAGTAGAGCAATTCCAATTAACTCTACAGTATCACCTGTACACTGTTGCATATGTAAAACAAGCAATAAAGGCGCCCCACCTAAGTCGATCGATTAATTAGCAAGGATTAAACTCTGCTACACCCGCTTGTGACTCTATCGGCCACGCGCACTGCATGTGATCGGACAAACTGCGAAGGGTGCCGAAACTGTATCAGACAGCGGACAGCGGACAACAAGACGGCTGATTGACTCTTCGATTGTTTAAAGGTTCTGTGGACGGACGTGGAAAGGTAGGGTAAAGCATTCATACAGAAACAGTCGTGTCGTATTTGACAATGGAGCTGTGTTGAAGTAGGCCACAGACATACAAACAAATTCAGTAAAGGATAATTTTTATGTAAACTTAAGAACTGATACCAATACAATATTGCTTGTGCATTGACTATTGTGCTTATTCCTTTTCTCATCGGATCATCTTCAGGGGGATTATACCATAACGGCAATTAATTAGACTGATGTCCTAATCAAGAATTAAACAATTAATTTCTTCTGCCTTTCATGACTCAAATCGAGAGTATAAAAACTATATTTAATAATTAATATTTTCATCAAAATACCATTAAATTATCACGTGCATCATCGGCGTCTTCCTCTAATCAGATTTCAAAATATTTTTTTAGTTACAATTGCAGAGGTTGTTGTGTATTATGGTGGACAACTTGTGAGCAAATTGGGTTTTGGAAACACAGCTATTTCCAGTACAGATTCTCCGAAATAATAATAATGTGTCAGCTGTGCGATATTTGAGACTTCCGTTGAGAGAGTTTAACGTAGACTGAGTTAAAGGAATATGCATAGAAATGAGTCACTATGCAGCGTCATTATTAATGTGGTCTTCTTGTCATTATATATATATATATATATGAAGAATTGTACCCATCACACATTCTTACCACAGTCTTACTGTTCTTAAGAATTAATACTGAATGACTAACAAATGTAAAAATATTTCCTTCTTCGTTTACTAGTTTGAACTCTATTTTGAGCCATTCAGTTGTACCCCTTGGAATTTCAATGGCAGATCCAAGAACACACGCACAGACATTCATGAAACTCGATATAATACTCGAATCCATGTAAGGACTGATGGCATGGCAGTACTCACAGCCTTGCTTGGGATTCCGTATCCTCCGACCGAATTTCTCTGTTGGTCTGTAGTGACTACGGCAGACGGAAATTTGCAGATGCAGCATCCTAGTACCAGAAGATCGATATATCAGCAGTCAAGTATGGAATTATGCAGAAAAACTAATTAATAAAAAATAAAACCCCCGTGGTATAAAGCACTATAAAATAAATCAATATATGCTCAAATATTGAAGACATGAATTAGGGTATATATTTTTTTCTATAAAAGGAAAAGAAAACATTTTTGGTTTAGTAAACCGGGATCTAACGGACATGGAATAACAGATAAATTGAACTAATTGTCTAAGAAGGAGGTGAGTAAATGTGTAGAATTCTTAGGCTGCTTAAACAGAGAAAGACGAGATGAGCAGTGGGTTTAAATATATTTGCACGTTTCCTACAAACCCCAAAAATTAACATAACATTTTTATTGATTAATATAGCTCAAAAAGCAGGTATATATATATATGGAAAGAAGCTTTTAAGTTGAAATCTTGTAATACTAGTTCCAGAGATTCAGAGAGGAGTAAACTGGAAGGGGATAAGAGACAGCTCCACATCGACGATGTAAAGTAACGAATCATATACACATACAAACAAGGAGAATTTCCTAATTTACTTACACAGGCCTGCGGATCAGCAGAGATACTGCCACTCGTCTGGGTGATACGTTAGCGTCTTATTGGTTATCTAGCTAACTAGGAAATATTTAGTGATTAAATGCAGAGAAGACTTGGAACACGTGAAGAAAAGAGCTAATGAAATGACGCTAAATGGTATAAGTCGCAGTTTGCGTTGCCGTTATTACTGCAGTGACTAAATCAATAAAAATACTGTTAAGCAGGAGATGTGAAACAAGTGTAAAAACAAAACAAAAATCATGGTGATAAGAGAGTACTGCTTGGTAGAACCAGTCGTGGAATTGGGAATAATATTAAAATGCATTTTATAGATATGGAGTGGTGGGATGTGGAACGGATTTAACTACATTCGGATAGAATAGTCTAGCAATTTTTTTCTGAATACAATAAAGAAGCTTCGGGTTACGTCAAAGAATAATATCCGTCACCAGACAAATACATTTCATATTTCGATAAACGACCCTGCCTGATGGTGTAAGCGCATGCGCGAGAAAAACGACAAATTACCACAGTGACACAGCATGGGACAGCAATGCATCTTGCCATCAAGTCCCGGTATAGTAGTACTGAATGATCTACGAGACAGTAATTAACAGAGATGCTATTAGACCAATATTTCTTCCATCCTGAAGGTGCGATTTAGTTTTGTCTATGTAGGGGGCGACAAACAAGTAGGAAGAGTGTTCATGTCAGAGACACCACAACTTTGAACGAACTGCTAGAATATGTAGACTGTTCCTCATCTGGCGTTGCTTACAGCAGCGGCTTAGGGTGGATATAGCCATGAGCAGAAATAGCAGCACTGGATCCTTACTTGCCACTCTCCAACTTCCGCATGCCTATTGCAAGAGAAAATTAACACGTCGTAAGAAAAGATGGATGTGGACTTGTTTTGGAGTCGCAATAAAAGTCGCAATTACACAAAACATCTGGCGCTACAACCCACCAAGGCTCACCCTCAAGAAATACTGTTGAAGACGTGCGATGGTTCCTAAAAGTTGTTACGGGGTTCTCAGCGGCTTGAAGTTTGATGTGGTTATTTACAATTAGTACTTTCCTTAGACACTATATTGAAATAATATGTTAAATAGCAGAACATGACTAAAACAAGCCTGGATTTTTAATTTATATAAAATAAAATAATTGTTTTAATTCTTTCATATCGATTGAGAGTTGCTCGCTATTGGCTTAATAAATACCATTAAAAGGGGGGAAACACATTACTGAATGACTGATAAAATGCGCAGACCTAACAAAAATAATCTAAACCTGGAGTAACCAAGAAAGAAACTGTAATGCGGAGCTTCAGAAAATAAATATCGAGGAGAATTGGCAAGAATACCTCTTCATTGTCTTCCGGATCTGAGCTGCCAACGTAAGCCGAAGAGTACAAATGCAAGGACGCCCGACTAAACACTGAAAAATGTTTGATTTCTTGTAGCCGGAATGAGGTAAATGCTTCATTCGTGTTGCTGGTGATTATTTCTTGACTGGACTACTACACAATTAGATGAGATTTTAAACTTGTGCCCCAATATTTTACCTAAGTTCATTAATTTTTTACATTGTGTTCCACTAGACTGTAGCAATACATCCCGTGAAGACGGTGGAATCAAGTGTCTGACTGTCAGAGCCGAACAAAACGCTTCGGAGAAAAGTAAATTTCACGCGCTTCAGTGAATCTCAAGATTCCTCGGACTTCGAGCCGGTAGTCTGCTCACTGTGCAGGATAAACTGATATCCGTTAGAGACGAGACAGGCTGATCTTTCCAGGAAAGGTGTTGTGTGTTACGAAGTGGACGTGCACCCTTCTGGCAACAAGTTCAGTGTCGTGTTGATGTGACCGTAATGCTGCCGCTGCCTGTTACACTTGGCAAATCTTCAATTGGGGCCCTGGCATTCAATGCCTTCAAAAAATGGCCTGTAATTAGTTCAGACATGCAAGCGATTTATTACGTCATGAAATAGCAACAGCCATAATAATACTGCGTATACAAAATTCTTACCAGCGAAAATTACGAAAGTTACTTCATAGACACAGCATGTGCGACTGAGAGAGTCTTAACCAGAAGAAAATAAGAAAAAGTCAGTACTTTAATATCCGTTGTGTGTTACCACGACACACAGAGCGAAGTAGTGGGAGTACCTTTCCATTTGTAAGCATGTTTCGTGTCGTAAATACACAGACAATTCCCACAAAATTTGTCACCAACAATCCACACTAAATCCGTCCAAAAAAAGTCTTGCTGTATATACAATTACATTCCAGCTGCAAGTGCTATGTATCTTGAATACAGTTAATGGCATAAAAGGTATTCGATAAAACCTCAAATCTTACGTCCCTATTGTGTGGTCTTTTAGCAAGATAAAAAGGTAAAGTTGGCCCTATACGTTCCATAGACACATATAAGGAGACTGAAGCTCTGGCTCTTGTTATCCTTAAAATCTTCACAAGTTTGATAAGAGTGGTCAGCTCTCACACCACAGCCACTTTATCCTTGTAAAACAGCGTCCGGTATCCATTGAATAGGGGTCTGGGTGGACCTCAAAAACAGTTTCGAGGTTCTGGAGTAAAGATAAATTCCTTTCACATAGGGATTCGAAACCCGCATCATTTAGCCCGCAGCCTCATCACTATACCGACCAGGCAGTCCCAGCTAAATGTATTGTCGTGGGCATTAATATTGTTTCACTTTATTTTTGTCAGTAACATTACGTAAACGCCGGTCCCAGTGGCCGATCGGTCTAAGGCGTGGGTCTGCGGCTGCTTGCTGGAGTTGTGGGTTCGAAACCCGCCGGAGCATGGATGGCTGTCTCTTGTGATTGTTGTGTATTGTCAGGTAGGGACCTCTGCGTCGGGCTGGCCACTCGTCCAGAGGAGTCCTACCGAGTGTGGTGTGTCTGAGTATGATAGTGAAGCCACGATAATGAGGACGACCTGGTCCACCAAGTGCTGTTGCGTCATGGAAAAAAAATTACGTAAACAGATTCTGAATTAAGTGTTAACTTGTCAAATACAACCTCTGTAAGTTGCGCCGCAAATATAAATATTTCGTACATAATGTACGGGTGTCTAAAATCCGTGCCGTTCAAAATTTCACTGCCCAGCTCCAGAGCTCCACTGTCGGTAGCCATCAAATAACCAACTAAAGAAATGTTTGCACGTTAGTTGTTTAACCTCCCACAAAAAGATAACATTTCCTACAGATTAATAAAGTACGCCATTTATGACCCCAGAAAGTGATATTAGAGTCACTGCCGCCCTACAAATTCGCACGTCCGCCATGTTGTGATTACTAATTAAAGGAAACTGAAAAACAAGATATCTGGGTGTAATACTATCTCACTATTCTCATTACAACTTTCACATAAAATAGGCCAATTTGTTCAAAATCTGAAATTCCGAGAAGCAGAGAGGATGGTTATGATATTTGGAGAAACAATGTGTCAACAAAAGCTGAAATGTGGAGACACAGAGAGCATGGCGATATTTACAGGTGAAGTGTGGAGTCAAAGAGAGCATGGTGGTATCAAAAACTGAAATGTGGGGACAGACTGCATGATTATATCAACAGCGTAATCTTTACTAAATTTAAAAAAATAAACGAGACAAAGAATGCACGTGACATTGTACATAAGCCTGTAGCTAGGCTGAATTACCATTACTATTTTTACTCGAAACGGTTTTTGAAGCGGTGTAATTTTAATGATATGAAATATCATTCACATTGCCACATATGTAAGCCTTGTGATTTTTATTAAGAGCCAATAGGACTACTCAGGCGGAGCATTCGGCTACTCCACCTGCTAGGTTGCGCAGGGATAAGAAGTGTTAGCACCAAGGTTGGGCTGTCTAGAAAATCCATCATTACATTAATTATTTGAAGAAACCCACTTGTAAGAGCGAAAAGAGAATAGAAGAATGTCCTTAAGCTGGATCTTAAAAAGGATGTGACAATTGCAAGCCAGAAGGTCGAGGGTTCAATTCCCGATGCTGTCGCTGGAATGTTTCATTGACATGATCATGCTGGCCGCACTGTGGCCCTGGTGTCGACTCAGCCTCTAACAGAAATGAGAACCAGGAATATTTCCTGGGGGTAAAGGCGGCCGGTGCTTAGGGCCGACAACCTTACCACCTTCTTGTGCCGATTGTCTTGAAATCTGGGAGCCTCAACCTCTTGGAACACTTAGGGCCTGCCCAGGCCTGTATAGGGATTTTTTTTAAATAGCATGTCGATCTGAGCTCCACATTGGACTTGGTGTAACAGAACCCGCTCTTCAGTTCAACATGAAATGGGACCGCTAAGGGCTAAAAAATACAGTGTAACAGAGGTATAATGCCACGTAATCCTGTCTTAGGCACTGGATGTAAGGGATCATATTTACGCCGCTTTACATGCGGGGGGAAAAATTGCGGTACGCCTTACACCGGGGTGTGTGCGAGTCCCAGATCAGTTCTAGACATTGTGTAGAGCAGAAAAATCTGTGCCTCAACCGAGAATCGAACCTCAAACCGCCGGTACCGCTCCTTCATCTAGTCACCATTCTGACTGCCAGCTAGGGTCAGGTCAGTACGACTGTAACAGCAACGAATGTAGTTAAGTTTAGTGAGGCATGAGAAGATTCCAGGATCGCATTTAAAAAATGCTGCCAACTGTGAACACTCTTCCACTCTGTTGATGGGAGAAGGTGGAGGGTTAAGTTAGTACACCCAGCAGCCAAGCCTTCTTGCGTTCACCCGTTGTCGGTAGATCTGATTCATTTTCCTCGAATTTCAAGTGATCGAATTCTAATATTGGGACTATAAAGCGAAATTTATATCTGAATCCCACATACAGGTTCACAATTAATATGCATGTATTAATTAGCAAAAAAGTGGTACTTACAGTTTTAAATTATTATGCTTTAACAGACCAGTCATGCAAATGCCATAGTAATTATGTTGACCCCAACACTGAACTAAGGCCAACAGACAACCAGATGAAGTTTTGGGTTACGTATAGTTTATTTCTCAATGTGCAAGTATTTAATTATTTTATGATCAACCGAGAAGAATTTATAAGATCCTAAAGAGTGCTGGTGCAGACTGATAGCTGAGCTGTGTAGACAGAATTATGTTTTTAATAAAATGTCACAATTACAACAAACATTCAACAACCACGAATCGTAATCACCAAAAAAAGTAACTCAACATCTAATGGTTTCAGAGAAACTTGTATCTAACACGACAGAGATGAGAAATGGACAACAGATTTTTAGCTCTTATCCCTTAAATATTCTTCCTCTGACCTCTGACCCAGTTATACATCACTCATTATTTTTCTGTTATTATGACTGATGACCAGCAGCGGACGATGAGCATGCCATCTACATTGAATATAAAGCTTCAAAACCTTGTCATTTTACGTATATATATATATTAACGACTGTGGGGACCCGTTGCGCTGACCACGTGGCACCCCTCTATTACCCAAAAGTTGGCACTAACTTCGCCGACCGGCGGCGGCCGCTCTGTCGGTATAGTTCGCGTGCGGACTAAGGCCACGGAGTTTAGTTTTATATATATATCCACAATTCTAGTCTACATGTAAGAATTCTGAAGGCCTGTCACTAGTACGAAAATAGCTATGTTACAAGACACACTTTGAATTTAGGTGTGCCCTGTTATTCACCGCCACTCAGCTACAGCTAAGACCGAAATTAAAGTGATATTTCTATATAAAACTCTCCCTAATCCTTGCCTAAAATTGTACTCAGGAGCCCAGTGTCTACACAAAAGGGGCAAAGCGCCAAGCAGGACTTTCAGAGAATTCACTGATCGTTGTAAAATTATTTTCGATTCAACTGCCTCTGTTGAAGTAACACTGGATTGTAGTCTTTGACTATGGTGTAGTGAAATGATGAAGTCTCTTTTTTTTTGTCTGTTCTGACATCGACATCGGAACAAAGAACAAAGCAACGGGAAGGCCACTGTTGATTTATTTCCTTTATGCTGAACGCGTGATATAGTTAACTGACATAACTTTAATGCAGCAAAGCAGAATACAGCCACTATAAAGCAAATTCGAGAATTTATATTCTGAAAATGACGTGAGTTATTTTAAAGACAGTATTTAATACAACAAAAGGAAGAAAACCTCAAAACTGGATTGGAAAAGTTGCAAACGTTTTGCAGGTACAGTACCCTAACCTGAACACTAGGGCGGCTGATCGCTCAGAGAACTTGTCAAATACAGACACGAACACAAAGTGTCCTGACTAAGAATATCACACAATTTATCATAAATTTTTTCACGTAACATTTAGCGAAGTCGTGTGCAAGTTCTTAGATCAAGCGTGCTATTCAAACGAAGACCGTAGCCATGTGCCATTCCACTGAAAACTGTAGCCATGTGCCATTCAAATGAACACTGTACCCATGTGCCATTAACTGAACAATGTATCTATGTGCCATTCAATTGAACAGTGTATCAATCTGCTATTTAACTGAACACTATAGCCATGTGTCATTCAACTGAACACTATAGCCTTGTGCCAATCAAATGAACACTGTAGCCATGTGTCATTCCACTGTACACTGTAGCCATGTGCCATTCAAGTGAACACTGTATCCATGTGCCATTCAAATGAACACTGTAGCCATGTGCCTTTCAACTGAACACTATAGCCACGTGCCATTCAAATGAACACTGTAGCCATGTGCCTTTCAAATGAACACTATACCCATGTGCCATTCAAATGAACTCTATAGCTATGTGTTATTCAACCGAACACTGTAGCCATATGCCATTCAACTGAACACTACAGCCATGTGCCATTCAAATGAACACTCTATCCATGTGCCATTCAAATGAACAGTGTATCTATGTGCCATTTAATTGAACAGTGTATCAATGTGCTATTTAACTGAACACTGTAGCCATGTGTCATTCAAATGAACGCTGTAGCCATGTGCCATTCCACTGAACACTGTAGCCATGCTCCATTCACCTGAGCACTGTAGCCATGTGTCATTCAAATGAACATTGTAGCCATGTGTCATTCAAATGAACACTGTAGCCATGTGCCATTCAAATAAACATTGTAGCCATGTGCCTTTCAACTGAACACTATAGCCATGTGCCATTCCAATGAACACTGTAGCCATGTGCCTTTTAAATGAACACTATACCCATGTGCCATTCAAATGAACTCTATAGCTATGTGTTATTCAACCGAACACTGTAGCCATGTGCCATTCAACTGAACATTACAGCCATGTGCCACTCAAATGAACGCTGTATCCACGTGCCATTCAACTGAACAGTGTATCTATATGCCATTCAACTGAACATTGTATCCATGTTCCATTCAACAGAACACTGTATCCATGCGCCATTTAACTGAACACTGTAGCCACGTGTCATTCAAATATACACTGTAGCGATGTGCAATTCAACTGAACACTGTGGCCACTTTCCATTTCCTTAAACTTACAGATTCTCCTAAGCCTTAGCCCAAGTGCGTTATACAGCTAAATATTTTATATCCTTTACATAAAATTTGTGCAATATTCAGAGCTGATAGTTCAAGTATGTGAATCAACCAAATACGGCACCTCCATTACTTCAAACTTATAATCTTTACAGCACTCACTTCGAATGTGATATCTGAATTAGAGGTTTTACGCCCCCCCCCCCCACCTGAATTCGTGAGGTTCACACATCATTTCGTCTTTACCCATCCATTTATTATATGGCAGTCTAGTTCTATATTCAAACTCAGAGACTACATCATACATAAATATTTTCAAACTTGTTGTAAGATGTGGAGGATTGTGTCAATAATTTTCAGTTTGTATACAGTGCTGTAGCTGGCCCTCTTGGCGCCCGGTGCGCGTAATTACAAACACCGCCCCTAATAGAAATTATAAATTAAGAATTCCAGAATCCTTCATTGACTATCTTTTATTTTGCTCAATAATTTAAAATTTTAGCCCGAAGGACATCTAACTTTTTAATTTAAAATATCGATTTTGGCGTACAGTTTGACGTCCCTTCCACTGCACCGTCCGGGGTGGTGCATTACCCGCCCCGACAGTTAAGTCACTGTGGATGGTTACTTCTACTGAACTGGCCAACAAAACCCCTAAACAATAAACTGAAGTAAAAGAGTGTAATTAAGACAAGGGGCGTAATATTTACTTCGAGAAGTGTTCAGGGTTGATTCCCATAGAATTTCAAATTCAGACCTGCGGTGGTACAGTGCCAGTTTATGTTACGGCAGACAGTACACAGCATTGGTAATGAAATATTCTCATTTTTACAAAATTGTATTTCTGTATATTTTCATCTATGCTATATTTTCAGATATCAAAAATAAAGACCGCAGATCCTGGACCGAATGGTAGTAACTTACTTACTTATTTACTTACTTACTCCATGGTGCACAGTCCTTCTTGAGAAGCTAACTGGTTTGCAGCTAGTCAAGAAATTCCCCGCATTTCACGGAACCCGAAGGTTCATTACCGCATTCACAAGCGTCCTCCACCTGTCTCTATCCTGGGCCAGCACAATCCAGTCCATATACCCACATCCCACCTCCTGGAGATCCATCCCAATACTATCTACCCATCTACGCCTAGGTATCACCAGTGGTCTCCTTCACTCCGGTTTCCCCACCAAGACCCTATACACCCCCATCTCCTCACCCTTACGCGCCACATGCCCAGCCCATCTCATTCTTCTCGATTTTATCACCCGCACAATATTGGGTGAGAAGTACAAATCATTTAGCTCCTCGTTATGCAATCTCCTCCAATCCCCCGTTACCTCGTCGCTCCTAGGTCCAAATATTCTCCTCAACACCATGCTCTCAAACACCCTCAGCTTCCTTTCCTCCCGGAACGTCAACGACCAAGTTTCACACCCATACAAAACAACAGGCAAAATCCGGATTGTTTTGTCTCCGGAGCAATCATCCCGCATGTGAGTATAGTGGTAGTAAACATTCGATTAAATTAATCTACTCTTTATTTCTTCACGCATTCAATTTTGATTCGACTGTGCCATTCCCAAACATTTGTACTTCGCCATAGTTCCATACACTTTACTGGCTATCTTTATGTTATAATTTTATCCAGCAGTCTGTTCTCGACACATTATTTCCTCCATTACGTGGAATGTGTGATGACAAATACATAACTCAAACAGCGCTGTTAATTTCACCCATTTTATTGCAAAATTCAGCAGGGACAGCTTGGAACATCAAACCTTGGACGATAATTAAAATTTCAGGCAACATTTAACCACTAGTTAATGGAAAGGACACAAAACTAAAAAAAAATTGTTTTTATTATGTAAACAAACAGTGAACACAACTGAGTACACACGCAACGTGTTGCGAACTATAAAAGGCCATCATTAGGTTAATGTACTTATTCTATAACAAAATGTTACATAATCGGTCATCACAATTAAGTACCTTCCTCTTATGTTCTTGGATTTGTAGATGGTTCTAGCTTCACTAGCGATGGCAATTTTGAGGTTAGACATCCCGTTTTGCTATCATAAAATTATTATGTACATAAACCGTCAATACAACTTAGTACATATTGTTTAGTGCAACAAGTTTCGGCCTTCAGAAGGTCATCATTGGGCTAAAATACTTTCCTCTTACAATAAAACCAACGAGATGTACTAATTTCTCAAATTTGTTTTTGGAATAGAACTCTACATGTTTCGGACTGGTTTTTTGTCCATCATCAGAAGTCTAGTACTGTATACACAGCAATAGGTATATATGTCATACAGGTTGTTCTGACTGCTTGCTAGCAAGCAGTCCGTGATTCGGTCTGCTTCGCCCTGAAGATGGAGAAAATATTCTCCTCAGAAAAGCATTTGGCTCTGTACTCATACCGGTTAACGTTACGTTACTTTTAAAAAGGCCTCTGTATTCAGCTTACATTACAGTAGGGAGGGTGGCTTCGTCTGTAGGTTACATTCATGGACAATTTCCGAGAGTCCGAGCGCCACACTTGACGCTTCATTCCTCAAACACCGCGTGACCGTCACAAAGGTAATACGCTAAAAGTGTATTACCATTACTGACCCGCCCGCGGACTACTGTAAATGCGACATTACTGGCGTAAATATGTCTACTTTCTTAGCACTTTTGTGAAAAATATCGCTTGTTAAACACGTGAATCCATTTTAATCACCTCACTTCGTGTTGTCTATAAAAATCCTCACACTTGTATAAAGAACTATGTTTGTCTAACCCTATCCAACTGAACCGAAAGCAAAGTAGGAGTGAAACCAATATGCGAATAAATTTTTCATTGCCATTTTCCAGCATTTGTTAAGCCACAAACCATTTGGTTAGCTTTGCTACGTGTGTATATACACGAATAGTGCAGGACACTGAGAAATGTTACAATGAATGTGGCTACAATTTAAAATCCCCGTAACCCCAGAATTCAGCTAGCGAAATCTTAGTGACACGGTTTCTATTCCTTGAAATAAACGAGATGGCATCCTCTTACAGGACAGCCCACTTTCATCCACAGCGAAAATAAAATTTTGCTGGAAAATCCATCCATTTCACGATTTCTGAGACCTCCCTTTTCCACCATCATTATATTCACAATGATTTAGCTCTTGTTCTGGAGTTGTGGAAAGCAAATCCCCTTCTGAGGCTACCAAACCACCCTTACGCTCTGTGGTAATCTATCCTAATACACTTCCACCAAGCTGGGCTTTTAAGTCTTCCCAAAGGCTATTTACTTCTTAGTGCCTTGCCACGACGGAGGTCAAAATACAAAATCGGCAGACGGCTTCACCTCTTAAGTTGTCTTTACATCGTACGTAAGAAAGCTTTGGCTAAAATGTTGGATATATTTACACTGCTTATAACGAATTTGCCATCACTGCGGGAGAATCAAGTAAGGGTTACACGGACATTGCCATTTCTAAGGATCGGAGGGTACATGGGTTTAAATTCCAGTGAAGTATTCATTTGTTATCACGCACTGAGAAACATTCTAGGGAGGAGGAACTTCCTTAACAGCTCTCATTACCCTGATACATTATGTCGCGAAGGCCCACAGTTGTATTGTCTACGGAAAAGAGAACTTATGATTAGATATACCCTTGGTATCGGTGATAACCAGCGGTTAGATAATGTTATAATACTGACAACTATAGGAAAACCTCAAGTGTATCCTAAACGGATAGACACGCGGAAAATTAGTTGTTATAACTATACAGTTTATTATTCTTATACTTACACAGTAGGAAATAATGTTAGAAGGCTTGTCAGAGACTCCATAGAGAAATAGTAGTGCCTTATAGTGTTCTTTAGTATGTGGCTGACGTGATGTTAAGACATGCTGGCATGCAATAGAGCGGGATAAATGTAGGCCATTTAGGTACAGCAAAGACCAAAATCTAGAACACATTCCATACAACTGAAGAGTAGAAATGGTCCTGAGCGTGTCGCGAAAATTATTGCGATGTATTTGCAATGAACTGGATGCTTTCCTTTCAGGTCAGTACTTTTGCTTTTGGTGTAGACATGCTAATTTTGAAATTTTCAATAATAATGTGCAATCCACAAAGATATTTCTGTAATTCTTACAGTTTCTATCCTCCTCTCTTAAGGTGCTGTTGCTGTTGGTCGTAGTGGTGGTTGCGATGGTCATTATGATAATAACAATAATGATGGGACGCTACTTCGCCTAACAGCATGAATGATTTGCTTGGCATTCTTTGTACGCCAAGTGTGTACAAAATGGCTTGCGAACTTAACTGTACTGGCTTAATATATGGGCTACGGACGGGCTCTTATGTACGCGAAACTTAACCTTCCTACGCCACAAAGAACGGGACATTCTTAATAAGCTGGAAGGGCTGGTAGTTTCGCAAGCTGTACTCTACTTAGTTGACTGCATTTGCTAATAACCTCATTTATCTACACAATGCGTATACAGACGAATTACGGATGGGTACAAACCATTTAGATCACGTTAACATGATCAATAAACTACTCATTTCAAAATAAATGTGTAAACACACGTTTATTCATGCACGCATGAATGCGTGCACATATTTCATTAATTTTTTAAGGAAAATAATTAAAATTTTAAAAACTTCATTTCACGACTGAGTTTTGTTTTCAGGAGGGAAATTACACTTATCTTGGGTCATCCGCTGTTAGAATTAACTAAAATGCGTTATACTGTAATAATTCAGAGAAAGAGGCAAACAAATTAAACGAAGAAAGACAGCAAGAAGACAACAAACAGCAAGTTGAATGGAAGAATCACAACTGAGCCACAATCTAATTCCTGTCCGCTACGAAAGAGTTATTTATTTCAGCCTGCAGAACTTTTATCTACGGTCCAACAACTATTACCTTTGTAATTCTCTCTCAATTTCCTCCTTGACTGAAGAAAAGACGAATCATTCTCCATCACAGGCTGGTGGCGTGCCTGAGGATATGACATGCGCTTCATTGCACAAGACAGGTCTCTGTCGCTGTCTGTCCTTCGTAAATATTGGGCACAATAGAATAACTATTTCACTACTGATGTGAAACTTAAGCAATTTAAAGTTTTAAAAGGAAGAAATTCATTTTAAAACATTTTAAAAATTTAATTTTTACCTCTCAGTGAACACATTCTCCTTAAAACTCTGTGTACCGTGCATTTTGTACGTATTTAAAATATATAAACAACAAATACGCAATGTATGTAATATTATGATGTTTATTGGACCATGCATCATTGTGATAGTTGAAGAATAAAAAACCAACTAGATGTCATTTGTTATATTTACTATACTTCTTAGATATTCAACATGTTTCGGGCATTAATATGTCCATCTTTAGGAGTTTGCGACTGTGTTGTTGAACTACCACATTGGCTGTATTGTTCTTGGATTGCTGTGTGTTGGAGTTAGGGTGCGGTTCGGCTAGGGTGGTATCCGGGCTGCCGGCAGCCCGGATATATGTTGTAAATACATTCTTCATTATGAAGGAAGAAAGGTTAATGTTGTTTACGGAAATAATTGCAGTTTATTCTGAGAAATGCGTAAAACACATAAATACATTACTTGAAAAAGAAATTCCGAATCTTGCAGTTCAAGTAAGTTAAAGGATTTGAGTAATATAAGCGGTTCATGCATGATTCAATCTGGTAGTTTTCTGTCGTAACTACATTATGCGTATTGTAATTAAGTACACAATACAAGCAAAATAACCGGTATATATATATATTAAAGTGTTCAAGCCACACGCCAAACCACAACAAAGTTAGTGACCCTCAAGCTACATTGTCACTGCAAATGAAAATCTCAAATCTAGCATTAAGTTATATTATTTCGAAACTTCGTATAGCACAGCACTCTCACTGAAATTCATTAAAACACTTACAAAGAGCTGACATCAGTTTAATTAACACCATAGCATCGTTTTTATTATAAGCAAAACGAATATTCCATTAAAGACAAGCGCAACAATAACCCACACTAACAGCGCAATCAATGCATTGCGAATTTATTAGATAAGGTAAAATTAGGATTGTTATATCCACCTAACTGCATGCAGCACAGCCCTACTTGAGAGGCTAACAATTTCTCAGACAGTGAAGGAAATCTCCGTATCTCACGAAGTCCGAAAGTTCATTACCGTATTCACAACATCCCGCCACTTGTCCCTATTCAGATTAAACTAGTCCATACTCTCTTATTTGCGTCTTCAAGACACATTTTAATATTATCTCCCATCAATACACAGGTCTCCCAAGTGGTCGCTTTCTTTCACATTTCATCGAAATCATCTACACATTTTTCTTCACGTATATACTGCTACATGTTTCGCCCATTTCAGACTCTTTTATGTGATCACGCTGGAACTACCTGGTGATCTGGTGACCGAAAAAAATCTTGAAGTTCTAGTTTATGTAATATTCTTAAGCCCCCTGTTAGTTCCTCGAGGTTGGGCCTGAAATTCTTCCTAAGCACACTACTGTCGGAAGCCGTCAGCCTATACTCTTCCCTTAATACGACAGACCATGTTTCACATCAACGGAAATCAAAAGGCGAAGCTATATTCTCGGTAACCGAATCTTAAAGATTTCAAGTAAGAAATAAAAAAAGAAGAATCTGGGACAAATGGCAGTAATCTGTTCTTAAATTCATAGAAAAATTTTGATTGGAAGTTTGTTCTGTATTATCATAGCACGAAACACAGAATTACAGAATAAAATTTAATTTTGGAAAAACAGAAAATGAACATATTCATAACATGTGGTAAACAAGCAGCCTAGTGTCAAAACAATCGCCAAATTTGTTGTGTCGGTTCACAATTCCATATCTAAGCAATCGTATACAACAACTGGAAACAATTATTTTGTCCTGATCTTAAAACACGCCATTTTTAAAGTAGTTTAGGTGTTTATCAACTATGACAAAATACTTACCAGATTAACCGACTATTAGTCTACACAACACTCACCTGAAAACAAAAAGAATTTTATATTAAAAATCATAAAAAAAACATTCAAACATGTCTTAAACTATTATACCCTCTTGTGTTTTGAAAACAAAGTAAGGCCAATATCTATCAAATATATATATTTTATTAGACAATTTTATGGACAACAAAAATAATTATTTAACCAAATAATCGTGTTGGATGGACAGTTAACTTGTTTGTTTCATTCAATTATGTCACTTATATTTTACCTTCCACAATACAGGACATTGAGAAAATGTATATTCATTTTATATGTAATTCTGTTTACTTGGACATCACAGAAGTTAAAAATCACAGACTGTCCGGGTTCATATCTCGATGGGGGGAAAAAAGTTTCTTCCTTTTCTAAAACGTCTAGATAAGCTCTGGGGTCCACCCAGTCTCCTATTCAATGTGTACTGGGGTTCTTGCCAGAGAACAAAGTGGCTGGGGCCTAACGCTGATCTTTTACCTCCAACTTCCCCCTGGGGTAAATATGAGTGGAGCTGTTTATCTAACTTCCTACATGCCTTCTTGGCGTGAAGTACGATGACTTTGCCTTTTATTCTTAATCCCCTGCAGCAAAAATACTATTTCTCAGCATTTATCAACTAAGATGTTAAAATTGTTCATATATTCTGGTAGTAACTGTTTGAAGATTAAAATTATTGCATAGAGTAAAAGGTAGTGACACGTATATTTACAATACATGATTACGTCTTAAATCTATTCTAAGTGCTGGATATTCCACACATCCACAAATTATATTCAAAGTTTCTTTATATATTATATATGCGTCATAATTTATCAGCTTTTCACACATACGTGTCGTATGTGCTGTGGCAGTTCTCAAACCATACTTCTTTGAGATCATTATTTTTGTGTCTTCTACTCAATTAAAACTAAATTTTTGTACTTAGGTGGAAGGTAAAATTACAGTTGGTTAAAAGATGATATATGGTGATTAAAGTTGAAGACAGAGCTGTTCCGTGACTTGGGCAGAAATATAAAGCTGGAGCGCGGACATTTTAAGTCGTCGTTAATTGCTTCATGTCAGACGAACTCCCCGGTCATAACTTGATTAAAGCATCCGACACTTCACGTGGTAGGAGACACGACAGGAGGTTTTGTTGGACGAAAGTAGAAGAAGTCGTGCTACTGGTATTTGGCCTCACAAATTATATTTGCCTTTGGACTTCATTTTAAATTAATTATGGCTAATTCAAATCCTTTAATTTCTCAAGTCAGGTAAACGAATGTGTAACGCGGATAGCTTCGAATCTTACAAGGGACCAACGCACCCCCACTTTGAAAAATTTTTAAACGTGCTTCAAACAACTTTAGCTTATAATCTATTACAAATTGTAGCACCTAATACTTGGCCTGGATATGATGTACAATATATAATCTCAGGGCCTTAAAAGAACGTCTTAAAATAGGCTCCTCATAAAGCATATAAATTTTTCAGGTGTAATAAGTACTGTCTAAATTCATAACTCTATATTTAATCAGTACTTAGTTACATTACGTTTAAGGCAATGTGTAGAGCTGAAAATTGTTATGTATACGTGCTACTACATAAGCCAGAAAATATTTATTTTTGTGTTTTGTTATATACTGACCGTATGGATATATGTTTGAAATGAGTCATGGACTTTAAGGTGATAGAAACTACTATAGTTCAACTAATGGGAAAATATCTAAACAGAATTTTATGAAGTCTTACGTTGTGAAAAAGGCTCGGGAGAAATCAGATAGAGCTGGCCATGGGAAGAAACTACTATACTATGAAACATAATACATATAGGTATATGTATTATGTTTCATAGTATTTTACCTGACCCCTGGTTTGATTCAGTTTGTCAAACTATGCGTATGTAGAGATCTCTACACCACGCGCGCGCGCATGCATATAGCTAGCCCTTAAGTTC
>Ga0123354_10004082_pt1 | contig 20527 bp, 21 predicted proteins | sample TergutLab28metaG_2_FD_97872 | JGI IMG/M metagenome (GOLD analysis project Ga0123354, IMG submission 97872) | Labiotermes labralis P4 segment gut microbial communities from Petit-Saut dam, French Guiana - Lab288 P4 | ecosystem: Host-associated > Arthropoda: Insects > Digestive system > Gut ...
ACATTCATTAACATCTTCCTCACAGTATTTACCCATGTAGCCTGGATGACAGCGACACACCGGAGTCTGCAATATCACCACAGAGTGTCATTCTGCAGTTGCCTACAAATCCTTGTACCTGTTGGAGAACTTGCTACCCTCATCTCTGACAATGGTACTAAAATTATCAAGAATAATTTTGTTCAGTGATTACAGTCTTCTGGTATATGATGCCATGTAGTTGGTAACTATCTGCCAAACTACTTGCCATGTAATTTTGAAACTGTCCAGTATGAGACCCTCAGTCTAAAAGGACTTGTTATTGATCATTTCAAAACCACGAGCATTTCTCATCTAGAAGGAAATATGCCAAGCCCATATGTAACAAAAAGAGTGGGGAAGTTCCTTTGAAAACAATTCCACAGCATTGGGTTTATCATCAAACTGCAAATATTTGGGGTGAATGGAAAGAACATTGAACACATGACAGAAAAGGATTCTGGAGCACTATACAAAAACAAATAAATAAAAACAGAACATACATCTCTAAAGTGTTGCAAAAATCATATTATATTTAGCGCAGAGACAGTAAATATTAACCTTTAGACGCCTAATGTCAACTATAGTTGACGTACCGCACCGCTAACCTATAAAGTTGCATTTTATATATTTATTCAACAAATACAGGTACTAAATATTTTAAACACAGTATATACTCTCCGTTTTTTTCTCTTCAAAATGCATTTTGTTTCATAATTTTAACGTATTTTGGTTCCTGTGTTATTCACATTTTATATACAGGGTGTGCTAAAATTAAAAAAATAATTCTGGCGCCAAAAGGTTAAAGCACTCATTTTGGCAATTCTCACACATCTACAAGTTTTTAATATTTGTTTTGTATAAAAGAAAGTTGCTGGTATGGCCAGCTGCTGCATGTGCCCAGACAAAAGCCCTAGATCACTCTAACATCCAAAGACCATAGGATAAAATTGGTCTCAAAGAGTAACCAAAGGGAGCTAAAAGCAACATGCCATAACACCATGCAGAAATATGAACAAATGAACATGAACAAAGTGAAGTTAGAGGTTCATTTGCCTTGCAGTCAGTAGTTTCAAAATATTACATAATATATCAGAATCTACTGCTTTAACTGCCTCCAGTATGTGCCACATAAGGAATTAACATTTATTAAACCCAATGACAGATATGAAGTTCTCACACTGATGAATTACAAGACCACACTCTTCTGGGATGTGACGCCATGAAGACTGGTAAATAAGCACTAGTTCTTAGGAGGAACCCTTCCTCCATCTACAGACAGAGGCACGACGTTTGTCTAGCTATCAATGATACTGCACAATGTCATCCAGACGCAACATCTTCTAACCCTGACCAACTGTACTACAACCCCGTTGCTTGCCAAGTGTCCCATTTGACTTACCACTCGTGTCAAGTCACAAGTGCCCTCGTTCTGGCATGGCTGCTCCTGGCAGTACGGCTTGTTGCAGTTTGGCCCTTCGAAACCTTCCATGCACATACAAGTGAAGTTGTCTCCTGTCTTGGGATCTAAACAAAAGACAAACTTGAGTCCAAAACTACGCTGTTGTAATGGTTGCATGTCTGATATTTTAATGTGCCTAACAAGAAACTGTAATTAGACACAACAAGCCCACTGCTGAAGAATGAAGTCTTTTGGATGTGACGATGTGTCACTACATTAGCAGTTCCCAATATTTCAAAAGACCTGGTGCCTCTACCTTCACAACTACTTCCCCAACCCCACAGTGTCATGTCCCAGAAGACTTGAACCTCTAGCAACATTGCTATGAGAGCCTAAAATCTTAAAAAAGACTACTTTTCTTTCCGGTTATACTATAAGACCACACAAGAATTACTTCACATTTGATGTCTGTTGTATAGTCATTCATTCATTGTTATTAAACAAACATACAGCAACAAATAGAAGGACAATTAATGAACAGTAAATTGCACATGATGTGAAACAAAAGTCACGCTCTAATTTGATGTACAGCCATGCATCACTTAACGATGAGGATACATTTGAGAAACGTGTTTTTACGTGATTACTGTTGTTGTGTGAACGTCACATAGCATACTGACACAAACCTAGACAATACAGTATAGCCTACTACATACCTAGGCTATATGGTATAGCCTATTGCTCCTAGGTTACAAACCTGTACAGCATGTTACTGTACTGAATACTGTAGGCAATTGTAACACAGTGGTAAGTATTATAATATTATATTATAATATTATGGGACCACCATCATTATGCGGTCTGTCGTTGACCAAAACGTCACTGTGTGGTGCATGACTGTACAATCTCTGCACTTGGCTGAAGGTCTGCATAAAACCATGGAAAACCTCCTTAGTCACAACAGTTAGTTCATCAGCTGAGATTCAAACTTGGCACCTTGTGAACACAAGCCAGGTTGAACTAACCAGCCCAGTAAGTTCACAGTGAGAATGAAATATGTGTTATCACTGCCATCTGCAGAATGACCATCCCTTTTCACCATGTTACCATATTTACTCAAACATAAGACCAGGTTTTTCCTTAAATTTGGAGCTTAGATGAGTGAGGTCATCTTAAATTCACATGTGAAGCGCCGAACCGGACGGCACCAAACATGACACTGACTGTGAAGATGGAGACAGTGACACTGATTGGTAAAGTAGACAGAATCTGACATGGTTTGTGTATGAAGTGTAAGAAATTAATAGTAAAATTTTTTTTTTTTAGCAGACATTATTTCTGGGGGTCATCTTCAACTTGGATAAGTACATTTTCCTTCGCCAGACGTGTTTTATTTGGGGGGTCTTCTTAGATTAGAGTTGTCCTGCATTGGGGTAAATACGGTAATTTTCAGTTTTTGGTTTCAAAATAGAAACCAGTCTCTTCATCGTTGCTCAAACATCACAAGATACGCCAAGAAGAGAGAAAAGTTTCATGCTTGATAGAGAACATAAACAATAAACATTGAGGCACTAATGCATCCACTTACTCTTCACATCTGTGCATGTGGACCCATTGAGACATGGCGAGTTTTCACACGTTATGAGCCTGAAGATCTCACAGTACACACCAATGTACTCATCTGTACAGTTACACTCAAACTTGCCCAATCCATTGATGCAATTCCCATCATGTTGGCAAGGGTTGGATGTACATTCATCAACATCAACATCACACCTGTTTCAAAGAAAAACCCACATTACATTTATTTATCTATAATTATGACTGTGTTTAAAGAAGACACTTGTTATGTCATACTCTTTATAGAATTTCATAGTCTGGGATGTGATGCCATGTAGTGTGGTAGATAGCACCAGTACTCCTCAGAAAGCTGTTGTGTCCCATCATCTTTTAAACTACTGTGTAGTCGTGGTAAACTGAGACTTGGAAAGTATTTAGGGAATGCAGGAAGCATGGAGTGGATATTTGCCTGGCTACTACATATAACTCAGCAATTACTGTCTGCGCAAAAACATTCATCAGTGACTGCACCGGCTCCGAATGTTCCAGTGTCCAATGTATATGAGAAAGGTACTTTTCACTGATATGTAGTGTCATAAAACAGGTACCAGTCTCATTCCCTGCACCTCCCATTTACTTGATCCTTTCCCCACTTCTTCACCCCGCAAGTTTCAATTTACCAGAACTGAACAGTACGTGGCAGAAGAGTGTAATCAGTTTGCATATTACTTAGTAAATCACAACATGAAAGTAGTGTTTGTAGTGCCGTGAAAGATTGTCATGGTCTGAAGTAGTTACATTATGACTATCTATTTGCACTTACAGCCATCCCTGCCACCCCTGCTGGCAGTCACAGGTGTAATTAGCGATGCCGTCAATACAAGTGGCGTTATTTTGGCACTCATTCTGCTCACATTCATCAATGTTCATGGTACAGTCATCACCCTCAAATCCTGCACTGCAGTTGCAGATGTATGATTCTGCAGGAGCCGCACAATGTCCGCCATTAAAACATTCATTCTCAAAGCATAACTGACACCCTCCTTCCAGATCATATACCCTATGCCATGGAGCTGATAGCTGGAATGAGTCCTGTGCAGTAGAGTTGTCTGAATACAGTTCACTGGGAGTGAAGTATGGAAGTAGGAGTCTTCCTATGCGAACTTCACCTAGACAACCCTGGAAACCAACATGCAATTTGCCACATTATAAACTCTACTACAATTTGATAAATATTACAGGGCAAGTAAAAGTAGTGCCACACAAAATGAACACAAGAATTGGACAAATAGGAAAATTACTGACCAAAATTATAAATATTTTCCAAGGAAACTAATCAAAATATATGGCATGGTGCAGTCAGAAGTATTATGTTATGTTATACGGAAATGCAATGTGGCCAATGACTGAAAAACTGATGTGAAAAATGACAGTTGAATTAAATTATTTAAGCAGATATCTTCATATTACAAGTGAAAAAAAAAACAGCAACAAGTGAAATAATACGGGAAGAAGTGGATGTTACTTTGTTAGTGATTGGAAACTTAGAACACGATGAGTTGGTGTGACCACACAGAAGGTACGAAGGCCAGAAGATTCATCCCTCCCCACCAAACAGGGTTGCACGGGTCAGTACCATGGGCAGGAAGTTGTGCAAATAAATGGAAGATATTAAGAAACACTGAGGTCAGAAGGTTAAATAGATTACGCTGGTTTGGGCATGTACAGAGAATGGAAGACAACAGAATTCCCCAAAAAAAGTAATATATATGAATCTGGAAACAACAAGGCTGAGAGGTAGACCAAGAAATAGATGGCAAAATGAAGTGAGGGAGGATGGAAGAAGCTCCTGAGAGTGGCAAGGAGTCGTCGAATTCTGCACATGCCAGCGGAATGAATGAATGAGGTGAGAAGATAGAAACATGGAGAATATTCTGCTGTGGGAACTGAGAATGGCAAAGTCACGAAGAGATAAAGGCGAGGAGGAGGAGGAGGAGGAGGAGGGGCAGGTGGCACATAGAGGATAAAAAAAAATAAAGGAAAGTAAACCCACTAAAAAGTTTCCAAATTACAATTCAGACATGCTCAACAATTTAAAGGTCTCAGACACATCCATCACATGACATGCAGTGCACAGTTTACAGTTTACACCATACCTTGAAGAATACACCTTCAAGAGCAAGAGGAAGCACTGATGTTGCAGCAGTGGCTGAACTTGGGTAGTCCACTCTATTCTCATTCATTCCCATGCCCATTATGTCAGAGCCAGACCCACTGAAGGTAACAGAGCTGTGACTATTTGACAGTGACATTCCATCCCCAAAACCTGCAAGCACACATAACTCATTACTGTCAGATGCATGATGCATTGGAAGACTGCAGGGAAGCCTGTATAAGAGAGTGGAAGCAGAGTTCCATGGATTCTTAAGCTCAGCACTACATGGCGGTGTGGTCAGCTTCAAGCCATGGTGACTCTGTCCCTTGGGGAAACAGCCCCTGGTACTCACTGAATAGCAGGCTAGGTGGGCCACAGAGCCCATTTCGATGCACTGGAAAACAGAAAAAATCTCTTGCACCAGCCACAAATAAATGCCGGTTCTTTTGTGACCCAGTCAGAAGCCCAGTCACTATACTTAGCTATTATTGTGACTTTGGTAAGCATACAAGCATAAGTTTTTGATTATAATAAGCAGTATTACAATATGAAACAGACATACAGCACTTGTTTCACGCTCATTTGCTGGAAAGCACCTTGCCAATTTACAACTTCTCAATTTGCACTCTATCATTTTTGGTTTAACACCCTTTGGCTGGCTGCAATCTATAATGCCAATCCTTTACTTCTGATGGGAATATCATTTTTGATTTATGCCTTCTTTATTTATGCCTACTTCTTCAGGAACGTAACTACAGCATAAAACAGTGCTGCGTGTACAGGTCATTGAAAGTTAGAGCCGTAAAATCAGGATTGGCATAAGTTGGTCTGTATGCCCAGTCTGGCCCAAAAATAAACTAAAATACAGGCCCCACAACATATTACAACTGAGTGTTTTCTGTGCACACATATGCTATATAGACCTAAAGTATTCATTTTTCACAAAGGATACAGTTGCTGTCTGTGTCAGTGACATCATACATAGCAGCTGAGGCTTTAAGAAACTAAACCGAGCAGACACACAATTAAAAAAAAAGTGCGAGTGACATCTGAACTGCACCCAAATTGGCAGCACAACACACAACTGCAAATTGCTTTAAAAGCTGTGGCTTATGGAGTGTATTTCAAATATCATAGTATGTTCTGTGCTAATACTGAGGTACAAACAGCTACACATGTTCCATTAATATGCATTAGACCAGTACCTCTCCTCCTGCTACTGACATTATTACATTATATATGCATTAAATCAGTATCTCTCCTCCTGCTACTGACGCTACTACATTATATACGGATTAGATCAGTATCTCTCCTCCTCCTACTTACATTGCTACATTATATATGCATTAGATCAGTATCTCTCCTCCTGCTACCAATGTTGCAACTCATCATCCTACCACCACTACTTTCAACCCTCACGGCAGCCTCAGGCAGGCCAGAGGCCACCATGAAGTTGCAATACAGTCAGGGGTACAGCTGCAGCAGTTCACAACACTATGGCAATTAATAAAAATTAATAAAACCTATGTATTTAAAGTAGATATTTCAGTTTCCTTAAACAGGCTTTATTGAACTGCAACAATGCAACATTACTTTTATGCAACACTTGAAAGAAAATAAGTGAATGAAGTTTATTAAAATTATATACAAAGGATCCTTATTTTATCTGACAACTATCGTTTGTCACTTTCCGCTGCTTTTCCACCTTGCATTTCGGCAGTCGGATGAGTGGGCTATTTTAATATAATATCTGAACTAACAAGAAGCAGCAATATCTCAGAACTGCGCTCATCAGGTTATTACACAGTGAGTAGTGATAAACCACTGCTTGCTGCATAACAACCCAGAGAAGAACAGTTCACATCTACTTTGTGGCAGAAGACTGAAATCAGACAACCAGTATTTGCCCCCCCCCCAAAATAGTTGCCCTGTATAATAAAAATGTACAAACGTACAATTTACTTAATGTGTGACGTTTCTGTCTGAGGCGGCTGTGCCGGCCACAAGAATGCATTTAGACACATGTCATACACAAGTTAACTACACCCTCACTCTCATTTATTTCAACCTCAAACTACATATCAGAGCATTCCAGTACAGTTACATTTACGACTACACAATACATGTGACACCAAAACTCACCAGTGTTGTCTTGTATGTCTGAACGTCCTCCCAACATAATCTTGCCACTTGTAACAAGCTTCTGCCACGATTTGAGAGGGAATGCAGCAGCACTGAAACTCTGTGCAGAATCCTCATTGGCAAAACTGAATTTTCCTGTGATGCCATTACTGTCCATTTTGATGAGAACTGTGGTCCAGTGGCCATCCGGCTCATCCTTGTGGAACCGGTAGACTTGTGCATGGGCTAACACGTCGAACTTCCATCCCACTGTTACCGCATCATGGTACACCGACACCGATAAGTATTCTGAACCAGAAGTGATGTACAACATGGTACCGCCTGCAATAAGTCAATTTTTTTTTTTTAAGATATCAGGTTGACAGAAGAGTGACGTTTCATGCCATAGTCTTCTGGGTTATGATGATGTACCGCAGGGTCACAACTTAGAGCACTACAATATGCAAGTGTGGATCATGTGTTCCGGGATGTGAGTGTCATGCGGTGAGTGGTTCCTGACATTCTGAATGATCATGGTGCCTTCAGCTTCAGGGTCAAATAGTTCAAGAATTCAAAACATCAGCAATTAATGTCCCTGTGCCATATCATCACATCCCAGAAGACCCGAATCCTCAGCAACACTGCTGTGAGAACAGCATATCTGATGACATCGAAGTTAATTTATTTCTTTAATAACACTTCATCAACTGCACTGATTACTGTGTACACCTAAACACAGTATCATTATGAATGAGTTGGGTAAGGATCTTGGCACTTACAAATACGACAGAAGTATGAACAACGTATCGTAAGGTTCCCACATTTCATGACAACGGCACAGGATGGTGGTAAGTTGTCAGTCTTACGTACCAGCCGTCTTTACCCCCAGGAAATACTCCTGGTACTCATTTCTGTTAGAGGCTGAGTTGACCGCAGGGCCATAGTGCGATTGGAAGGATTTTATGTCAATTAAAAATCCACTGACACCAGCTGGGATCGAACCAGCGACCTTCTGAATTGTAGCACAGCACCTTAACCACCGTGCTACCGTGTACAGTAAGTGCCATACTTGATTCTACATTTGAACTGCAAAAGAGATCTGACAAATAATGGCAACAAGAATGGCAAAATGGTGTATCTGATAATGTAAGTATGATATGGGTACAGGAAGTTTTACTTGGCATTCTGTTGTCCAGAATGCTCTGAAATCCGGCTGTGTTCTCAAACAAATACATTTAAAATCAGTGCTAAATAATTCCAAGGCTAGTGCTTTGTTCTCATATTGATACCTTGTAACTAATGTTACATAACCCAACACATCTTGATTTTGAAGGCAGACCAGTTTTTTTTTTACCCCCAATTTCTAAATGCACTTTAATACATTAGGCATGGTGTTTCAAATTATGGACAAGCCCCAAACCCCATGCACTCTGGATAAGGATCACATATTTGTATTGGCCAATACATATTGAATATGGTAATATACACAGTTACTGAGGAAGAAGCAAATTACACATAAAAAAATGTGTCTGTTGAAAGGTCATCATATATGGAAAGAATGCTGGCCATTTGTATAAAATGGCATTATTCAAAACTACAAAGTAATAAGTGCGCTAAGTTAATAGCCGAAGAGTTTAACCATTCTAAACTGAAGCAGGCTCAAATATCAGAAACACCGTACTTCTTTTTTCCAGGAGGTACGCAGTTCAAACCTTGGCCAGACTACTAGCTACTCTTAACATTTTACTCAAGCTTTACAAGGGCAACTGCAGGACAGTATTCTGTAGTATATGAGCTGGGTAGCTCCATAAGTACAGTAATTAGGCTATGGGCATGATGACTGAGGAGGCAGAATTCAAATCCCCAACAGCAGTATGAGCATCCACTTAGCATCATTCATTAAGAGTCAGTCGATCACACCGTAAGCTGTATTGTACCTCTTCGACTGCGATACGTTACGCTGATGGAGTCCAGCTGCTCAACATTGAAGCCGCTCCCTACGTGCAGCGAATAGGTTAGCGACATGTTACGCCCATCAAATGTGGCATTGGCAATGCATTCATAGCCATTGTCTAGGTTCTGGCAGGTGCTGCCCTGTGGGCAGTTCTGCAACTGACAGAATTCCATTTCCTGACACATCTTTCCCTTGTAGCCACGTGGACACTTACACCTAGAACACACCCACACCAACCACATGTAACTTGACCTACACATATATCAATTACAGCTGATAACCAACAAGATGCAATTATTTTGATTTATTTACTTTAATCAGATCTACATGTTTCGGGCGATGTTTCCGCCCATCATCAGGAGCACATCACTGTAACTACAGCTTCTGGTAATGTCCACCGATGTTGGTGCTGGCTGGTGATGCGTATTAAGCAACACCAGCCAGCAGCATCGGTGGACAATACCAGAAGCTGTAGTTACAGTGATATGCTCCTGATGATGGGCGGAAACATCGGCCAAAACATGTAGGGCTGATTAAAGTAAATAAATCAAAATAGTTGCATCTTGTTGGTTATCAATTGTAATTGTACTAGTGATGCACGGAAACAAGAACATTAAAATTACATACATATCATCTGAATCTCAACCACAAACCTGACTCATTTACTCTCTCTTTTTCTTTTTAAATATGCTGTTTAAAAACACTGCAAGGGACAAGACTATACACCACTGCGGACAGACGATTAAATGGGTATGAAGCATCAGTAGAATGATATTGATGGGGAAGAACTGATGTACTTGGAGACGAACCTGTCCTTAGTGCCCCTTTGCCCACCAATAAACTCATACAGACTGGCCTCATATCAAATCTGGACCTCTCTGGTCCAAGGCCGACAGCTGAAAGCATCACCCACGGCATTTTCCTCTGTATAACTAAGTAAATATTACATAGTGCCTTAAAAGGCTCTTGAAAACTACTTTCTATGCTCTGTCAGTTCCAAATCCTCCACCCTGAGATGCAGACAGCATATCCCCCCAGAACAACAGTAAAGGCACATGGTGTAACTGACAGGAAAATCACTGTGAGAACCTGAAGTCTTATAGCACAAATAGTTTCCATAAGCATGGAAATAATGTGAAAGAGAAAGAGTGGAATGATTCAGTTATAAGTACAACAGTGAGGAACGTACAGTACAAAATGGTTAAACGCGTACAAGAAACATGGAAAGAAGACACTACCATGACTTTCAGAGATCAGAATGGACAAACTGTAATTGGAAGCATTAGCCACGATACACAGACCTGATATTTCATTCGAAGCAACTACAAATACAGTGCTGATGAAGCCACACAAATCTTTCAGGCCTTCACAGTGATCCAGCTGATTTCACCATTCTTCCAGAATATGTCACCATGTCACTGGGTGACTGGTGCAACACCCCAGAACAATGGCGAACTCAAGCCTCAGGAGTTACAAAATGCCATATAACAATTTCTTGATTACCGCCAGTCGATCCACATGTAACAACCTGAGAATGGCAAAATGGATTTTCCTGATATTTGTTACTAGGGATCCTCAGTGACATTTGTTGACACATTCCAATTTTGGTTAAAATCAAATGCAAAGCCTTACATGCATTTACGGGCACAGCTGGGGCGTGACACACTAATGTGTATTGCAGCAATCCTTCAAGGGATGGGCTGAAGTGACTAGCTATAGAACTGTTAGCTGGGATTTTAATCATGGCAGAAACATGGGCTTGTATTGTAACAACCCCCCACCCAGATCAGTCCAAGGGCCTAGGGATTTGTGACCCCAACATGAAGTGGTTGCACAGGACAGCTCATAGAACTCTTCCATCTACTGTAGAGCTCTAGAATGCATGGAGTTTTACTTCCATACCTACTATACACCATTACTGCTGGTGACTGTGTACACCCGGAAATATGTTTTGCACTTCTGGTTCTATACTGGATAGTTGGGAGTTCCTGAGGTATATGAAACACATACATTAAATTTGAGATTGACACAAACTTAAGAAGTGTAAAAGGACTAAAAATGACAAATTTTAGTAGGGACTGATCATACAAAATTTCACCTAAGTACACAAAATAGCGTATGATATGAATCGTGCACGCTGCCAGAAAGGAACATGTGAATTCAGAGGTCAGTGCTCTGTTAATGAAATGAATATAAGAAACAAACAAAAATTATTAGGTATGAATAAAATCTTGTTCTTACCATATGCAGTGACATACGTAGCATGTAAAAAAATTTGTTCCCTGTTCCCTACCACAACTATAATATAAAACAGCCAAAGATAAAAAAATCTACTTTGTACTCTTCCCAGTACCACAGCTACTGAATCAATGTGCCAATATTACAGCAGAAGGTTTAGATGTAAATCAAATTCACACACCTAGATGGCATTGACCTTGAGCAGATGGACAAGACAAAGTAGTGCCATTAATTGTACATCCTTCTCATCCAGAAGTGAAAATAATGTCCCACCATAGGCATTTAAATTGAATAACGTTCTGGCAGCAATAGAAACCTTGCATTTAACAGGCCATATGCTCAAGGTTAACCTGACTGCTATTCCATTACAGTTGCAGCTAGTATGACGATATGTTGTGATAGTGACATGAAAAGCAGCTAAGACCAGCACAGGTATTTGCGCCTGTTAATAACAACTTCATACCCGAAATCATTCCACGTCACAAAACACGTGCCACTGTGCTCACATGGACTGTCCCTACATGAGTTGTCGGACACCACACCTTCCAGCACCATTGTCTTATCAAAGCTTATAGTACCAAAATGAGGTGGTATCTCCAGATCTTCTGCCTTAAGAGGAAAGAATTCTACCACCATGATGCGCTTCCCATTGCTAATCTGTAACAAATGACAACACACGTTTTCATGTTTGTTCGACTGCTATGTCTTGAGTGACTTACTGCCCTCAGAAGGCTTCTGACACTGCAACTGTGTCCTTCATGGCCAGTGTCCGCAGCCTTCCATAATGATAACAGCACAAATCAGCCCAGGACATCAAGAATGGACGTGAATTTAGATGCAGATTTTGGTAAAATGACCCATCATGTTTCAAGATTTATCCACTGAACCAACACTTTATAGAGGTCAGTGATTCCAAAATAGTGGGAAATTGGAAATGGCTGTTTGTGAATGGTTGTGAATGCAAGAGCTCAATTTATGCTGCACTGAAATTCTTAAATGTGCTACACAAAAAAATATCAATGTGTTCAGGGATTATGTTGAAAAATAATGATACTTCAGGGGAATAAGTGAGCTACACTGACTGTTGTAATGACTTGTCATTTAATTTTCATCATTCAGCACTACTATCATCACAGTTACATCTATTCAGACAACAGTCAATGTAATTAATTCCTCACGTAAGTTCTTACATGCATTTGCTTTCCTTTTAAGTGTGGCAACTCTGGTATGGCTCAACCCTTATTTTCGACACTTCTGCTTTTACCTGCAATCTAGACAGGAAATACAGAAACTAACAAGATCCTACAATACAATGAACAGCACAATAAATTATAAAATGGATATCCACTGCTAAAAATGATTTTAAAATTCACAGAAATGTGCCAATTGGCACAACACAGTATCCTGTTAATATGAAGAATGGGACACTGTGTCCACGAACCTCCCACACAGAGCAACCCTGTGTGAGGTGTGAGGCTTTTGCACTGTGGAGTGTGTAGAATACAGTGTTATGTGATCTGATGAGATATCATATACTTTGCATGCAGGAACCTGCTAACTCTATTTTCAGAATATCACATAATACGAATATTCACAGTTATCACAGTTTTCTATCTCACACAGGTTATGTAGAAGTGAGAAGTGAGAAGATGGACACAACAACTAAAAAATAAACGAACATGACTTTCACTGTGAAATAAAAAACAAGAAGACAGTATGAAGGATGTAGAATTCATTCTCACAGGAGCGTTACTGCAGACTGGGGGTCTTCTGGGATGTGGTGCAAAAAAGAACGCATAACAATCCTTTCAAACATCAAGAACCATTCACACAGTGACAGAGGGTCACACACCAGAACCACTCACAAAGTGACAGAGGGTCACACACCAGAAGTCTGTAACCTTCAACATGAAACACCTAGGAATAAACATGCCACAGAGTGAATATTCTGTTTACCTGTACATCTTGTATGATGCCTTTGAAATTGACTGGTGGTTTTGCGTTCTCAGACCATTCTGAGATTGTGTCAACTTGGCGAATGGTACGTTCTACTTGAGGCATCCCTCCAAGATACAATACATTCAAATCAAGTGGACCAGTTGCAGAGATGGTTTTGCGAAAATACTCTGTCCCATTTATCTTCACCTGGACGAGTGTCACATTGCGCACAACCTGGTGGAAACGTCACGGGGATATAAATAATTATGAACATTAAAATCATGAACACACATGGCCTTTGTTACACCCTACCCTTCAACATAATAGAAGAACAGATTTCACTTGTCAGGGTAACAAAGGCCACAAGAGAAAGATGAAGCCTTTTGCCAAGTCCTGCAAATTCTATCCTTCCCAACAGCTCTGATGTTTTCTGGAAGGTTTAACCGACTGTGATTGTTTCAAAGAATTTAAAGCCTTTGTCTCACAAGCATTAACCATTTTATCTTATTCAGGCTTCTATCTGAACTGACAACATCTCCTGCAATCTGAGATGAAACAAAGAAAGAATGAAACAAAAAACACAAACAAGTCAAAGCTAACACATAAAAGTCACACAGAAAATAGAAATAAAGTAAAATCACAACTCTGTTTATATAAGGTAGAGGTGAAGTGATCCCGTTACAGGCCCGGTGTGGCCCAGAGGGTGGGTAGAGGTATAGCTCTACTCCTCCATGACCGCGGCACTAGAAGGGGGTGAGTGGTCAGCAGCACGTCCCGGCTGCACTTTACCCCCGGGAAAGACCCAGTACCCATTTTACAGTAGGCTGGGTGGGCCCCAGGCCCAGTCTGGACGGGCTGAAAATCTCGTCCCCACCCGGATTCCATCCCAGACCATCCAGCCTGTAGTCAGTCGCTATATCGACTGAGCTACCCAGCCCACTCTCTGTTTATATAGTTATTTAAAACGTTACACACCACATGTTTTGAACTTTAGGGCCATCATACAAATCACAAAATACTTTGAGGAAGGAATAATTGCAAGCATAATTTTCAATGACCAAATAATATCTTATTCTATACAGTGAAAACAGAATTTATAAAGAAAAAGTTTCATATTTCAGATATAGGTACTGCTGCAGCACATCAGAATGTTATATTGCAAAATTTATGTAGTTAGTACTCCAGTAGATGTACGTATGTATGTACGTATGTATGTATGTATGTATGTATGTATGTATGTATGTATGTATGTACATTAAGTTTAATTAATGTTATTTGTTTTGCAGAGAAAATTTATTTTGATAAATCTGTGGATTCATTATCACAGATTAGGTTATGCGGAACTTGGATGGTGATTAGTTCAAGACATCTCTATAGTAAAACCAACCAGATGCACCAATGTATCAAATTTATTTTATTTTGGAATGACACTCTACATGTTTTGGTGTTTCTGTCCATCATCAGGAGTTTGAGACTGTACATACAGCAACAGGCATCTGTTAAACAGATACTGCTGTCTGCTTGCTAGCGGGTACGAGATGGAACTGGACCATCCGAAACATGTAGAGTGTCATTCCAAAATGAAATTATATACGTATTAAAATGTGGACTCTGAGGGACCGTACAAGTGGACGGAAGGCATGTAACTGCTAACATACAGAACATGTGGAGTACTGAGAATGTTGAATTATTTTTATACAGCAAGAAACATTACGCTTCAGCTACTAAATTCATGTGGGTGCTGTTTCCTGCTCTCAAGTCCTGTATGTAGTCACAATGGAGTACAAGGCCTGCCAGGAGTTTAATGGCAGGTTTCTTAATTTCTTTTCACTTTTGTTCCATGCTCAAACCTCCTTGGTTTGGACTTGGTGGCAAAACTAAAAATACTGTCATTTTCAGAAATAAGACAGTCACCCATCCTCTAGCTGGTCAGTTTACTGACGCGGCTGTTATGCCTTCAATATGTGTTTTCTAATACCATTCCTTTAACACGGTTTAAAAGGGACACCGGAAAAAAATTGTTCAAAATCTGATTAGTGAAAATGGTCACGTATCACAAGCAATCCAAATAATCGTCTCTTGAGTTCATATACTGTGCAGCACAAAGGGTGTACTCCAGTGTTAAGATGAAGACATTTCCTCCATCTTCAGGGCAAATGAATTTGCTTCACGTTTACGCTGCAGATAATTCTGCCAAAACATTCGGAGAAGTCATTATACACAATCGTTTGAGCAACACCTGCCAAGCACACTTCGAAGTGTAGCATCCCATCACAACTAGTGTGAACATACCTGTATGAGATGCCTATTTCCATCATCCAGCTTCTGACCTCCAACTGTGTACTTCTCCAGTGTGCCATTGAACTGTATTTTCACCAGCAGTTCTCCAGCATCCAACTGAGCGAGGATAAATGTCTCTTCCCCAGAATTAATGAATGAAAATGTACTCAGGTAAAATATTGTACCATCCTCCTGACGAGTCCGAATGAACATCGAAATGTCCACGACGTTACGTATCGACCTACGCGCTACATCATTTGCCATCACAGTTACAAGGCTGTCTGTAATATTTTCATGACCAAATGTAGCTGCTGTCAAGTCTGAAACAGTAAACTTTCACTGTATATGTGACCGGTTACACATAACAAATATGTCACAGTCTGTGTCCTCACAACATGCTATGCCTGCAGTTCCAAGCAACAAACAGCACATGTATGCTCATAACAATTAATTAACCAGCTGTGTGCATTGTGGTGCCCATCACACTGAAGATGGTTGTGCATAAGCACTGATAAGAATATATCAGCCTAACAAAGAATGAAGTAACAGAGGTACAGAGAAGACTGCATTATGAACAGCTGCAGACTTATGTTCTTCATTTCCTTGTTTAATGTTGAGGTCACTTTCTTGAAAATAGCAAAACAGAGTGAAAAAATGTAGACTACAGCATGTTTTCCCCATAAGAATTAAAAAAAGTACCCAGATGTCTGGCCGTCAAAGATCCCGCCAGTGAAAACGCTAATCTGTCTCCAGGCAGTACTCAAAAAATCTTCAGTCACTAACATTCGTCAACATTAAAGCAAAACAACACTCTTGTGGGCAACATTAAACAAGGACTGCCCAAATACCAATAATAAGCAGAAGTTTAATGGCAGTGACAGAACACTCACTATACTGACAGGTGTGTCCAAGATATGGACGTTCACACGCGCAGCTGAAGTTGCGCCAGAGGTCCGTGCATTTGCCACCATTATGACATGGGTTTGGTCTGCATTGGTCCTCACGCGGACATCCCACCTCTACGCCCATCAATGTTACAGGCACATATGGCTCCTCTTTCACCTGCTCATTTGGCAAAACCCATTCTCCATTGATCACAACATCCTCAGTGCAACCTATGAATGAGGCTGGACCATGCGTCAAGCCACTGAGGGACGGCACGGTGCCCCCCAGGTATGTTGTCGGGAAGCTCGTATAGGATGTGTTAGTGACCTCGTTAAGGTTGATTGGGTATATCGTCTGTTCCTCATTTGCAGCCAGGACTACATGTGAAGAGTTGATTGCAACAAAAACCTGCAACATGGTTCACAGTATATTCATACAACAGCCTATCATTCATCCTCATACAAACCTGAACCTCTTATTATAACATGGGTTGTAAACTAAGAGTCCTTCAAATTATATCAATTATCCAGCCAATTAGGGGACTGCGGTAACACAGTGGTTAAGGTGCTGTGCTACAAATTGGAAGGTCGCTGGTTTGATCCCAGCTGGTGTCACTGGAATTTTTCATTGACATAAAATCCTTCCGATCGCACTATGGCCTTGGGGTCGACTCAGCCTCTAACAGAAATGAGTACCAGGAGCATTACCTGGGGGTAAAGGCGGCCAGTTCTTGGGGCTGACAACCTTACCACCATCCTGTGTCATTGTCATTTAATCTGGGAACCTTAACTTCCTGGAACCCTCTGGGCCACTCCAGATCTGTAACGGACTGCTTTACCTTTACACTTATCCAGCCAATTCATATGACTACCAAGACACAACAAACTAGCTGATTTCACCTGGTGCTCATAGTGGCTTATTACAGGTATGTATCCTTTTTGTCAGAAATGGAAAACATGTCTTGCAATGGGCATTTAAGTTGTACTCTGGCCATGGCAGAAACATGGGATTGAAACAGTAGTATGCTGAATGCTAATGATATTATGAAAAACATGTTGAAACTCCTACACCAATTCACACAGGTGAGTGCATCTAGAAGCATGTGAGCACTGACAGTGACTTGTGCCATCATGTGAGACACACACCAAGCACAGATCTGCAGATCCGTACCATGACAGCCAAAGCATTACAGCTAGGCAGTACCTACCTTCTGCCAGCTGCTGTCACTGAGTTTTGATCCAATAAATACACCTTCCCACTTGTTGAGCAGGCTCGAGTGCAAATTGAGCTTGCCATTAGCAAGCTCAAGAATATAAAATGTTGACCCCTTTCCAATGGCAAGTAATCCATTGGACAGGGTCGTCTTGAACCGGAACTGAATATCATAACCCTCCTCACGAGTCGTGTTGACCAGAATGAACGAGGAGCCACTCAGTGACATTGTGGTCACCTGCAAAAACAATGTTCATGTCAGTCACAAAACAAGGGGCTATTGCCACAGCTATAAACAATATTATAATGTAAAGTTGCTATTAACTTAGTGCTAGTAATTTATAAATGGTTCATCATCTCATCTGAATAAACCTTCGACTTTCCATGTCTCCACTCCTCAGACTCGGGTCTGATTACTGAAGTCCCAATGGGTTTTCAGGGACTTGATGATTTCAGCACCAACCAAACAGCACTGGATTAAATCATGACTTAGCCACTTGCATGTTTTACATTGTCTGTCTGAATGCAACATTATCCCCTCTCTGCTCACAACTTTAATTTTCAGGACAACACTGAAGGTGAACTTTGTCCACAATTATGAGATGATCTGTCATTTTGAAGATAATAAATTAGGAAAAAGAAAAAAGAAAAAGAAAAGGAGATACAGAAGAAAAAAGAAAGAAAAAGAAAGATAAAAAAGGAAAGGAATTAATTACTGCTCAGAAAACTAGAACTTGACTCCATGAAAAACACATGCCAAACTGTCACTGAACAAAGTGCCACATAAATGGACTTTCACTGAACAAAAAATTAAATATCAAATAGGCAGACATATTTGCTACACATGAACTTCTGGCAACTGAAGCACAAGTTGGAAACCGGAAAAACCATAAACCACTTACGTACCTGAGTACAGTTTTGTCCGTGGTAACCATTCGGGCAAGAACAGTTGTAACTCTGGTTGGTCTCATTTTCCAAATATGGTTTACAGGTACCGTTGTTGTGGCAGGGCTGGCCCATGCAACCAGTGAGCTCCACAGAACAATTCTTACCACCGTATCCCAGTTCACATTCACAGAAGTAATTTGCCCTCCGATCTGAGCATGTGCCATGAATGCACGGTGTATAGCGCTCACACTCATCAATCTCTGTCTCACACCGGTCACCTTCAAAGCCATCCTCACACTCACACTCATAGCCTCCTATCGCATCCTTGCAGGAGCCATGGATGCAAGGATCTGGCTCACACTCATTTACATTGATCTCACAGTTCTCTCCAGTAATTCCTGGTACACACACACACTTGTACCTGAAAGAGATGCAGCCAGATGAGGTGACTAAACACACAGAAAACCCTGTTTTTTTTTTTTGTTTTTTTTTGGATGATGGTGGATGTGACTATCAACTAAGAAAAATCTTACAGAAAATATATGATATGATATATTTGTTTACTGCAATTGGGTTGACACCTGGCAGCAGTAGTACAGTACACATTTACACACAAACAATACATAGAACAACACAATGGACATAAACAATACAAAGAACAACACAATTAACTAATTGGGAAGAGTGCGGGCTGTGCCCCTTCTCTGCAAGTTATACCCTGGCATCTGCCTTACAAATGAGGAAAAAGCAAGGAAAAACCTCAGTCAGGGTAGCTGAAGAGTGCCAGTTGGCACGATGAAAACAGAACACAGAGAACTCTGCACACATAACAATAAGAATACATAACTTACACAATTAAACAAAAGCACACAAAACATACAACCATACACACAATGATAAAAAAGAACCAAAAGAACATGAAGGAATTTGATAAACAAAAAAGCCATATAATCATCAAACTCCATGTGATCTATGAGGCCTATTCAGAAAGTAAGTACCGTTTCGCTGTAAAAAAAAATCGAGTAAGGTTTCGTATAAAATTTTATTGTTATCAGATTCCACATTCTTCAAACTATTTTTCCACATATTCGCCGCCATTATTGAGGCACTTATCGTAGCGGGCACAAGTTTTTGTATACCCTCCTCACAGAATGTGGCCGGCCGCCTGCGATGTTAGCCACTACTGACAATGTCATAGAGTAGAGTCCTTGAAATCTGAGGAAAGTGCAGGGACAGATCAGAAATTGTGAAACGTCTGTCGTCACGCACTCTTTTGTTGACTTTACGCACCAAATCATCATTCACCAAAGATGGATGCCCAATTCGCGCCTCATCATGCAGGTTCTCTCGTCCTTCATTGAACATCCGAACCCATTTCCTAACCATGCCATCACTCATTGCATTGTCACCATACACTTGACAGATCTGGTGATGAATCTCACTTGGTAGCACATTCCTAGCGTTCAAAAAACGAATTACAGACCGTATTTCACAGTCGGCGGCCCTTTCAATTGTCTTAAAATGTTTAACGCAAGGGAACAAACATAAACATAACATGAATTTAACGAAATGGCGTCTGTGGCTTCTCAATTGATGGAGGAAGTCACTGCACATGCGCAAAGTAACAGTCTCGAGGATGCGCGGGAGATATGCACAGATGGTACTTACTTTCTGAACAACATACGTACATTCTAATTCCATTGGCACTACAGCCCACTGTGGGCTCTGGCCTGTCAAACAATGTCCTTCCATTTTTTCCTATCTGCCACCAACTCTCTCCATCTTCTCACTCCCAGCACTTGAAGATCTCTTTCTACTTCCTCTTTCCATCTTTTCCTGGGTCTTCCCCTTCTTCTCATCCCTTCCAGTTCTTGAG
>Ga0123354_10004083_pt1 | contig 20526 bp, 11 predicted proteins | sample TergutLab28metaG_2_FD_97872 | JGI IMG/M metagenome (GOLD analysis project Ga0123354, IMG submission 97872) | Labiotermes labralis P4 segment gut microbial communities from Petit-Saut dam, French Guiana - Lab288 P4 | ecosystem: Host-associated > Arthropoda: Insects > Digestive system > Gut ...
CATGAAGAGTCCTAATCCAAAAATAAATTTGAGATATTAGTGCATCTCGTTGGTTTTATTATATAAATATAAAACGAAAAGTCGGAATTGTTCATATCCGTGAACACTTGAGCCCTTGTGCCCGGTTGTGGCTACTTGCGTCTTGGAGAGGTCAGGACTTCAGTCTGTATCTGCCTGTAACACAGCAGACGGTATTGACGTCCATGAGGCTTTCTTGTGAGCGAGCCGGCCGCAGCCTCACAATTAACAGCGCACCATTACACACTTCAGCGATTTGAACCAACAACATCGTTAATGAATGTGGCGACCGCACATTGATCCACAGTCGACCGTGGACATGATTGTTATGCATGCCTAGACGTGCAGAGTCAAGGAAGGAGCATCGTGGCCACTAGTGGGAGATTGCAACTTCGTGCTTCGTGCTCCGGTAGTAGGTTAAGGTGGAGAAGCTCCTTGCCGCCTGCAGTTCTCAGTGCATCCAACCGACTTATATTCACCACACACACACGCACACACACACACACACACACTCTCTCTCTCTCTCTCTTACCTGCAGGTAGGCCTAGCTCGATGTCAGGCTTCCGCCACGAAGTAGATGAGAAATGCGCTCCTCTGGGTTATTACGTACCGTGTAATAGTATTGAAGATGGAACTGGTAGGCTGTCCCGAAACGACGGTAAGGGATTACTACTACATGCTGTGTCATAGCCCAGAAAAGTGTTAGGCCTATCTTGTTCGTATTAACGTAACTTTCCTGTATCAGCTGTGAGGCCGCGATAAGGTAGCCGGTATAGCGACTCGGTACGGGCTGGACCATTCAGGGTTTGAAACCCGGTGGGGACAAGAGATTTTCTCTTCTTTAAATACCTTCAGACCAGCACCGGGTTCCACCTACCCTACTGTATAAAGGATAGCGGGGCTGATTCCCGGAGATAAAGAGTCGAAGCGTGACGTTGACAACCCACCTCCAATAGTGCAGTAGGTAAGAAAGAATACAGCTAAATTTCTACTCCTATTACCGGACGACCTTCTGTATCTGCCAAAAATTATTTTGCCATGAAACTGGCTGCGAGGTGAACAGAACAGTTGGCCACAATGGGAGCCTACCCGACTTAATTCGGGACATACCTGTTTCGAATCCTCAGACTTTCGTCTGCTACTCTATGCAGTGGTTTTTCTCGTTCCTTCCAAGAAGAAATGCTGGGGTTAGCTTGAGAGAGGCCACGGTAGCTTTCATTTCCATGTTTTGCCACTCCAGCTCATAATCATCCACTCCTTTGACAAATGAAATTGGTACTACACAATCGGATAACCTATAAACAAATAGGCGCGTGGCCGATCATCTCGACTGGACTGAGGTGGAAGCTACTGGCATCTCTGTCGTAACTGTTCTTATTATCCTTGATGTTCCTCTCCAGCACTACAGCGTTTAATTTACCCTCGTTTCCCGTCACAACATATGCCCTTTCTTTTCTGTCCGACCCTCCTGTTATCCATTTTCTTATACCCATGTTCCTCAAGTCCGATTCAACACCATCCATCCACCTTACTCTACGTCTTCTCTTTTTCCTCCTTCCTTTTTTATTTGCCTTCCAATCACTTCTTTACTGTTCTTTCACCATCCATTCTTACAGGCCCAAGTCATTCCAACGTAACGGTAAATAAGTTCATGTACTGGCCTAGACAGGCCCTGAATATTCCAGGATGTTGAGGCTTCCAGACTTAAAGGCAGATGGCACAGGAAGGTGGTAATTTTGTCAGCCCTGCTCAACGGCCTCCTTTACCCCGCAGGAAATATTCCTTGTACTCGTTTCTGTTAGTGACTAAGTCGACCCCAGGGCCATAGTGCGGCTGGAAGGATTACACCATCCGGAATCTAACCCGCGAACTTCCGGCTTGTAGCGCAGTGCTGCATTCCAATGCACGTACCTTAATTACAGTTACACTATATGGAGAATTAAATTTATTATAAATGTCTTAATTCGTTTGCTTTCTGCAGTAACCATATTCGTCGGTTGGTCCATATGTTGTTCTCAAGATTTACCTTTCCCGCGTTTTTAATGCTCCGTCCATTCAGTTCGTTAGGGTTTATGATTCGGCACCATGGTAAAAATGGATCTTGTGTATAACATAAGAATACACCAAAATTCGCCTCGAGAAACTGAGGTTGGTATCCTCGCCAAGCCGAGATGAGATTCGCTTGTCTCTCGAATACACACCGTAAACCATAACTGTGGAATGCCTGCTCATTAAACTGTCCTTGATTAATTCTGAAGTCAAGTAACTGCGCTGTTTGGGGGTTTTCTTCACATCACCTCGTGGACATCAATCCGTAGTTTTCCTTGTTTTAAATAAAACAGTCACGACATAACTTTATTCTGAAATATCAGTCTTGTAATTTTCTTGTAATTTTTGTAAGTCTTGGTCGCTGCAGTTTATTTCCTTCCAGGACTGGACTAAGGACTTATCAGCACCCCGGTACTTGTTTTGTCAGTAACAAACCCTTTCCGTAACACCGACAGAACTACGGCTGGTGTTACATCTTATCGATGGAAGGTTCCCTGCGTAATACATTTACACAAATCAGTTTCACTGCTTTGCCGCTTTATTTATGTTGAGATGTTCACAGCAGAGAGCTCAGTCAGTTAAGGAAATTAGTTATACGTCAATTATATATCCTTAGTGTAATTGGAATTGGTTGTGAGGAGAGGTTGTGTTTAATCTTACCCGGTTACCTACCGCATTTTACCTTCATTCGGAGTGAAAAACTACGAGGGAATTGGGTTCAATTGAAGTTCTGTATACCTTGAACACTCACGCTCAGACATTTTCAAGCAGTTGTTAATTTTTTTACTAATCCCGTAGAGAAGTTCAATCAACACTCCGAATTCCCCTTCAAATGACCCGAAATGAATGCAAATGAAGACGCTTACAGATCTACATTTCTCGTCTTTTATTTTGAACTCTAAGAGTAATCGTTTGTTACCTACTGTGTGCTTCTTTTATGTTTCATTGTCTTTATATCTTCCGTTGAGGCTAAGCCAATCGACATCAGTATTACCAGCAGTGATAACGAATGTGATAAAGTCAGGATTGCTATGTAATCAGCTGTTCAAAATTTTGCCTAAGAAATTCGAGTTTCTGGTATTATATTTTCCACTTCCATTTCTTAAAATAGTTAGGGGTTATTAATTTTATGAGCACCTTGCAAGTGTATTTCTAGCATTTTTGCACATCCTGATGCACGTCGTTAGCGCTGTTAGAACTACTAGGTTTCTAGTGCTATCATTCCGAGTCAAAAAAAAACGGTACGAATTCATCCCTCCGAAGAATGACATTTATGGAAATGATATATGAAAAGTTACTTCCTAAATGACAGAGAACGCAGCCGGTCTCCATTTTGAAGATCAGCCGGCTGATCCTCTGTTATGAAGTATTCGGCGTACCAAGCACACAAGTCCAACGGGGGAATGGAGGAGATTGCATAACGAGGATATAAACGATTTGTACTCCCCATCCAATATTGTGCGGGTGATAAAATCGAGAAGAATGAGATTGGCTGGGCATGTGGCGCGTATGGGTGAGGAGAGAGAGTGTATAGAGTCTTGGTGGGGAAACCGTAGGGAAAGAGACCACTGGGGAGACCTAGGCGTAGATGGGTGGATAATATTAGGATGGATCTCCAGGAGGTTGAATGTGGGTATATGGACTGGATTGGGTTGGCCCAGGATAGAGACAGGTGGCGGACACTTGTGAGTGCGGTAATGAACCTTCGGGTTTCGTGAAATGCGGGGAATTTCTCGACTAGCTGCAAACCAGTTAGCTTCTGAAGAAGGACTCTGTACCATGGCACCATGGAGTAAGTAAGTAAGTAAGTAACTGACAGAGAACGCAGCCGGTCTCCAATTTGAAGATCAGCCGGCTAATCCTCTGTAGGTAAGTATTCGGTATACTAAGCACACAAGTCCACTGTGCTAGCAAAATGAGGCGGTTTTTAATGTAACGTCCCCTTGGTGCATAGTGTTATTAGATAATACAGGGCGCAAATTTTCGAACACGTCGCTGAAACGAAAAATTCCACACCTACCGAGTTGAATATGGAGTCATCAGGTAAATTTGACTGTACTTAGGGTCTCGGTTCAGAGATTTGGCGCTTGTGTTTTGATGGTTGTAATGCTCATGTGCGACCCTTGTGATAAAACGTGTCAAAGCTACAAAAACGACTCGGTTTCCCAGACTTCATATATCTGTCGAACAGGAAGGTATTCCACGTTTCATGATCTCAGAAGTAGATTAAGTTGCAATTTAATTTTCTTTAAACATTAAAAGTGTGAAGATGCTTGGGTCTTGTAACGGGAAATACGCGTTTTGACGCAAGGTTCAGACCGTAGGATTAAATGGGAGGAAAATTAAGGTGGTAAATAAATGCCCCACTGCCCATAAGAGATGTTATAATTTATGGCATTTCGAGTCCGCATTTACGGAGCTGAGGTTTATGAGTCCACGTTAATTTGAACGAAATTTAGCTATCATTCCTAGAGGATATGTGACTAGCCGTTGCTTTACTAGCCCACTATGATTGTTGCTGAAGAGTGATTCTTCTGGAATGTAATGCTGTGTCGTAGGGCAATGGCGTACCCAGGAAGTTTGTTCGGTGAGGTTCAATAAATTCAGTTGAGGACAGAGGACAGTGAGAACGGCGATCTGGGGTCGGTAGCCCCCTAGTCAGGGGTTCTGGAGGCAGCTGGAATTTGGTACAAGAAATTTTATTCCACATAGTAAGATTTTATTAATTTTTGGTGCTTTAAGACTTTATGATAACAACCAATTTAGATGTCATTGCTAATGTAAAACAATTGCGAACCTAGGTAGTTTTAAAAATTTACTGCCTTTTTTCCTAACATCTTGGGGTGTTGGCTTCCTACATTCAGCAATTTTTAACAGTTTTCACAACCGGGTTGAGTTTGGCACGATTTTGGAGTGCCTTCGGAATTTCTGGGGGGGGGGGGGGTTGAACACCCCAAACCCCCTTCGGTATGCCCCTCCCCCAGGGTAAGTAATTCCCGCTGTTTCGAAGTATTCTAATATATTCAGCTCCTTGACCCGGAGGATGAAATTACCATAGTTCGAAACGGCTCGAACCAAGTACCCGAGATATAACGTGGTATATCAAACGACCTGAAAATTCTAGTATCATTTGCTTTCATCACGTACTGTATCACATCTGCTTGTCAAAATATTAACAAAGGTCAATAGATTATTGATCACAAAGTGCAAGACTCTTTTGATGTTTGTGTAACCGTGTATCATTGATACAATTACATAAAGAGCTAACTAGATGCAACAATAATAGTTTTATTAACAATTTCAATCAGCTCAACATGTTTCGGGCAATAATTTCGCCCATCCTCAGGAGCACTAGACTGTGTTTACAGCTTGTGGTATAAAGCACCGACGATGCTGCCTGCTGGTGACCAGGATGAGGTGGAACTGTGGTCACCAGCAGGCAGCATCGTCGGTGCTTTATACCACAAGCTGTAAACACAGTCCAGTGCTCCTGAGGATGGGCGAAATTATTGCCCGAAACATGTTGAGCTAATTGAAATTTTTAATAAAATTATTGTTATTGCACCTAGATGGCTGTTTATGTTATTGCAAGAATCTTATTTTGTTTTGGGAAGTAACGAGTTACTTTGCAATGAAATTCTTGTAATACGCAGTGGGTCGTAGTGATTGTTGCAGGCCTAAGTATAAACACAAGCACATGGAAGCACGGTGGATCTGATTTCGTCTAAAAGAACAGTTTGTATAGAACCGAGAACAGTTGAAGAACGTGATGTGGGACGCTAAGTGCTGTGAAGACTATTCCTCACTGTCAGGACACAACGGTATGGATCTAACAGCAGCATCATTCATCAACCTGATGGCTCCGTCCCAACGTTACATGTCACAACACGGCGCTCTGAAAGAATTCTTTTGCCATATAGTAAGAAGTTTGTGTACCGCCTGTTACGCATTTTTGTGTACGACTTCGTTACGGCACGCTCGGTTTTTGTAATTCAACCACAGCGTTTACGTCAAATGCGAATTGTGAAACGCAAAATGGGCCCAGTATTCCTGGTTGCACTCATAGCACACCACGCTCAAAATTTAATACCACGCAGTTCCACTTTACGAATTAACACGGTAAATTTGTTATTTAGAGATTATAGTATTCAACGAGATGAAACCAAACTTCGCCGGTAAAAAGAACGGATAAGGGGTTTGTTCCTCCATCATGTATTCCAAGAAGGTAGCAGGTCACAAAATACAGCCTGTTGTGGAGTTCATGAATCATAAATGTCTTACATGGATGTCGGATCAGCAGTATTGTTTGCAGTTCGGGCTCATGATTCAGTTGTCTCTCATCTCGTAACCTATTTCACCTCGTTTTTTTTATCTCAGTAATTAACCAATTTGATGCACAAAATTTTTATTTTACAGTAAGTAAAACAAAAACTACTCAGTACCTCATTTCTGCTTGTTTTATTTCTTTCTAGAATGAAACCTGTTGCTCGAAACCTTTTAAAGATTTTGTAGATTTCTATCGAATTTGGAACCGGCTGATTAGGAAACTTCCGTCTGAATTTGTGACGATGTAGGACCGCTCGTTTCCTACAGACACAAAGTGTTTCGGTGATGGTCTGTTGCAACTTTGGTCTGTTGCAACTTAAGACGGACGGTCGACGACTCGAGAGACAGAAATAACTTCTCCGCGACGGCGTGGGTGTAGCCCGGCTCTCTAACTTTCCCAAGTTCGGTGCAATTGTTTCAGTCGGCAGGAAGTGATAAAATATATGAGACAGATAAACTTGTAAAAAAGTTAAAGCAGTCCCATTACAGGCCTGAACAGGCTTCAAGGGTTCCAGGAAGTTAAGGCTCCCAGATTTCGTGACAACGCCACAGGATGGTGATAAGGTTGTCAGCCTTACGCACCGGCCACCTTTGCCCCCAGAAAATACTCCCGGTACTCATTTCTGTTGGAGGCTGAGTCGACCCCAGGGCCGTAGTGAGATCGGAAGAATTTTGTATCAATAAAAAATCCACTGACACCAGCTGGGATCGAACCAGCGACTTTAAGATTTGTAGCATAGCACCTTAACCACTGTGACAACGCGGTCCCCCCAGATAAACTTGTAGTTCGTTGTTTTACTGGACAGAAGTATGTGCACAGATAGAATAACTGTCAGTTAAAATAAACTAATTAATTTACTTAGAAGCCTTTCAAAGTACACACAGTGTATAATAATACACCATAACTGTTCCGGAGAAGCGTGAACCAAAAATTCATATTGAACCATTTCCACATGTGCGGGAGCTCAATTTCATGACGTGTAGGTCAGAAGAAAGACAACCCCTGTTACCGCTGTGTTCAGAAAATTGAACATTTCCCTGTCTCTGCATAAAATCGGGTATTAAATTACATCTTAATATAGTAACCGCGTATGTTTTTTTCGGCTGCAGATATTAGTAAGTAAACAGAAACTTAAGTTTATTTACATTGCTCACTCAATAACATAAACAAGGAAATTACGACGATTTCCCGTGTAATGTCTGTCGTCACTTGCTCAGTTCTTACGCTTCGTCTGCATCACATGTATCTTCTTACATGGCAGAGCTGTAAAGCTAAGAATGATTCCTGTGTAAACGGCATCTGTAATGTTCTTTCTCCCGGGAGCTCACGGCTGACGCATCAGTGGGGCAGGAGCTGTGCTCCGGGTTGTTGGGACTGCTGCAGGACAGCGTAACGATTTAGAGCCGCGCCTGCAGGCCTGAGTGACCTGAGAGGCAAGTTGCGTCTCACGTCGGAGGTCAGATGTAGACAGGTTGGTGTACTGGCCGACAGACTGACTGACATCATGCCGATCCAAACGACTCAATGAAGTCATGTCCGAAATACCCGGTAATAAAACTGTTCTATTAAAAATAATAATATTACCCCACATTTTACAAGTACGGTGGGGTATGCTAGAACGAACGTAACTGGTTCTAGAACCTCGTTCGTTATAGCGTCTGTTCGTTCTAGCATACAATGAAATACGAGTATATGTATTTAGGAGTAATCCGTTCCAGCCTTGAGCAAAGGTACGATCCAACACAACAAGTTAAACAGGAAAAAATACACGTATAATACAAAATCGAAAATATAAGTGTAAAAATAATATAAAATTAATTTATTTAACGTTTATACACTGCGCAAATAAGCAGATAACTGAAATAAACTGATAACTGAACCTTACAAACAGTAATGAACAGAATGACTGGCCCTCTAATCAAAGCGGGAAGGCCCGACACGTCAAGCGCACGCGCGTGCTACGTCGGCCGATAGTATTTCTCCGCGTCGTTGTAGCATTCGTTCGTTGTAGCATACCCCACTGTAAGGAAAACACGCTATTCTTAATTTTCGCGGGAATTTTTACGTATTTATACTCGACAGACGACAGCACGGAACAGTTTCCAAACATCAAACGTCGAATATTTTAACTAGCAAAACAGAATGTTCCATAACTTCGGATACTCAAGCGTAGGAGTTAATCTGACGTACAGAAGAAAATCAGAATTCTTTACTCCACACGTGATCCGTAAGTGTTAATACATTTTTATATCTTCTATTATAAACAAACTCTAAACAGTTCCACTATATTTATAAATTGATAAATTTTTACAGTACCACACTGCTATTTGAGATCGGATTTACAATACCAGTTGCGTGCTTCATTTCCTCACCAGTAGACATGAAATATACAGAAAGGTCTTTAAATTCTTTTTATGATGCTTTGGATGTTTGTTGTAAATTTTATTGCACATTTGATTATTTATTATTCGTTTATTGTGAACAATATTTAATGTTGCACGGTGCAAAAAACGTAAAATATTTAATGTGTTATATCAAGTTGTTTGTGAAAGGAGGCCTCTTCTACTGTCCAAGTATAGCACACTTTCCGTTTATGTATTTATATCCTCTACCTGTCGCTGGTCGAATGAACGACCGAAACATGTCATAGAAAATAATAGTAAACGAACGAAGAGTGTTCGGATGTTGTGTTTTTGTGAAGTGGATCGCTAATAAGTCCTGCATCCTGGGCCGACAAGAATTCGGTGACACTTTGCCCTCACTACAACCATTTAGTGCTTCATCACTCTCTCCATTCTTACAGTCATTCATTCTCCCATCCCGTCCTGCAGTCGCTAGTTATGCTCCTGTTTTCCTGGCGCTGGAAGTAAATACTCGAATACAGTTTAGCAGGTTTTGACGGCCATCATTTCTCATTTTATGGTCTATGGGTTAATACAGTGTGTAGTGTAATCAGTTCATTCTCCTGCAATGATTGCAGTATTATCACTATCATCATCAACGACATAATCATGAACGTGTCTATGTTTTAGGACAAAGAAGCTGTTCCTTTAAAGATCGAGGTATTCCTGGTTTTTCCGTCTTCGTCTGGGTCGTACTGTGTACCGTCGGCCCTTAAGCATCAGTGATTATACTGTGAAAATACTGGCGGTTTGAAATGCATATTCTCTGATAGATCTCCCTGATGGTTACCTGTCGATTTAAATAAGTACGATAAAAGTTCAATGTAATCTAATAAAGGTAAAGGTCTCTCATAACATGCAAGTGTAGGAAGGGGTGGGAGGGAGTAGCTATAGAGCTCTGTCATTCTTAACCTCGGCACTAGGTGGGGGTGGATGGCCCCTTTAACCCGGAAAGAGCCGTGGTAGCCACTGTAGAAGAGGCTGGGAGGCCCATTGTGTATTAAGATGATAATCTCATGTTATTTGTCAGATGCTCCACGGTATGTTCCTAATACTATAATCAAACGTGATCTACAAATACCAACGGTCAAACAAGAAACACGAAAATTCAGTGCAAACTACCGAAAACGACTCGACACTCACTCCAACAACCTAGCAAATACATTATTTAAAGAGAAATTCGGAACTCGCAGACCTAAGAGACTGTATCCTACTGTAACCTCGTCACTAATCGTTAACTAACTCAGCAACATTCACCAGAGACAACATCAATCCTTGCGATTGAGAATAGAAGGGAGAACTTCACTGGAAGTATCTCCTACATGCCATTAGCGCTATCTACACAACGGTTACTAAATGTCTCCGGACAGATTGTAACAAACAAGGAATTCAAATGAAAAAAAATGTTATTTGTCTTAAGATCGTACAGTGGTCACGTGTAGAATAGTGCACTGTATGAAAATGAATTGCTTACAAACACTAAACGTGTAGGATTCGGTAAAGAAAACGCAATTCAATAGTTAATGCACCCATTAGCTGCAGGCATTGTTATAAATGGATGTAACCAGAATGTGAACATTTGTGCTGCTTTTCGGATTCCTGTCCTGCAGTGTAACCGCTGCACAGTGCATGGCGCCGTGCCCCCCCCCCCTATCTCATTGCACAATAAATGCTGCAGTTCACTTTGCTTCACGTAACAGCGTCATATCCGGTCGTTGTGAACTCATTCCGGAAACCCGATGACTGTTTAACCTGCATGGTTCAGTGCTCACCGCAAATGATAGCAGTTTGTTCAATTATTACTGCCGTGCGTCTGATGTACAAATCGGGGATACGAGAGGGAACGGCATGGGTGCATGAAATTTGGGAGCGCGTTGCTCATTTATTCAGCAGTGGAGTGTCACGTACGTCGAAACACGTCAGAATACAGGCAAGCGAAATCGTCATGTGATGTATTCCAATTAAAGACCGATGAGTGCACACATTCATTATTATCACCATTTTATTAACAGAATATCGCTCTGACGCATTGCGGCCCTCAGAGGGCCATCCCCATGGAGTATGACTGATACAGATCAACAAAAATTAAGAAAATGAAACTGAACTTTACATATGGTAAATCTTTTTTTTTTTTAATTTTACATCTGGAAACTCATTTTCTTGAATTTTTCTTCTCGTAATTCATGTTGTTTTATTTTACATTTGGTAACTTCTTTGTTGAATTTTACATATGGTAACTCATGTTTTTTAGTTTTAATCTGGTAACTCTTTGTTGAATTTTACGTATGGTAAAACATGTTGTTTAATTTTACATCTGGTAATTCTTTTGTTGAATTTTACTACTGGTAATTCATGTTGTTTAATTTTACATTTGGTGAATATTTTGTTGAATTTTACATATGGTAACTCATGTTTAATTTTACATCTGGTAACTTTTGTTGAATTTTTACATATGGTAACTCATTTTGTTTAATTTTACATCTGGTAACACATTTTGTTGAATTTTACATCAGGTAAATCATCTTGTTTAATTTTACATATGGTAACTCATTTTCTTGAATTTTAATTTGTAACTCGTTTTGTTGAATTTTACATCCGGTAACTCATGTTTAATTTTACATCTGGTAACTCATTGTGTTGAATATTACATCTAGTAACTCACTGTGTTTAATTTTACATCTGTTAACTCATATTGTTGACCTTGCTGTTGAAATGTATCAGTCGTCCTCCCTGAAGAGTGATGTAGTGTTAATTAAGTGGTGTTAATAATACATGTGTGCACTCTTTGTCTTCATTTTAAATAGTGAAATTAGTGCAGGGATATGAACAGGATAGTGTCGTGTAATGTGTTTATGTTGACGAGGAACGGTCATTGAACAGTAAAGTTGTCTGCAGAATGAAATTATCTTACGTAATTATCGACTAAAATTCTTTACGCTTATAAATGCAATAAGAACGTGATCATGGAACGTTCCTTCGGGTACTTTTAATAAGGAACTGCCTTTATAAGTCTGTAATGCTTGCAGAAAGCTTAGATTTTGCTTTCGTAAAATGTTGTCATACAAATTTAACAATTCTGACACCCAGTCAAATATTTTGCAGGAAACAAAGTGTTCGTATTTGCCATTTCACTGCACAGTGTGTTGTGATTCTACTTAAAATGTCTCACATGTCAGTGTTATGTCACGTTCACATTCAACGATACACCTCGTATGGTTGTTTCGTTGTTTACCTTCTGTAAATATTGCACAAGTAAAGGTAAACTTCACCCAGGAACAGGCCACGAAGGCCCAGAGGGGGAGTAGAGGTATAACTCTACTCCTTCTTTAACCTCGCCGCTAGGTGGGGTGGGTGGTCAACGAAAGGCCCCGGCCGCCTTATCCCCGGGAAAGACCCGGTACCCATTGTATAGGAGGCTGGTTAGGCGTCAGGGCCGGTCTGGACAGGTGCGGAAATCTCGACACCACCAGGATTCGATCCCCGGACCTTCCAGCCCGTAGCGAGTCGCTTCCCTGACTGAGCTATCCCTGCCCATTGTAAATATAGTATATGGCATAAAACAGAGTCGCCTTTAATTTATATGGCTTTACGAGAAAATTATATTTTTTGTAGATTTTACGATTCCATTCCGTTTCTATGATCCTCGTGTAAATTACCTTATGCTACAGATGTGTTGTAATCTCTGCAGGTTTCGAAGCCTTCGATAGTGGACTATTATTTCGAAACATTTCGGACGTAATGTATTATGAATTAAATAATATATTGTTGTTTCTGCATACTGTCAATATCCATCTCGCCTTTTGGCAAGGTTGCGACCATAAAATGAGTCATTATGTCAGGGAGAGACCAGTTTAACTATAGTGAATTCTGTCTTTAATGTAACCGCAAGGGACTTAACTTTTTCGGTTGTTCGCAGTTTCCGTTTCAAACAGGTGATTCCAGTTTGAACTCTAGTGACTGTAAAAGTTTTCGCAAAAATACAGGTTACGTTACGCCCAGGTTCAGTTTCAGACGTTTCAGTGTATATTTAGGATGTTTCTATTTGATTTATTTTTTTTAGTTTAACAAGCGGAGAGAAGAGAATAGTGCACATATTTTAGATGGAAGTGACACAATGCCACGCCATTTTTGTAGTAAATTGTCTCCGTAATCTCCCTGTCTTTTTTATTTAGAGGATGTACCGTGTATATTGCATAGAGAGACTGTTGTCGGAACAAAAATTTCATTTAGACGCGCTTGAGTCTCGTATATGCGTTCGAGCTGTTATCCACTTTAACTTTCTCTAGCTTGTGAATAATCCGGAGCTATGACCATCACAAGCTGAATTTGTGTGAGGAGGAAATCATAAATCTATATTGGAGGCAAGCTGAAAGTATCTGCACTCGCTTTTTTTTTTTTGAGGTTAACATTTAAAAGCTTAAGGAGTGCTAGACGTAGTGGTAACGTCAGGGAAATTCTGCCCAGGAAAATGTGTTATTTATTCGTTATGAACTAGAGATCTCTGGAATACAAGACGTGAGACTCAAATACAAACACAACTGGATCAACCACCTTGAAAGAATGGACGACACGTGACTCCCGAAACACGCCCTCAACTACAAACCTCGAGGAAGAAGAGATCGTGGACGCCCCAGGAAACGATGGCAATGTTTCGATGCCGGAACAGGTCAAACGACCTAATGCATGGAGGAAGATGATGATGATGTTTCGTGAAGGAAAAGTTACGCGATGCGGAGAATCATTCTGTTAATCACTCCTCCCCCTTTCCTTCGATATCTTCTCCGTGCGAATCAAAATGCTCATTAATATTTATGTACCGTACATGATGTCCAACAATAGTTTTGTGCACTAAACATTGTTATTTCTAGTAGCGTTAACCTAACAACATTACTGACATTTTCTAATAGAAGTTCGCTACGAAGTGTTTTACAGTAACACATCTCCCGTGGATTATAGTCTCGAGTTATACCGGGGTGCTGATAAGTCCTTAGCCTGACCAGGAAGGAAACAGGCTCGGAAGCATGTCAGGAACGCGCGCGATTTCAACAAAATCGAGACGCGAACTGTCACGAAGTTTTTTTTTTTCCTGCAAGACAAGTCGCCGAAGGAAATTCACATCATTCTGACAGAAACATTAGCTTGTTTCCTTCCTGATAGTAACGAATCTCGGGAATATAATAGTAATAATAATAATAATAATATAATTCTTTTGAGAATGTGTAAATGGTGGCATAGGATGTACCAAATGCTCTACTAGTTATGTGTATATCTCTATGATAGCCGTGTTGTGTGACGGTTCTCGAACTTAAATATTCGTACACTGTAGTGTTAAATACACAAGTGTTCATGAATTTCTGAACTCTGTAGACTGATCGACATATTTTGATACTGTAGTAACAGGAGATGGATGATACAGATAGATACCGCAGTCCATATATGTAAACACGTAATGTCGAATTGATCCTACGTTCACCCGTCACAGAACAACGTACGTCTCCCCTCGGGATTTCTGTAGCAAAGCATTTAGTAAGCTATTCTGTGTCAATATAAACCTTGCCATTCAACACTGGCGTGACTGGAATCAAACGATGTTCCGAGTAAACAAACCTATTGACGCGAGTGATGATTTTAATGTTTCATAAACGTACTGTATTTACTTCGGTGTCCGGAGTGAGATAAGTTCCCCCCCCCCCTCCCAGTTGTTGAATGGAGCTCATGTCCGAGAGAGATATTGATCGACGTTCGTTATTTTTAGTTTGAAATAACTGGCTAATCCACTGAAGCTTTGATTTGTTTTCATTAGTGGAGGATTTCGTATAGAACTTGTCGTTATTATCTTTGTAAATAACCAACTTGACGCACAATTCTTTTTTCTTTTATTTGTTTATTCCAAATCTCTACATGTTTCGAGCAACCAAGTGTTCATCATCAGGAGAGTCAATGGTATCAATACGACCTCCGGTATATGTCACTGTATGTAAGGGACCGTGTGGTATGCAGGTTTTAAACCTGCATACCACACGGTCACCCACATAGAGCGGCATATTATTATTATTATTATTTACTGCAATTGGGTTGTCACTTGGTGACAGTGGTTATTTTATATGTATACAAAATATGAAATTTGTTACTACTAAATTTAATTCGGGAGGGCTTCATGAGAAGCATGTAGTGGCAACTTGGAATTTTGGGAACCATCTCAGCATTTGCTTTTAGACACAGGGAGACCAAGAAAAACCTGTGTCGGGGTGGCCGGTCGCAGGACCTTCCGAATACTGACTTCTAGCCAGCAGTCCGGCATCCACCAGAGTTCGTATTGATATAATTGACTCTCCTGATGATGAGCACTTGGTTGCTCGAAACATGTAGAGAATTGGAATAAACAAATATAAAGAAAAAAGAATTGTGCGTCAAGTTGGTTATTTACAAAGATTGTCAAAAAAACATAAAATGTCGTTATTAATGTGAATTAGTTTTGACCTGGGGATGAAATCTACCTAGCAACCCATATAACGCAGATGTATTTCTAGGATTCGTAATGGCTTCTCCTTACCACGGAACCATCTGGGACATCGCCGCTGTACAAAATGTTCTAGTAGCAGCCTGCTCTCAAAGTTAGCCGTTTGGAGTAGAAAGTACAAAGGAAGCTGTCTCACAGCCAACACAGAGTTCTTAAAGAAATTGCCATGGCAACACTTCCCAGGTAGGGAATTCAAATTGGACTTTGACCACTGCAGTAAGTATTAGGTACAAAGTGAAAACGCGCAGATTGCTGTTCATAGCAGAACAAATTGCGTCGGACGGTGAAGAAGCTTTTATTCTGGGAAGTTCGTGGAAATAAAAATCGTACTCAACTTTGCGATTAATTAAAGAAAGAAGCCTGAATAGAAAAACTGAGTAAATGTAAAGCAATCCAATTACAGGCCTGGATAGGCCCAGAGGGTTCCAAGGAGGCTGAGGTTCCCATATTTTAAGACAATCGGCATATGAAAGTGGTAAGGATGTCAGCCCTAGGCACCGGCCGCCTTTACTCCCCAGGAAATATTCCTGGTACTCATTGCTGTTAGAGGCTGAGTCAACCCAAGGGTCACAGTGCGGCCGAAAGGAATAAGTCAATGAAAAATTCCAATGACACCATCGTGATTCGAACCCGCCACTTTCCGGCTTGTAGTGCAGTGCCTCAGAGGAGAAAATGTCTGTGGGAGACCTAAATGTAGATGGGACGACATTAGTCAAGTGAATTTTCAAGAACTGGAACTAGGTTGTTGACGATTTATGTGGGTCGGTATGGGGTGCAGTGACTGTTGTCCTGAACAGGGCACCTGAAGCTTTGTGTTCTGCAAAAGGAGGGGAACTTCTTGTCCAGCTCAGTGGCTGTTGGGTTCTCAACGCCTGCTCCGTGGATTTTGCCATTTACCCAGTATGTCATTAAAATACATTAGCACACGTGCGTACTGAGAAATTTATTGAGGTGATGGCCCTGAAGTTACGTAAAATTTGCTTCTTTTTAAAAATTATGTTATAAAACCATATCGTAGGGATGACTGTGACGTAACGCCGTTTCCAACGGCACGTATATACAAATATAACTGTATGCCCCTTGACTTACTCACCTAATTTAAATTGTAAGGTCTACTTTTCTTGTTTTCCTTAATTTCATCTAGCACTCCCCAAGTTCTTTATTTCATTCTTCGCAATTCTAATGTACTTGACGTCAGTTTACTTCAGTGGCTGATTTCGGCTGAAGGATAAATCGCGTGAGACGTTCGATATCGTCGTGTCTACAAATTATATGTTTTTAGAAATCTCGATTTTGGGGTTCTGCAAGTCGGCAGCTCCCCCCCCCCCATTGGGAGCGCCACCATATTAATATCATTAGTGGATAACTGGCGCACTATATTTTCGCTTAATATACCAAATAAATGCAATTACAATATATATATATACACACACACACACAAACGCGCGCGCGCGCGCGTGTGTGTGTGTGTGTGTGTGTGTGTGTGTGACATTATATCCACTACACTGACAAGTATCGGAATGACCGTATCATCTTCAGGGAGTATGTACCAAGCTTAAAACCTTCTACAGTAAAATGAACTACATCTGTGTTTCACGGCCTTTATGAACTCTGCAGCCAATACGAGTAGAATCTATATAGACAGAAATATAATATGAGAATCTTTTTTGTACTGTGGGCATATGTGTATTTATATTGTAAAATATTTAAATACAAAATGTTCAAAATGTATAAAATATAATTGGAGAAAATATTCTCCTAACTCGTGGCAGTGTATATTCAAACGTCTATTGTAGTCCTTGATCGAATACGGAATGCTTCCCTGTATGATATGCGGTTAGTGTGTTCAGATGGCAAGTGCAGTACTGAGTTCCATTAAACAGGATGCTACTCCATCCTTTCAATTTGTATTACATATTCATTACGACTCTAGAACTGTAACATAATAATAATAATAATAATAGTAATAACGTGTGTGTCACTTATCTCCAAGCTTTTCAGTAAGAGGATCAGGACGGAACTGCAGTTCCGTCCTGATCCTGCTCGCAAGCTGTCAGCAAACCTGTATGACATGCACCATTGCTGTGATGTACAGTGAAAAACTCCTGATGATGGACAGAGGAACTGTCCGAAATATGTAGAGTTTTATTCCAAAAATAAATTTGAGAAATTAGTGCATCTAGTTGGCTTATTATAAGAATAGATTAAGTCTTTATTTGATTACACATACACAACAACAACAACAACACACACACACACACATATATATATATATATGTAACATTTTAGAAGTCTAAAATATATATTAAAACACTTAAAATGTTCTTACATGTTTCGATCACACGATCATCCTCAGGAAGCATACATTGTTCCTGGCTAAAGTTATAATTTAAAACATTCAGCGAATTTCTTCGTTATGTTAAATAACGAAGAAATTCACTGAATGTTTTAAATTATAAATTTTGCAAGGAGCAATGGATGTTCCCTGAGGATGATCGCGTGATCGAAACATGTAGGAGCGTTTTAAGTGTTTTAATGTAAATTTTAAGGTAAAGTGATCCCGTTACAGGCCCAGTATGGCCCAGAGGGTGGGTAGAGGTAAAGCTCGACTCTTCCATGACCACGGCACTGGAAGGGGGTGAGTGATCAGCAGCACGCCCCGGCCGCAATTTACCCCCGCGAAAGACACGGTACACATTTTACAGGAGGCTGGGTGGGCCCCAGAGCCGGTCTGGACGGACGGAAAATCTCGTCCCCACCGGGATGTTTTTATTACCAACGTACTTTTATTCAGTTACATTGTGTACATTCCAGCACATTGTAACAGACACTGTCATCGTTCCTGCCGTCAGAGTGTTCATAGGACAAGGTACATTATCACTCCCCCACACCACCGTGCCTTTCGAACCACCTTTCTCTCGTACACTATACTCGTACACCTCGCATACATTTCCCTGTCCCCTCTCTTCACACTGCACAAGAATGCAAGGTTGACACACTTTGCGGCCCATGTACAACATTGAGTCACACCCATTCCTCCCCCCAATGGGCCAGGGACCGCTTATGCTCGTATGTCTTCATACCGTGCGGGTCACGCACCATACTCGCATGGGTCGATTTCCGTTCCACTCATACCGTTGCCAAAGCACTGTAACAAAAATCACCCCGACGCTGCCGCTTCACGTTGTGTCCCTCTTGTGGGATCGTGGTCATAGGATCTCAAGATAGTTCCCAACGTTGGTCCGGCGTAGTTTGGCCTGACATGCCTTCCAGCGTGTCCTTCGCAGAATGTTGCTTTAATCTTGCTCAGCGCATGCTCGACTTTCTTTAATTCTGTACCACACCATTTGGTCCAGTATCCGTATCAACGCCCGGTGTCGCTGAGGTGGCCATGGCCGGAACTCGGGTCTCGTCGTCGAGTCCTGTGGTATATGAGCCGGGTCAATGGTCAGAATTCATGCTATACGTCGTTCGATCCAGAGCCAGATCCTCGCCCCCTCGCCGCATGCGATTACTCTATGTTGGACCGTGTCTGGTTTCCCGCAATGTCCGCAAAGTGGTGAGTCGACTAGTCTAATCTTAGGTACACGTTCATTAGTGATCAGTATGTCCTGTATCACCACATACCAGTTTATCTTTATTGCCTCCGTCGTCCAACACGAATGCAAGTTATTCCATATTCTTTCCCAATCTGCGGAAGGATAAAGTTGCATGATGCGCATCTCGCGCGGTGGATTGCCCGCCACCGCAATCCCTCGCAGCGTCCAGTACACGCTCCTACGCAATGTCCGAGAGTATTCATCCAGCTTGTAGGGGTCTATGTACGTCATTTCCTGGACTGGGTAGGCAGGTATTCGAGGGTGGGGGGAATCTGCCTTATATGGGGATTATCTCGCATCCCCTGCAGTCTCCAGTACCTCTGCCATTCCTTCATCATGGTCCCCTCTTGTTGCCCCTGAAGCCAGATCCTCGTTATCAGGAGTGCGCGACATTTGATATTCACCTCAATCAGATCCCAACCACCGTCCTCTTTTCGCCTTTGCAGTGTTGGAATTGGCAATCGAAAAAAGGCGCCCTGCCATATATACCACGCAATGGGCGTTATAATTTGTCGGAGGTTCTCACTAGGGAGCTGTAGCACTTGCGCAGTGTACCATAATTTGGCTACCATATAAACTTGTACAAATGTAATGCATTGTACTATGTTGAGGTCTCTACTGTGTGCTCCTCGGGCCAGCCTGCGTACCAAGTGCGCCAATCTCGTCCAACTTGCCAGCGCCGACTGCTTCATGGTGTTCCTCATTTTGACGCCAAGAATCTTTATTTCCTCACTATAGGGTATGCCCATTATATAGAGATGTTTGACCAGTAACATGCTTACCACACGTACTCCGTTGGAAACCCGATGGCGATAGGCGTATGGCCATATTTCCGGTTGAATGTCACGTATTTCACCAAATGCTCCCAGCGCCATTTTCAAGTTCCTGTCTTCCATTTCGGGGGGGGGGGGTAATCTGGCCACCCTCACTCGTCGCATTCCTGATCAGACTGCCTCGATTCGAACTTTGGAGATTTCGCCGTTCTCGTGTCGAAAATCCTGAATTTTATATAGACGCGTCTGCGCGGTCCATCAATTTGTATCATCACTACTTCTTGTTCCTGTAAATGCAGTGTTTCATACACCCATTCGTGTATGTCGAACGCCGACCCACGGGGCTAAGTTGATCGAAAGCACAGAAGATCGTTTGTTGCCGTTCACTCATGTTTACTGTCTGCCGCTGACAGCCTGTTGGTGTAGTATCGCCACACAAACGCGCTCATTGCTTCAACGGTAGCTTCTCGGCCGGTTCACTCCTTGCGCAAACACAACTGCACTCCACCACGTCTCGAAGCAAACAGCGGATTCGATCCCGGATCGTCCAGTCCGTAGCTCAGTCGCTATACCGACTGAGCTACTCAACTCACCATGTAAATTTTAGACTTCTTAAATTATATATATATATATAAAACTCCGTGGCCTTAGTCCACACGCGAACTATACCGACAGAGCGGCCGCCGCCGGTCGGCGAAGTTAGTGCCAACTTTTGCGGGTCCCCACAGCCGTTAATCTCTGTTTTCTAGACCTGGAGCCGCTACTTTTTTCATTCAAGTAGCTCCTCAATTGACCTCACGAGGCTCACGAGGCTGAGTGGACCCCTTTCCAGACCCAC
>Ga0123354_10004085_pt1 | contig 20525 bp, 13 predicted proteins | sample TergutLab28metaG_2_FD_97872 | JGI IMG/M metagenome (GOLD analysis project Ga0123354, IMG submission 97872) | Labiotermes labralis P4 segment gut microbial communities from Petit-Saut dam, French Guiana - Lab288 P4 | ecosystem: Host-associated > Arthropoda: Insects > Digestive system > Gut ...
ACATGTGTTGCTCCACACAGTGCTCGCGCGTTACACTTAGCGAGTCCAGTTATAAACAAAAGAAATGGAAGGAAATTATATTCCTCCCATGCCTGGTCTTAAGAGAGGAGAGAACTAAGTAAAGTTAGCTTATGACTAACATACAGTAAAGTAAGAATGCTAAAAGAAAACCACAATAAAAAAATCAATGTGTGTCAACTGCACAACATACCCATGAAGCGAGTGACATTAATTTTGATTGAGATCAAATCATGTAATGCATTGTTACATATGACATTGGTATATGTTTTTAGTTACCTGAAGTCAGTTCTGAGATATAAATTTTAACTCCGCGTATCTATCATCCGGACATTCTTTATTTACGTGAACAAGAACGTGAGAATCCATGTACTGAGAGCATTATCAATTGCACATTCCGCCGACCCAAAGATCAGCCTGAAGACGGCCCTACATTTGGGCCGAAACATGTAGCTGAATTATAACCTAATATAATCTAATAAAATATAAAGTTGTGTATGACTGTATTATGCTATATATTTTGTATTATATTTTAGTGAGAATCCGTTATTACTTTTCGAAGCCAAAACTGATCCGCGAGGGAATAAGTTTGGAAACATTTACCTACAGCATTACCTGATTGGTGATCGGTAGATCTTTTCAAGTAAAAAAAAAAAAAAACCCTACGCGGACACCACGTCCGCTTGTCCGCTTGTCCGCCTGTTTGTCTACTGTGTGTGTGTGTGTGTGTGTGTGTGACCCAGTACCAGTAATTAAGCAGTTTGTCGGGTTATTATGAAATTCGCAACGTCGAGGAAGGATGAGTTTCGTGAAAATCGGTCACGTGAGGGCAATACTTTCTTACACGCTCAAATAAACTTACACTTAAGCCCGTACCATAATATCACGTGACACCGTCCAGTTGCGATTTCCCCCTTTCTTAACCCTTCCATTATCATAATATTGTTTCATTTTGCATACAAGTAATAGCCTTTAAACGACGTGGAAACCAAAGTAACATACTCAGAGAATATTGTATAATATTGTTGTTCGTGTCATTTTATTTAAGAATGATAAACGATATTCAAAATACGCACTAATTCTTGTGCCATTTATTCTCTTCAGTGACATAAATCTCTTTCGCTGAATGCAATACACATGCGGCTATATGTCCTCTACCATCATGTAGTAACCAGTTTTACTATTATAAGAACGGCGAAAAATATCCATTGTTGGACTAAATTTGTTTATGTTTATAAAATTATTGAACTGCAAAGATATAAGCGAATGCAGTAATATCAAAACTTGTGGGCCAAGTGTTCCTTCGTGTAGGCCTTAAATCGAATTACTTACATTTCTAAATATTTTGTTTCCCTTTAAGAGGCAAGTTACGACACGTCTGTACACGCTATGCAATTTTAGAAAAGAAATGATATTTATGGCTGAAAACATGGGTCACCTCAAGCAACGATGATGCCGTTTTTGTGTCAAACCATAAAAAAAAATGTTGACGCTTAAAACTTAACATTTATGTGCCAGTTACACAAATGAGAAACTCCAAATACTGCACATGCGCAAATGATTTTGGGTAGGGGTTACTGAATGCGCGCAGAAACGAAATGGAACTCCAAGTTTATAAAGTACTTTTATAAAACGTTTGTCATTTTGTATTACTTACAAAAATCTGAAAACATTTTCCGATCACAAAACGCCAGAAAACAATTTTCTAGCAACTAATAATTTCTACTGTAGACACGTATTTAATGCAGTTCCTTTGCAGTAGAAGAAATTTTGGAGCTCTGCATTTACGATCCAAACTTTGGCCATTGTCCGTTACACATAGAATGATATAAAACTTTTGCTGACTTACAGTCTGTCCTGACTCCTGTGGGGACCTGGCCGCCATGGTGACATTGAGTACTGCAGCACCTGATTGGGCCGGACCTCGGGAACACTACTCCCATCTGGCGGTGCTCCATTGAGACGGAGTTTCCGAGGAACGACACAGTTTCGCACAGTTTCGCATCCTGCACAGACGACGATGAAAATTAGTAAATAGCCAACTAATCCCACGTAGTAGAACGCTCTTTCAGACAACGATTTTCGACTAACAGGTCAACAGATGTTTGATCTTGTATAAACAAATCTACGGTGTGTCTCAGGGTTCAAGTGGGCCAAAGGGTAGGGATGAGGACGGACGGCCGAGATCTACCCGGCGTCCCAACAACTTTTGAATTTCTGGTAACCGTGCACTTTGATAAGTTCTTGTAATAAAACCAACTAGATACACTAATTTTTCAAATTTATTTTTGGAATAAAACTCTACATGTTTAGAATAGTTCATCTGTCCATCATCGGAGTTTTTCACTGTCAGGCTTGCTGACAGCTTGCGAGTGGCGTCCAAAAACAAATTTGAAAAATTTGTGCATCTACTTGGTTTTATTATAAGAATCCCAACAACTGTACATGTAATTCTACAACAAGCATTTCTCGGCATCATATTAATGTCTCCCACCGACTGTCTGTTACAAGTCGCCACAATCCCTGTGCGGCCCCGTCAGCACCCGGTAGACAAGAAACTCTACGACTCGCCGGTACCGATAAGCAGGAACAAAGAAATGTTTTTTAGCTTTAAGATAACATCGCGGCAGCGTCTTTCACGGTCCAGGATGGCTACGGTCCGCATCACATTATTCAGTTAAATAATGTAATATTTTTATTATCAACCCAATTGAATTTTATGCATACAGGCACAGTGACATTGCGTAATCCCATTACACATCTGTTCTGTATTTCCCGTGGCACTGCAGCCTACGACAAACGTCCGGCCTTAGATACAGCAGGACATGAGTTGAGCGGGGGCAGTGCTTTAAAGGTTTGTACCTGCTTCTGAGCCAGACGAAGCCATTCACACAATCACATTCCACGTTCTTAAGATTCACTTTAATATTATTCTCCCTTATACGCCTAGATTCATATCCTTTATACATTCACGTGTTTCTATTAACAATTTTGCAAGTCTTAAATATCTCTCATATTTCCCACGCATGCCATATGATTTATCATATTATATACTTGATATGTCGCCTTCTACTGTACCTTTTTTTTTTAACAACAATAGCGTTATTTTTATTTATTGCTTTGTCTCTCAGAATAATTCGTAATGCCGATCCGAAAAATCTCTTTGCATAAATTTCTTTCCCCTGTCATCTTAGATTTTAATTCGCACATTTCTCTGCCACGCTGAAAGAACATTTCTGGCAGTGCACCATTAAATTTATTTCTGCTCCCATATTTCCAAGCAGCACCTTCTACATGTTTCGAGCACATGTGCTCGAAACATGTAGAGGTATGAAATAAACTTGTTGTAAAACAAAAATTTTGTGCATCAAATTGGTTAATTACTGAGATAAATGTACTGAGATGCACGGTCAGCCAAACGTAAAAAAATTATATACTAAGATTTAAATATTAAAATCACATTACTCACCCAAATATATCTTGTGTATAATTATTTTTACTTTGCTGGTTTCTTTAAAGAAGAAGGTAGAACAGCCTGCATAAGAAATAAGCGGGAATAATAGTATCTTAAAACGCTCATTGTGATATTAGTAAGTTTGATATAAAGCAGTAATGTCACTTTGGCAATTCAGAATTATACATTATCAGATCTGGAAAGAGGAATAATCGACCCTTGGAACTAACACTGCCGGTTGCGGTACTGCAAGAGAGTACCCGAGGAATCAAATAGTGGGATGTGGGCCTCAGATTGTCGAAGATAAATACGTAGTGGTTATGTAATCAAGTTTGAAGCAGGGACAAACAATGGCACAAACATCAAACAGAGCGATGTTTGAGAAGCCGCCCTAGCGAATGGGACACAGAAAACAAGGTGATCGTCTGCTGTCTGTCACGTCCTACAAAGAGACGTGGTTGGGCAAGCTGCAAGGCATGGCAAGCAGTCACATACATTAATATACGTAGCCCGGTTGATGCTGGTATTATGTAGACAAATAATGCCTTCAGCCACCGAACTGTCTTGTAAACTAAACGTACACAAGTGTCTTGTATGTTGTCCGTAATGTGATAATATTCTGATTACTCCGGCAGTCTGGCTGAAAATTTCTTTCTCTCCTATTTGTACGGTTCTCTATCCTCTGCTGAAGACAAAGTGTCAAATTAGATGACGCTTGCCCGACATATGACTTTCTCGCAGCGGTGTTTTTGGAGATTCTAGTCTGGTGGGATGTGACACAATGCCCGTTGGTAAAAGGCACGCGAAGTTTCAAAGGCATTAAATCGTTCGAAGTGTAGTAGACAAGTAAAAAAGTATAATATTCCAGAATACGAATTTTTTAACATTCAGACATATTTAGTCTTAAAAAGCACAGTGATTACTACATGTGCCGTCAGGTCCAACAGCACAAATTCTGCACATTGCACTTATTTGCTCAGTAATGATAATGAAGGAAAAAAAACCATTATTTCCCCATACGGCAGTAACCGAATAGTCTTTATAATGGAAGCACACTGCGTTCTCTGTGAAGCAAACTGAATATTTGTGTATAATGTAGATCCATTTTAGTCTTCAAAGGATTAATATGAATTTATTATATTACATTTAAACTATATATTATTAGGTAAAGAGTTCAGATGTGATGCTGTCTCAAACCAGCTTTGAATAAAAGGGGGATTTTGAATGAAGATTTTGGACGGATTTTGGAGGAAACGATCCAGAACAATCATAGACACTGGGGCATCCCAATCAAAAAGAAGTCCTAATCAAGGGCTGTACAATTCGTTTGTTCATAAAATAAAATTTGTGACACTTGGGGTTGAGGGGAGTGGGTGGACTTTTGGGTGTAACTGAGTAAAATGACAGTCACACATCTACATAATTCCATTTTTCCGAGTTTCCAAATTTAAATTAACAAACTACTAATTTTATTAACCAAAATAAAAAATCGTCTATAATAGAACAATTAGTGTAAGTATATTTCTTATTTTCTGTAGCGTAACTGCCGAAATTAGGAATAGACCGCCTCATTTAGGTTCCTAGATCACAAAATTAGACACACACACACACACACACACACACACACACAAACACTCACAAATCAAATAGGTCTCCTCTGAACAATTGATCAGCTCGTCGCAGATGCCACTACCTACACAACACACAACAAACAGAAGAGACAACATCCATGTCTTCAGCGGGATTCCAACCCGCGATCCCAGCAATCGTGTGGCTGCAGAACCACGCGTTAGACCGTACGGCCAACTGGCTTGGCAACTGTACTTTACTAAAGAGATTTCTTAGTGAATTCGCGTATGTATAACGGCAAGGGAATGGTCTGGTTTAAATCCATACCTCCCATCGATGACATCACAGATGATACTCACAACGAACGGCAGTTATGAGAGTTAAAATATGCGTACTACAGCGGTGTAAGTCTGGAGGAAAATCAGAAAGAGATTCAGCCAGGGATTTCGACTCTCGAACGAAATATTAACCCAGGTTTTACTGTGTGCTAGTCGGAAGCAACGCAGCAGCGTAAAGTCAATCGCCCTGCAGCTACGCTTAATACATAGCCTATTTGTTACAGAACATGATTCTGGGTAAGACCAAGTACTGATGTTACATTCTTCACAATCGGACTTACACTGGAGAAGTCGTAGACATCTGTCACAAGTCCCATCTCCGGAACCGCTTACCGAATGTAAATTATAACCACATTTTTAAACTGGACTGCATTGGAAGTTATCAGAAAAAATTATTTTTACCTTAAAAACCTGAAACAAAAGATAATTTACTTGTAAGTATTAAATACTACAACATTTTTAATTTTACTAGCATCTGTTGCATCAAATATAAGCAATATTAAAAATACACTGTAAACACCGAATGTTTAAAAGGTATTTCTATTGCAAAACCAACTAGATGCACCAATGTGTCAAATTTATTTTATTTTGGAATGACACTCTACATGTTTCGGACGGTCTTTCCGTCCATCATCATGTGTTCAAGACTGTATATACAGCAACAGGCATTTGTCAAGCAGATACGGCTGTCTACTTTATTTTATTTTGGAATGACACTCTACGTGTTTCGGACGGTCTTTCCGTCCATCATCAGGTGTTCAAGACTGTACATACAGCAACAGGCAGTATCTGCTTGACAAATGCCTGTTGCTGTATGTACAGTCTTGAACACCTGATGATGGATGGAAAGACCGTCCGAAACATGTAGAGTGTCATTCCAAAATAAAATAAATTTGATGCATTGGTGCATCTAGTGGGTTTTACTATAGAAACAATATTACGATGCACGGCCCTATGAAAGTGCAAAGTTTAAAACGCGCTACAGACCAATTGCCATTTTCTAATGAACGAACTCTCCTGATACAAGGAAGTGTAAGCACCAAGTATGAATGAATTGTTTGGTACTGAACTGTATGATAGGACTGATGAGATGCCCTCTACTCTGGGGCAGTGACCAGGTAGGTAAACATGGCGGGCTCCTTCGTGAACAGCTGACACAAGGTCGGGTGATAAGAAAAGTATCAAATTTTCGTGGTACCTGAATTTTCACTTCCGTGTCCACAGGAGTGAGCGACTGAAACCTGTTAAGAGCCAGTTTAATCCATTCCATACGCTCACAACCCATGTCATTAAGATCCATTTTAATATTATCCTCTAACACATGTCTTAGTCTCCGAAGTCTTCCATGTTTTTAAATTAAAAATTATGTACAGACTTCTCATCGCCATATTCATGCTGCATGTCCTGTTTATCTCGTAAAATCACAGAAATGCCTGGTGAATAATACAAGTTATGAAATTCTTCACTGCGTAACTTTCTTGAACTTCAGCTTACGTGCTCTGTCGTGCGTTTAGAAATTTCTTCGTCCCACAGTCTTTAGTTAGACACAGTAAAGGAAAACGTTTTACGACAGGAATATGAAGAAATACAAGAACTTGCAGTGAAACGGAATATGGAGACAAACGGCCCGAGAAAGGGGAACAGGCCAAGCGGGCAATAAAAATGACTTTGGCGTCCATACTAACGAATTTTACAGTGCAGAGGTTTGGGTTGGATTGGGGTGGGGGGGGGTGGGGGGAGAGGATTATCGAACAATGGTAACAACTTTATAGGAGGAGAGCAGGGGACATTTTATGTTTTACAAACGGACTGAAACACCATTCAACCCTTCTCACAAACTATTTATATGTCTATATTTATGAATAATATCACGCAATCTTCTAAAAACGAGCGATTATAATTGGAGTTCAAATGACTGTGCGATGAAAATATGAGAGTTGGACTCTACAGATTTTATAATATGGTTACAGGTATGCCTACCCTCACCGCAATTATGCGATTACACACGTGGGAGTCTTTTGATAGCTGCGTGCACCCTGGAGTCTAAATCCTACGAAAACCGATTACGTACAGAACATGCCTGGCTTTTATACCCTGAACTATACCACCATTCCGCTGAGAATTCAATACATTTCACTTCATAACCATACTCCGAATTTTCTTTTCTGATACATTATTTCTGCACCGATGTCATTTCTTGACGGTGGTCTGTGCTTCAACGGATTGCATGATAACGGGTGACTGCATCGTTCGCTGAGATTCAGGAAACCTTCGACAAAGGCTGAAGAACACGAGCAATAGAATCGGTTACGTTTAAGAGCATTTAAGTTATAGCCAACCGCTCTTAGGAATTCTTCTTGATCTTTGAATGGGAAATACGAAGTACTCTAAGAACAAATGCACAGTCCTATGCTGACTGAAACGTACTCCACATGAAATGATATCGAAATGAACCTGGGTCTGGACGATGAGAAGCCGGCGTCACGCTGCCGGATGTATATAATTCGACGTACTTGTCATATAGCAAGCTGCTGTAATATGCACGCGTTAATCCACTACCTGTGTCAGGTTATCGTACAGTCTGTCTTACTATTATTAAAATAACACAGCCGATCCCACTGGCCGCGCGGTCTAAAGCGTGTATCTGCGGCTGCCCACTTGCTGGGATTTCGGGTCGTCTCTTGTGAGTGTTGTGTATTGTCACGGAGAGGTCTCTGCATCGGGCTGATCTCTCCCAGAGGAATCCTTCCGAGTGTTGTGTGTGTAACTGAGTGTCATCATGAATCCTCTATAATGCGGCGGTTTTGGCCCAATGGGGCTGTTGCGCCATGGTACCAAAAAAAATAGCAATGATGTGTTCATAATGCTCGCCTATATGGAAGCACTGTCTGTTTTCTTTTTTCCATTCGAAGTTAAAATAGATAATTTCAACTCCTACGTCCAGCATACATCTGTCCGTGTATGAAAACATGTACGTCATATATCGCGTCCAAAAAGTACAATAATTATCCTTGAGATTTGTTGATACTTACGGAACTCGGCACGCCACTTTTAAAGCCTTTTATACTTAAAATCCTTCAATGCTTGTATTTCAGCACACAAGTAGCTACAACGTGCCTTTAAATGTATACAGTGCAAACTAAAATATTTATATGCATCATAACAATAGCTGCATAATCGATGATTATCCTTGTGCTACCCCTTGTCTTCTTTCATCATCCTTTTGGTATTATTACAGCGCAGATGTCATCACTTGGTGTGCCGCAAACTGGTCGTGCTAAGCTATACTGCTTTCTAGATGCTCAACTCTTCATTGAGATTCAGCTCGTACTTCACAGAGAACACAGTCGATGCTCAACTGCTTCTTAGGCCTCAGTTCATACGTCACATAGAACACGACAAAAACAATACCCAAGGTAACTGAAAATTGTTATTGTTCGAGCTTTTGAATCACCCTACACTCTGCTCGTCCATGAATCAAATTCGTGTTGCTACATCATGTTGTCATTATGCAACAAAGTGCACTGCCACATTAAATTCAATGTACATGAAATCGACATTCATTTTAAATTACGACGAACATTATCATTAAGTAAAACGTAATTCAGGTGAAATAGGAACAACTACATGTCACACAATTATTTCACTTTCTGCATACCAATTTCATACATAACCATTGCGTATTAAATGCGAAACGTTAAATTGCGCAACTGTGTTTGTAACTCATATACAAATGATACAATGCATGCCCAGGACAACATATTCAGGGACGAATGTCATTTAAATTTTTGTCGATTATGCGTTGATTTGGGGCGGGGATTACATACCGTCGAATAAGGTGGGAAGATAATAATGTAAGGCAAAACAAAGGCTTGGAAGAGACAATGGTCTGTATGATCTCTTTCAATAAATACTGGGAAACATAAAAAAGTTCAACCAGGGTACATGGTAACCAGATTACAAGATCGTAGCAGTTTCACTCAGACCGGCAGTATGTAACCCGTAAAGCCGAAAGAGAAACAAGGAATTAAGCAAACTTTTCGCAAAAAAAATCTTTACCAAGTACCCTTGCAGTCACTCAATTACCACACCAACCACCGCACATATATAAAATTTACAAAATTTACGCATTAAAACATTAAAAACGCTCCGACATAAGTCACATTAATTTCGCTGTACCAGTTGGGTATTGTGGCAGCATGCCGTGTTGTGTAATGTTATGTTGCGAAGAGTGCCCTGCTATAGATGTGCATTCTGTGCTTGCAGTATCACGTAATGAAGTACAGAATGCACATCCGTAGCAGGGCACTCTTCGCAACATAACATTACACAACACGGCATGCTGCCACAATACCCAACTTGTACAACGAAATTAATCTGTGGCTATTTCTAGTGTGACTTTAGCAAGGAATATATAGCTCCCTGATGATGGTCTGAGGACCGAAACATGTCGGAGCGTTTTTAATGTTTTAATGTGTAAATTTTGTAAATATGTGCGGTGGTTGGTGTGATAATTGCGTGACTCGACAACATGCACGGTGTAACAATAAAAATACTCTTCCACTATCTTGCTAAAGTATGGTGATAATAATAGACCTGCCTTGATTTAAGGTTTTCTGAGACATCGTAAAACGTAATCCGGTATTTCGGAGGTACTCCTACCTCAATCGGTTTTGTGTTCTGACTGCGGTAATACAAAGTCATTAGACTCCTAAAAGTCTAGGCGAACATCAGAGCTGCCCCCACATTTGCGGTTATATGAAATATCACGAATGCTTTCCGGATCCAAAGGCCAGGCCTCCCTTCTACTGACTGAACTATCACGGTTACACATATTACCGAAAAAGTTTTGATAGTTAATCGTTGGCATTCTTCCTTAGTGGCATTCACGTTACATGATTGTGTACCTACTTGCAAAGCAGTGCTGTAAATATTCTGTAACGCAGTTGGAATAGAGCAACTAATTACGGCATCCAATTATTGTGTATGAATATTTCGGTGAACTGTATGCAACAGAAATCCGCTCTGTTTCAGGCGAATGTTTGTAAATATGCTACATATTGCAATAACATGTGTTTACTGTCGTGTGTTACAGGCGTTTCTATAATGAAATTAGCGCGAAGAAGGTGAGGGGGCATATTACGCAATACCATCAAAATGAGTAATGTAACGCTGCCCCCCTGTAGCACGCACAATGTCCTAATTTTCAAAATGACCTTTTTTTTGTAAATAAAAGGGAATGAAATGAAATATTTCTGTAATGTACGAAGAAGCGCAATTACGGTCATACTTTAATTCAGCACAATGGAATGGCGCCCATTGAAGGGTCTCGCCAGGTTTCCTAAACAGAATAGGATGTAAATAGCAAACATCAGTGCAGAGGTCCCGATTATGTTAAAGGGTTAGTTAACAAAATTTCCCTGACATCTTCCTTAAATCAAATCTCATACCCCTTTCTCACTAATGAAAACTGTGTAACGTTGTGCTGTACGAATTCACAATACAAGAGATGTGATACGTGCACTCAGTGAGGTGTATACAGTCAGAAAGTAAAAACACAAAAGACACAGTTCACCCTAGAACATGCCATGAAGGCCCCAAAGGGGGTAGAAGTTTAGCTGTACTCCTCAACCTCGGAGCTAGATGGGGTGGATGATTAAGTCACACCTCGGCCGCTTTACCCCCGTGAATGACTCGGTACCCATTGTAAAGATGGCTGATTGGGTCCCAGGGACGGTCTGGACAGGTGCGGCAAAAGTCGCCCCTACCGGTCTTCGAACCCCGGACCGTCCAGCCCGTAGTGAGTCGCTATATTGACTACGCTGTCCCGGCCCTCGGCACGTATAGAGCAAAAACCTTAAGGTAACAGACTTCTGGGATATTACGCCGTGTAGATCTGGCGGTTATGTACCGGCTGTTTAGTGGAAACTCTTTATTCCACTATCAGGATATATGAAGAGAGAAACAGTAATTATTCCGAAACGCCATCTTCCAGACCACACGGCACCACTTTACCGACGATGGTTATCGACAGTTACCACCCTGAGAAAAAAAAATCACTTAACAAAGACTAATATTGCATAAATTATAATATAGTAAAACATAATTTACTAGAATACATGACGTCAACTCCGATGCTCCTATAATCTTCACCGTAACAGACATAAGAATTTCAAACGTCACACGATACTTAATACCACCTAAGCTATAGGATACATCCTGCAATATTGTAACTGAAATTTATGAAGATTATATTACCTGCATGTATTTCATGAAAGTATAATTTGATATTAAATCCCTATCTTCTTCTCAGACTACGGAAGTTCTATTTTCCAAGACGATTCTAAATGAAAACTTTGTGTATCTTTGTAACTAACCGAGCGGTGTGTTCGACATATTCTTTGTGCAACTACCGTAACACTTACAGCAGAAATGAAGAGGTTTCAGTTTCGATCTGCGGCACGAGACGAGACTTCTCGTCCATGCACGTCCACAGCAGTGACAGGTAGCGTCTAGCTGTTCATTTAATATGCATCGCGGGCTTTTCTCCGAAGGCACAGCTACCAGACTATGATGCTCTTTACTCTCCTCGAACTAGTAAGATTAGGAGAAGCCAAAGGCCTACAACCACTCCTCACAACGTCTTCAAGACGTGGTGTTTAAACATGAGGATAATCTCGTCTCATTGTTACTTATTACATACTTTAACTTCTTTATATCACAAAATATTTCCCCCGACACTACATGGGCTTATTTAACTGCAAATTCACAAATCCGCATACAGAATGAAGAACTACGCAATATGTTTAAACCAATATATTAATTAATTTTGCCGCAAAAAGTCTTAATTTAGCCTATTCCGTTTGTCGCGCGGTTTAAGACGCAGGCCTATCAGTGCTCGTTTGTTGCGACTGCTGGTTCAAATCTCGCCGGGGGCATGGTTGTTTGTGTCTTGTACTTGTTGTGTGTTGTAGAGTTAGAGGCCTCTGCGAGGGACCGATCCTTCGTTCCGAGAAGTAATACCGAGTGTGTATGTGTCCACGTATGTGATCAGGTATGACAATAACCCACTATACAGACAGTGAGTAGGTAGAAGTGGTACGACTACAAGAAAGTCTCTAACGTTTCTTGCACATGTAGAATACACATGTCTATCAGTATAAGAATTCTGTTCCTTTAAAAAAAAAAAAAGACGGCGCAGAGTACGATCAACAAGGTGCAACGTTTCACAATTTATTTATTTCTGTAAGACGCTCTACACGTTTCAGACAGGTTTCCCGTCCATCATCAGGAGCTCAAAACTGCACATACAGCGTCAGGTATTTGTCAGACCAATACTGCTAAATGCTGCTCGCCTGGCCAGGCTAGCAGCAGGTAGCAGTAATGGTCTGACAAATGCCTGACGATGTATGTGCAGTTTTGAGATCCTGATGATGGACGGGAAACCCGTCTGAAACATGTAGAGCGTCTTACAGAAATAAATAAATTGTGAAACGCCGAATCTTGTTGGTTGTACTCTGCGAATATATTAGCGATGTAGGGACCTATGAATGTTAGAAAGAAGGCGGGTTATTTCATCAGTCGGGATGAATGTTACCCGCATTAGACAGAACAAACGCCACCACATGTTTACACGCAAAGGGATTATACAGCTATGATGCGATGTAATTTCTTGGATGGACGATTGGATGAACAAAATGTTAGCGTCCTACATTTCTGTACGGCAGCTATAACTGTAAGCGATACGAAGCTTAAGACGGACTGGAGAGCCAAGTGAGGTCGCTGTAGCTCTATCAGCAACTCTGCAATAGATAGGACGGTTAAGGCGCAGACAAATGACTGGCCCTGTGCGGACATGTTATAGTATAATGCCCGATAGCATTGCATAACTCATTCTGTCATCAGCAGCATAACGTTTGTAAAGGCGCACTCCTCTATGTGCACGAGTATAAACCGATCGTTGTAGGCGAAGTAAAAATTCAGAATGCTGCGTAAAATAAACATGTGTATAGGCGATAACAAGTTTCCATCAACTAGGCTGATTCTGAAAATATGTGGAAGAGAGGATCTAGGCTAAACTCATTATAAAAATAATTTGTATGTATCAACATAAACACACACATAGTATAAACCACAAGCGTGTGTATGTTATAAATTATTACCAGCACAATGCACGGAATTAATATTATTAAATTCCATTAGAGAAAAATTCGGTACTGGATCACAGCTTACTACCTGTTTTACCAACATAAGAAGACAAAAATTTACTATTAAATGTCAGTCTTTACTTACTCTGGGGGGGGGAGGGGAGGGAACTGCAACAAATACAACTAAGTTAAAATTATATTCAGAAAATAAGATTTTGAATTTTTCTCTTCTATCCCCCATTCCGTTGCCCTCCTATGCTTCAGACAAGTACATACTTAAACAAAAATCTTGCCACTTTCTAGGAGTGTTTTTTTTCTTTCCAATGCCACCACATGTCCTTGTGGACTTCGTGGTCCTCCCACCTGGGCATGGCAGGAGTGTAACCGACTTCTGAGGTTGGGACGCCCATGAGGCGCAGTTACGTTGTCCCTATGATGTGAGTGGTGATATAGGAAGATGTAGTGCCAGGACAGCCCTTAAACCATGGTCACCGTGGGAATCCTCCCTTTCAGGAAAAATTACCCTGGTAGAGCCGGGAATCGAACCCGGGACCTCATGATCAGTAGTCAGAGACTTTGACCACTAGACCACGAGGCTGGTCACTTTATAGGAGTGTAACACGAGGTGTCTTTTATTTACGAAAAAATACGCTTATATAGAGACAAAATGTCGAAAAACGTAGACCACAGAAGGACGACGTGAAGTGGGCAGTTTAGCGTGTTGTAGACAGCGATGAGCAGTGTCATTCTACAGCTCGCCTTTTACTGTCAGGCAGTGGGATGCGGGCGAATGGGACGGGATTACATGACAGGAAGAGGGCAGGAATCTGGTGGGGAAAGTTCTTGCAGAACGTTCTCACAGACAGTGGGAGGATGGCGTTAATATTTTGCAACCATGACCTTCATGTAAATATTTAAAATTGAATTCCACCTCTCAGAAAACCCATTTAGCCTCCATCGAAAAGAGCAGACCGTTAATTGTCTGTTATGAGAATCGCACGAAAATACAATAAACAGCCTACACACTTTAAACAAAATGCAGAGTTGTTACATGTTACAGCAGGTGGTACAATATAATTACCACTGTGAGGTAAAGGCGCAAGATAATTTTCAAGGAAACAGGATGTGAGAAACTGAGGTCGATGAAATTATGTCAGGATCGTGTCCAATACCAGGAAAAAATATTAGATCTTTAATACTAGCTATTCAAGGGAAAGTGGAAAATGGCATTTAAAAAGTGAAAATATTTATGTGAATCTTTCGTAGCCTTGTAGTTAAGGTATCAGTTCTACTGGGATGTGACAGAGCCTCGCTGGGCAACTGTTCCCGAATTTGCGAAATTTGTAAGATGTCGGAAACCAATCGCCTAATGAGGCAGTGTCACATCCCAGAAGAACGGATATGTCACCATTACTGTACCAGCTTCACGTCCGCTACATGCCGGGATTCCATAATATTCACGCGTTACTCCACGGTATCAATCACAGATAGTTCCTTTGTTCTAAGAGCCACGCGTTAATTTAATCTCATTCATTGTACAAACTTGCATTATATGCTCGTTGCTCAACTGTTTCTTCAGCGTCAAACGTATTTCACAGAGAATACCCATCATCATATGCACTGTATGCTCGATGCTAAAAAAAATCACTGTTGCATGATAAAACGGGTGTGACGTCACTGGCTTGCCACAGCGTATTTGAAAGAACAAGAATAATAGGTAAGCATACGAACGGGTGTTAACACCACTGGTGGACTTGGCATGACCTTTAGCGACGCCTTTAAATTTTTAGAGAAGGGCACATAAAACACGCAAACAACGGTGACGAAGGCAAGGAAGGGCAACTCTTTCAAATATTCTCAATACATTGGTTTATATATACAAATGTGTATATGGGTTTTAATATCAAAATCATTATTATTATGATTATTCTTACATTCATTAGCGTAATTTTAATTATTGTCACTACCGTTATTGATGTGATTAGGACAAATATTTTTGTTTTATTATTAGAATAATCATTACGAACCTAATTATTATTATTATTATTATTATCGCTGTCATCATTAACATCTTTAAAATATAAGGAGTGTGTGAATGTACGAATGTTTGTTTAGCGTGTTCTGTTTTGTTCTTATACAGTCACATGTTTGTAGCTTGTTTTTTTTCATGTATTTGTAGATGTTTTAGCTTTTATCTATTTTTTTAATATCGGTAGACGTTTTAGTTTTTTTGTTTTTTATGTTCTTATGTTGTTAGAAATTTTAGGTCTTTATGTCTTACGTTCTAATATTGTTAGACGTTTGTAGCTTGCTTATGTTTTGTGTTCTTGTATTGGTCGATGTTTGTAGCTTCTTTGTTTTTTTCTTATATTGATAGATGTTTTAGCTCTTTTCTTTTTTGTGTTCCTATATTGTTAGCAGTTTTCAGTTTATGTTTTATGTTTCGATAGTTGTAGATGTTTTTACCTTGTTTCTCTTTATGTTCTTTCACTGGTAGATGTTTTCAGCTTCTTTATTTTTTTTCTTATATCGCTAACTTGTTTCTTTTTTATGTTGTTATGCTGGCACATATCACCATTTTATGTTATTTTGCTGGCAGATGTCACCATCAAAAATAATACGGCTGAAGATGTAACACAGAATTGCATGTAGAGCAGAACACTGACGATGATATTAGTATGCCTCGATATTTTTTGGACAGCACTTAGAACATCAGACGATTCCAGAACATCCACACTGTATAACAGTGCTACAAAACTTTCCATAGGTGAGCTGGTTTCAAATCCAGGCTCTTCAACATTTGATGTAAAATTTTCTTCTTTACGCAGAATTGTAGAGGTTAGTTTGACAAATTGTGAGTTTTGTTCTGCCCTTGTACAAAAGTATTTTATCACAAAAAAGTTAGGAAAAATCATGGCGTTCATTTTAGTCTAAATCTGAATTCACCTCTCTTGAAAAGTTCGGCGACAATAATAGTTTAACAGTGCGGGTTGTTTTAACCTCCCGCAACTCGCCCTGAAAATGGGGTGTGTTATGAAAGAAAGGTGCGCAGTTTGAATAAAGATAATAATACGAGTATTAACCCTTTAAACAGGAAAAGTGTGTGTTCTATTTCAGGAATCAGCGTGTACCGCGCAGTACACACTCTCCACCTCGGTTATAAAAACCAATCTGTTAATGTTATATCACTCAAAATTTCTATTTGTTGTGAGATCCATATAACTCACATAAATTCAATGTGAGCACCATATGGTGTTACGTAAAATTACTGCTTGGCTTTAAAAGGTCAATCCGGTGCAGGCACTTGTGTAAGTAAATGCATTATATATGTATGTATGTGTGTATGTGTATGCGTATGTGTGTATGTGTATGTGTTTGTGTGTATGCATGTATGTATGTAAGTATGTACGTACGTACGTACGTATGTATGTATGTATGCATGTATGCATGCATGTATGTATGTATGTATTATGTATGTATTATGTATGTATGTATGTATGTATGTATGTACGTGTATGAATTTCTTATGCATATATACATGTATATGTATATGTACATATACATATACATGTATATGTATAGGTATAGGTGTCGAGTCTAAGCCTGCAGAATTTGATGTGTAGTCTTGGCAGCACTGACTCAAATATATTTGGGTCGCGGACACAGAATTATATATGAGGTCGACGTGACACACCTAGCCTGACATGTAAATCGTTTGTATTGTAGTTTACCATTCTTACTGCAAAATGAAGATGAATATAACACATTCAGACCAAAAAATTGTACCGCTTGCGTGTTTAAAAACTGAATAGGCTTCCGTTCATTTGTTTAAGCTTAAGTCATTGAAAATCATGCAATAAATGCAGGGGAAGAATAAAAATGTCCGTGCGAAAGAATGGAGTTTAAGTTGTTAAAGCTGATACAGTAACTATCAGTGAAATATGTACAGTACGTGTAAAATTGTACGCTCCATCTGACGGCCAAATAATCCAACACCCTCTAAATGAAGGAAGATAATGTGCCATATGTGACTTACAGAAATATTTTCAGCTTGAAGACTTGAAAATTTTAACAATTCTCTGACATGTTCTGTACGTAAATGTTTCAAATAATAGGTCGTGCGCAAGTGGGAACTGTTCGAGTATTCTCACAACAGCTAACAACACCTAGAAAGAATCACCACCTGCGTTTAGACAGCAGACACGTTGGTCCACAAAGCGGCGCATCCCTTGCACATAGAATTCCATAGGCTGCTGCCTAAAACCTCCCGCATGTTGTCGTCCGAAGCGCATTTGAGAGCTTCCTTTCATGGTCCACAGTCATAATTTCGAATTGCATGCAGAGTGTTTGACCACCATTCATTTCTTTGGTTCTGAAATCTGTGGGCCACATGGGAACAGGCATTTTTGTATAGTAGGGCAATGCCTTCAGTGAATTTACTCAGACGAAAGGCAGACACTCTTATACAAACAAACGTAATTCTTTTCTTGCTCTAAACCTGTTAGGGTTCTTGGCAGATACGGAAATGATCCATGGAACGTAAACGCACGGCGAAAACTGCAGTGCTTTACTGAAGAAGTAAAAATTCGGTTGATGCACTTCAGATGACGAATCTTTAAATAAGTCACCTTGTTTCCCTATAATTCAGACAGAGTGATGACCAACTCGTTGACATTTTAATTTTTTTCGCAAGCGCATTTAACTACCACGGAGGATAGTAAAAGTGTGGAAATCATGTCAAATTTGGCCATTAGTGAGGCGCGTCAGGCGCAATGTCTTGTATATCACTTGATTTAATTACGCTTTAAAAACTTCTTTTTTGGGGCGGAACAGCCCCCCAGTGGGCCAGGGCCTCCTCATTCACGAGGTTTCTAGATCACACACAACGACGCACTACAGTCGGTAGGACTCCTCTGGACGAGTGATCGGCCCGTCGCAGAGACCTCTACCTGACAACATACAACGCTCACATCAGACATCTATGCCCCCGGTGGGATTCGAACCCACAATCTCAGAAGGCGAGCGACCGCAGAACTACACCTTAGACCGCGCGGCCACTCTTTAGTCCTACAAATTCGAACGGAAAAGTTAACTGTAAAGCTGGTGTGTTTAATTAAGCGCCACACAATGAAGGCATAAGATGGAGTGGCGGTGTAGCGCCACACATTCTTAAACTCGACCGTGCATACAGATTAAATGGTCAGCATCTCAGGCAGATTCACCTCACTCCGAGGATAGCGCCAGGGTACCAAGTATACAGGAGGCTTAGTGAACCTCAGATTCGGTCTATATTATCAGGAGAAGATAAAATCTGTTACCACGGCGAAATGAACCCCTGTTTCTCGATAGTCTGCTCCGTAGTCTAGTCACTAAGCCAACTCAGCTTCCCGGCTCCATAACATGTAATAACAGAATGCAGTTTAATTATGAATCGAGAAAGCTTTGGAAGGGGGCTGTCGTGGCCTTTTAAGGGCACTACACGCCACATCAGGATCTTCATGTAGGAAATGATAATAGTAGGTCTCAGTGCAATGACGTAGTCAATGACCCCGGAGACCCCGCAGACCCTGTGGCGTTTGGTCCCACTGCGTACAGAATACTGAAATTTATTGCGGGTTCTTTCGGACTGCAGTCTGTCCTTCTGACAAAAGACAGTATTCTGGGTTCCTGTCATAGGATCTGGGAGTAAATTCGCTAATAATTAGGGCCCTGTTACCGAGTCACGAAGGTATCTACACGTTATCTACGCCACTGTCCCACTGCCAAAAATCTAAAAAGAAAAATATCCCATGGGAAGCAAAATTGTTAAAACCGCAAGATATAACTTGTGACGTTTAAGCGGCCTACAGTCACAGAAGAGGGAGAAGCCAACCTCGCCAATAACACATTAAATATGTAATTTTATAGGTAACAAACAAACAAATTAACTAATAACTCTACCTAAATTACGTTCTAATTAATGCGAGTAAGAATTTTGCGGGTTATCTTAGAAACACATTTGAAAATACCAAGAACAAATGACAGAGAAGAAAGTTGAACAACTGATTTTTTTCTAGCTTGCGACGTCGTGCGATCTAGTGCCAATTTACTGCTGTTGTGAAAGAACGAAATCTCCTCTCTCAATCTTCAGATACAAGAGTAAGAAACACATATCTATCCCGACAGACAGACGTTTTAGTGGTTTCCTCGTCTCTGCATATGTACAGGGAGTTAGTAACTTGAAATATAACACGACCGCCTTCTTTCAAATTCTAACGAATTCCCACTTCTTTACGCGACATATATATATATATACATATACACAAATAACATCACCAATTCAAATGTTAGTTCTTATATAATACAATAATGAATCTATAAATGTATCCAAAGGAGTTCCGTCATGCACAGTAGAGTTTGTTACATAGGTGAATAAGTTTCGCCCCATTTTTTGGGCCAGCATCAGTCCCGTGTACCAGAACACATGAAAGAAATTATCAAAATTATCTATAAAACTCAGATAAAGAGATTTCTTTCTTTATATTGATGCATAAATCTTCGTAAAAATTATTAGTGGAAATAATGTGAAATAAAAAATATATGGGAAATGCGATATATTAAAACAGAAATATAATCCATAATGAATGAAATAAAAGAGGTAGGCAGATCAAAATTAACGTGCACAGTGCAGCTTCCTTCTACAGTCTCATAATGGGCGGATCAAAGTTCTTCGAAATTTGCTACTGATGATAAGTCGGGCCGTGGCCCTTTATAGGCTGTACGTTCTGTGGGTTACAGTATGATAGCGTGTGTGAGACTTCTGCATGAAGAGGACAGTATTGTAATGGGAAAATGGTTGTTATTATCTTAAAGAACAGCAAAGTGATGTATATAGTTCAATAAAGAGAGACCAACTTGATGTCACTTGCTTTTTTATTTCATTATTTAATGCTCAACATGTTTCGGATGTTAATACATCCATCCTCAGGAGCTTGCGACTTATTTGTTGAGTTATTTCAT
>Ga0123354_10004088_pt1 | contig 20523 bp, 13 predicted proteins | sample TergutLab28metaG_2_FD_97872 | JGI IMG/M metagenome (GOLD analysis project Ga0123354, IMG submission 97872) | Labiotermes labralis P4 segment gut microbial communities from Petit-Saut dam, French Guiana - Lab288 P4 | ecosystem: Host-associated > Arthropoda: Insects > Digestive system > Gut ...
TATAATATAATATAATATAATATAATATAATATAATATAATATAATATAATATAATATAATATAATATAATATAATATAATATAATATAATATAATATAATATAATATAATATAATATTATATAAAAGTACAAGAAGGGGGTAATATTGTGATCGTCTGGGTTATCAACACATGTAATCTGCTAGGCGGCTTCCAAATTTTCAGCTTCCATCTAGACAGTATCATAATCAATTAGACCAAGCCCTCAAATCTCTTAAATTTCGGAGACAATTAAACGATATTTAACTTTTTATACAGCTGTCGTAAATTAACTTCGCAACCCTAATCGTTCATAATATTGAAGCATATTAAATGGTACGCGTACTTTTTGGCCACGGAGTTTAATGGGCCAATGAATGATGAAAAGTATTTTGGCTTATGTTCAGATGCAACAACTACGCAGCAGCTGTACTCATATATTTTTGTAGCTTTGCATGTACTTTGATTTATGTGGCTATAAATTGCGTATGAAGATAAGGCCGCGATTTTGCGCGTTCCTTTCCTGAATATTTTTATTAAACTGTCAAGCTGGTTTAGTGTAAGACATTTCTGGCCTCTGGGATATTACGCCTGTCGACTGGTCAATATTTACCAAATTTCTAATTGAACTTAGTGATTGCCTTCTACCTTGCATTGGTCTTTTAATACTACGTGTTATCTGTAAGTGTATGCGTCAGGTGGCGTATTATTGAAAATTCGGCATTGTATTTATGTGTTTCATGTTATACTTGTAATTAAATGCTAATTATTTCACTAAAAGCATTAAGTGGATTTTCTTTCGAATGGGACAAACTCTGCTCCCTATGACGCCGGAGCTTAAGTTTTATATATAATTTAGATGAATGACAGTCTTCGTCAGCTAGTGTCAGTAATGTGATTGTTTTTTCCATTAAACGTATTCAGAACAAATATTTAATAAACACTATTATCTTGAATGTTGCAGAAACAAGTCCTACTTCAGTAGAGTAACAACAGAAATATGTAAAGTGTCCGTATGTTTATCTCTGTAGCTGCCGAATCATAACCGGGGGCTAAGGAATCGATGTGGCATCAATACGAATCAAAATCAATTTGGCCACTTCAATTTACAGTAGAACGCTCCAAAATAAATTATAATTGATGTCCCTTTACTAGCTTCGGAGTTGAAATGCGCTGTTGCTTTATGTGCTTTAAGGAAAAAAAAACGTAAAACATATTATTACACGCAGCTAGTCCATACTGTTAGAAATACGTTTCACTCGCTATTTTAGTTTGAAATGTATTATTGTCAATTCCTTGCATTGAATTCTGAGTTGTTTGCAAGCTAAGGATTTTGGTAGTTAATATTCAAGTCGAAATATAATTTTACCCCAAAGCAAATGAATTAAACGTTTAAAGCCTACTAGTTACGTGATGCACCAACAGGTGTAACATTCAAGAACTGTACGCTCTGCCCACACTGTGTTTACGTGTTTTGTATTAATCTCAGAAAAAACAGCAACTTGTGTTACCTACACCATAAATTTATATGTTTTATAACCGAGATGGGAAGTGTTTACTGAGCGGTACGGATTGGAGTCTTTAAATAAAGCAGTCTGCGCTTCGTCTTTAAAGGGTTAATGTACCATAGGGTATGAAGTCTTTTATTCATAGCCCGAGTATCTGACACAATTCGCTTCGGATTTAAGGACTTTGACATGTTGTAACTCTGCCGGGAACTGTTTTATTTCCTGGATGGTGTAGAAGGAATTGTCATTACACACTTACAATAGCAGAAACATTGTTACTGAAGACAACTAAATTCGAAAGATGCTTAAAATAACACGAAAATGTTTTGGTTAGTCTCACTTTGTGTGTATATTGTCAGTATTCTTCCAATCTTTCGTTCTGCAGAGAGAGAATTAATTTATTTGTACAGGATCGCATACATGGCAGATTCTGTGATAGATGAATGTGGCAGATTACCTCATTACCTCCAAATTTATCGCTCTGCGGGAGGAGATTCGCGATGTGATAAAACAGATGCATTCAAGATTCGTTATTGCTTGTCAGTGTGTATGGGCGATTGGCTTACTGATGTAATATTTAATGAAGATGTATTTAGTTTTTATGTTATTGGCGGTAAAGAAGGTAGGTATATTGAACACAGGCCGAGAAATGTTTGGATCAGGTTTGTAAATCGGACAGACCGGTTTAGTGCTAAAGTGCTAAGGCTCCCAGTTCGAGTATCGGATAGGGTTGCTGGCTGTTTTAACTAAGGTGTATGGTGGTTTTCTTCTGATTCGCGACGAATATTTGTGCAATAGCTTCAAATGGAACAGGACTGCTTCCTTCAGATAAACTTAAAATTTACATTCACAAAGGATATAGCCTCTTTATGAACGTTCTGTGCTTCAGATGGTGCCTTAACTGTCTGCTGTTTTTCTAAACAACAGTATTTGTATCTTTTCCCGTGTAAATTGCGTATGCTGTCAGGAAATTACGGCGTTGCTATACATGCAATGGAGTTTTTATAGCGTTCACAAACTGCTTGAGATTTGTGGTTCTCACAGTCTGAGTGCGAAGATTACTCTCTTCTGAGGTGTTACACGATGTATTTCATTAAACCGGTCCCGACGTTTCGAAACAACCTGCTGATTTATTCTTCTTTATAGAAGACTAGGCATACGTATATGTAGCCAGGGAATGGAAAACAAATTAACACGCAGGTCTAATTCGTTCGTTTTTGTTAGTGCGTGTGTTTAGGAAAACATTGTAGTGCTCGAATTATGACATAAACAATATTTCATTTATGTAAAACAGGAAGATTTAGGTGATGAGATAGCTCAACCAACACGTAAGCCTGTGTGACAGCTATATAAACTCTCTATAAATGAGGAAGTCTCTGAAATCAGAGCTTCTTGTTTGGTGATTAATAGGTCGAGACAGATTCGTTTAGCTTATTGTGAGATAAGTCGTCTGAGACCGAAGTCTTATATCTTCATTTATTTGGTGTATGATGCTGTACTCTGTCTGTCTGTCTGTCTGAATATATCCACTTGTAATTTTTAAAGTAAAAAAACTGAGTATACAAAGGGTTTATTTTGCCACTCGAAACTGCTTTTATTATTAACGTTCTTGTTTGTCGGAACGGTCGAATTGAAATGAGCGGTATATTTATTTAGTAGCTGGTACAGATATCTATAAAAGTGATGATATTTGGAAGTGAAAAGTATACGTGGAGGAGCATAAGTTCTGAATTATGTGTTTGACGTATCTGCTTCGATTCTTGGCCTGGCTCTCGCCTAACTGACTGAAGTCCTTAATGATTTTCCTCTTTCTATCCAGACAAATCCAGTATCTTACCTCAAAATACACATTACAACCACCTCTTTCCATAGTATTGCCTCCTGTACCATTTATGACTTCCAGTCTCAATTAGCGTAGTATAAGCCCTGCATTCGAAAGATAATGTTAGCCATTTAAATGAAGAGGCCGCATGCTTGCGTACTTTTATCCTTTCTTCGATGACATTCAATTTTTTATGATATGAACACTACTCCGCGAATTTTATGCTGTTGGTATCAGAAGGGAGCCATTATGTATTCCACGTGTGAATGTTCATCTGCAAGTATCTTGTTAACTGTTTATTTTTTCTCAGCTACCGAAATCAGAGCTCAGAATGTGGCTTACCGTCACTACTTTTAATATCAGGTGCCGATCGTTCAGTCCAACAGCTAAAATAAGGTACTAGAACTATAAGAATGGAAGGTACTCTATTAGAATTTTTTTTCGTACGTTCGTCTTCTCTTCATATTCCATTTTTTCTTCCTCTCCACATTACAACAAAAGTTACGAGCCTGCTTGTAACAATATAGTCTGCTTTTTAATGTTGTCAGTACGATTCCAATTTATGCCATTTGTATTCCTATGTATATGAACTCCAACTTTGTTTGATTTTTTGTACATGTTTCTCTCGGATTTGTACTGAAATGCAGAGGCGTGTTTTGGGATCATTTTCTAATGTCAGCCAGGTGGAGGAGAGGAAAGAGGAGACATGGCCCCATGAGGCCGATTTTGTGCTGACCTGAATCTATCTGAAAAACATTCGAAAAATCTGTCAGATCAGCCAGATACGAGACATGGGTTGGATCACGTATCAAAGTAAAGAATCCATGAAGGTCTCAAAACTGATTTCTTGCTGCGGCTCACTCTAATCACGGTTTTCTTGTTTATCTTCATTCCTACTGAAGAAAAGAATACTGAGATAGACTCGACATGTAAAGTGACTGGGAAAAGCAGGAAATGTTGTAAGGACATACTTTTATTTGGAAATTTTAGTCACGCCGTATCGTATATAGTAAAGGTAAAGCAGTCCCGTTACAGGCCTGGAGTGGCCTAGAGGGTTTCAGGAAGTTAAGTTTTCCAGATTTCATGACAACGGCACAAGATGGTGGTAAGGTTGTCAGACTTACGCACCGGCCCCCTTTACCCCCAGGAAATGCTCCTGGTACTCATTTCTGTTAGAGGCTGAGTCGACCCCGTGGCCAGAGTGCGATCGGAAGAATTTCATGTCAATGAAAAGTTCCGTTGACACCAGCTGGTATCGAACCAGCGACCTTCCGATTTGTAGCACAGCACCTTAACCACTGTGCCAACGCGGTCCCCCCGTATCGTATATGCTGATGAAAATGAATCAGGAGACATGACGTGCAGTATTTTGTGAAGTAACAAAACAAAATCCATCACCTATATACGAGTAATCAAGTATGTCATAAACTTTCAAACGGCTTATAAAATACATGATTGGCTAAACGTTTGTCAGAGTTAAGCTACCCATAAACAGACTGTAACTGAACCAGACCTTAGCGGAAGGTATAAACTCGCCCAGAGGTAAATCAAAGAGGAATTTTGTGTTGTGCGTTATTCTTTATGTTGTATTTTTCCAGTTCACTTCGCAACTATTTTAGTATAATTTGGCAAGTCAGTCTGCATTATCGGCCCCTATTTTACTTATTCAAGACTCTGGCACTCTGTTAATCATATGGGGAGACGGACTGTGATATTTGCCACTTATTCTTAATAGTTGGGCGGAGTGATGCGCCTGAGGTATGTCGTTTTGACAAGAATACCTCCCAGTAATGATTCCAGGAATATTACCATGTCTGTGCTACTTTCACGGGGCTGTGTACCCTTAACGATAACAGATGTGACTATAGTTGCACGCTATTTCATTAGCGATCCGGCCTGTGATATAAACATAGCCATCTGTTTCCTTTCACCCGGGTCATGTGGAAGCTGTCAGTACTGATACAGACATCAGGACCTTGAGGAGACGGGGGAGAGCTCGATCAATCAGAGCGACTGCATTTTACAGCTTTAGATATCCCAGAATTTACAATAAAATTAATGTGGTGCCATAAACAACTCAAAACAACAGACACATCTGCAATCCAGAATTCTTACGATCAACAACAACAAAAATTAATATACAGAAAACAAAGAGTAATATGTATAATAGTGTTATTAGACACATTCTGCACTGCAAGGCTGAAATAAGGTTCGATATCACAAGGGAAAACAAACAGTAGAAACAGCTGGTTTGAGTGTTTTAGGAAAGATAACAGAAGAAAAGATTATCTAGTGTGTGTGCGCGAATCACATGGTATGGTTGCAGTATGGAGGGGAATGGGTGAATACAACGAAGGGTGGAATGAAACAGCCATATAGGTCTATGACGAAAGGCAATCGATCGAATCGGCGATCAGTAAGAGGCAGCTTTGCTAAAGGTGGAATTCCTTGGAGGCTGCACAAGCATAGCGACATTAACAGCCATGAAGAAGAAGAATAATATAAAGATTTAAGTTTTCTGGAATGTGACGCCATTTCTAATGTAAATAATTACCAACGTATCTCATGAGTGCAGTGTCTCCATCTTTGGGATCATGCTGTCGAAGAATTTGCCTCATATAGTCCAAGTACTGTTGTACACTGAAGACAGAGGCAATAAGATGCTCCGGAACTCGACAACTCTTTACCAGACTACACAGCGTAACTTGCCGGAAGACATGAATGTATATAAATACTGCTGTGAGAAGTTAAAAATCTAGCAAGCTGAAGACACTTCAGATGTCAGAAGGTTCAATAATATGCAAGGTGATTTAATTCCAAGAGACTTATTGTTATGGTTGGATACTTCGTATATTAGAAAGAAAAAACCGCTTGGGCTGAATTAAATTAATAAAATGAACAATGAAATAAGAAAAATCACAAAGGAAACATTCAACTTTATTACTGTTCTTACCGAATTCTATTATTTACAGTAGATAGCGACCCTACGCTCATGTTCTGTGGCAACGTGGCACATCTTCTGAAGAGGAGGCGTCCTTCTCAGGTGTTTTTTTTCGTTCCTCTGAACCTAAATTAAAATTCCCACACTTTTAGTGTCCATTTTCATCACTTCTTACAGCTCAGTTTGACCCTTACTGTTGTTTTATAGAATAAGGGAAGAACTATTAAAATGAAAAGCCGTTGTCAGATGGGCAAATTGTTTAATGGCAGTGTTGAAACGGAGGGTGGACGTTACTGGAATGACTTTGGAAGTTATACGTAATTGAGCATGTTAAGGTGGGTTTATTGACTGTATCTCTATACATTCTGTCTTATTTAGTAGTGTAGGTTGGCGTGTAATTGTCGTCGCGGCTTTGGCAACAGGTTGTATATTTGAAAAGTAACCAGATCTGTCGAAATGTGATAAAAATTTTAGTTTTATTTTCTTGAATAAATTAATGCAAACGTTCGTCGAGGTCTTCACCTTTCTGAGCGACGTCTGTTTAAGATACTAAGGCGGAATTAATTCGGGCATTAAAATATCGCTGATAGTTACGAGGGCCGAAATCGTGAAGACGACAATTCAAAAAGCGACCGCAAGGCTTTGGTTCTTGTTACACGTTTGTTTTTTTTAATAAACAACGCTATTCACATGCACAGGTTTTCCTCGATGAATAAGGAACTAGCTACGAATAATGAATTGGAAAGAAGTTGGAGAAAAATAATTGTGGTATATTTTAATAAATTATTGTAGTGGCTGCATTAAGCCAGGAGGTTTATCGGTTATGATATCCGGCCATCTTGAAAGGTTCGAATTCGAGACCTTGGGAATAAGCAGCAGATCGTAAACACCACGTTGCTGCTTTAATTCCAAAATTTGCAGAAAACCATCAAAGACATATTTTGCATACAGAACTCAGTACCCCCTATCACCCTGTGTTATCTTTTGGCTGAAGGCTTCATTGCAGTAAAAAACTGTATCTGATATAATTATGCATTATTTTAAGTACGATGCGATGTGCAATTCTGCTCTTGTTTCATGCAGTATACGACTATTTTCATGTTTTACTACAGGCAACTTGCTTATGCACAAGGTAATACTTTTTATTACTTCTCTGTTGGTTATGAAACAAAGGGACGCATTAATTTATGTACGATGCATGAACTATAACAGTATGGAAGGATATCCAGTGTATCCGTGCGACAGATGTAAGAGAAACCGTGTCCTTGAAAGCGATACGGTGTCAACCTCGCCGAATCTTTTGACCGAGTTATGTTCCCAGCCAGAAAGTAGATTTTTTGTTTTTGTTTTTCAACGTCCCATCAAGCAAATGCTGTAACACTGGACTTACCCTAAAATGAACCCAGACCACTTCCTTCCTCAACCTCTTAAGTGTATCACTGTCCATCCCTATCACTATCACAAACTTTCTTGCCTGTAGCGATAGCAACCACTCTATTTCAGAAATCGTCAAATGAAATGAGGAACAAAGTAAGAATATTTCGCCCCGTTAACATGAGCATGAAACTGTGTACCTGGCAGATCGCATGATATGTCGGTATGAAGTTCAAAGGGACTTAGTTGTGGTTGGCAAATGTGTCTGTCAGGTGGCAATGTGCTCGACATCAGGCGGTTCTGCATCTACGCATCTGTTATAAAGCGTTCTTTCGCCTAGTTAACCGTTTCTTTTCGCTGCTGTTTTACAGATTCCTTCAGTGACCTCTAATTATGACATACATCATCAGCATAACTTATATAGTATAGCTGGTGTAATGTTAATAAGCAGTCCTTTCATTTTTCAGACTATTTTCAACCGCCAGTCCTTCAGCGTGGTCATTCCCGCCTGCACTCTTGCGTGACAACCATCCATCCATCCATCCATCCATCTATCCATCCATCCATCCACCCATCCAGATATCCAGCCAGCCAGGCACCTAGCCAACCAGCCACCAGTCTGTCCAGACACACAAGCATTCGTCCCTAAGCCCTTTTACCTATCCGTCAAGGCACGCAACCGCCCTTGCAGCTCACCATCCATTGAACAGTATTTTCTTTGTTTCGTTTTAGACGCATTTTTGTCTTTTGTGGCTGCCATAAATCATTGTCATGCATTGCTTGGAAGAAGCGTAGTATGGGTTGTAATGTCTGCCCATTTTCCTTTGTGTCCGAATGATTCATATCCAGAAGTATTCAAGGAACTTCGATTAAATTTATGGGTTTGCATCAGAAGGTATTTGAATATAACTTATCGGTTTTCTTCCAAACGGTTAATTATACCACAAGTTGCTATACCACGTAAAACAAAAATGTCTCTAAATCCTAGAAGTTTGATTTGAATAATGCATATCCAACAGAAATTTTGACGAATTGTTTAGGGCCTGTTTAGAAATATATTTTTATCCCAGTAGCCAACTTTGCAACAACAGTTTGTATGTTTATTGCATACTTATGGAGACCACTACATTTTCAGAGTGAGAAAAACTATGTTTGATAAACATAGGACCGTATTCTGTAGGTCGGGGATTCTCAAACCCAGGGTCGCGAGAACTTTCTCTTTGGTCTTGAAAACCCAAAGTAACCAAGCACGCTTTTTGGCTTAAATCATGCCATGTATCAATGGAGAATGTATTCTTTTTCCGTTGGGGTCGCAAGGGGTCGTGCACAAAATATTTTGATATCCACTGCTGCAGGAGAATAGGATAGCTGTGCCATGATATGTTTGTCCACTGCTCGTTTGAATATTGCTCATCATTGCTTTTGTAGTCAGATCCATAAAGATTTGAAAGTCAGATTTGTGTATGCATCTAGTAGTGTAACGAGCGAGATGTAGGAATCACCGAATGATGGAAACCTGGTAGCTCGACTCCAGTGCGGCTCTGTGAGTGGAGTAGTCACTAGCACGTTAGATCATTTGCGACGACGAAATTGAACATATCAGAGCTTTCTAAGTAGTACAAATAATTGGCTTAAGAATTATGTTTTATGCACGTATCTATTATTTACAAGAAAATTTACTTCTCTTTTTCCAAAACCTTTCGAACGAGTGTCAGCGTTTACCGCCGACTGATAGCTGTAGAAACGAACAAGTAAGTAAGTATGTAAGTAAATAAGTAGGTAAATAAATAAATAAATTTGACTGCATTCGAAAGGTAATAAAATTTGACAACACTATGCCACAAGGCTTTGCTTGATCTGTTACTTTTCTTTTGGTCGAATATTTTCTTGCTGTTACGAGGAATGAAAGTTTACTGCCCTGTTTAGAAAGAAGAACTATACCATCATATCCTGAATCAGCTCATTTCAGCTAAAAACGTCCCCGCTTGTTTCTCCGAGACCGATTTTAAAATCATTCCACCGCTAGTTCCTTGCTCTTCCAAATTATCATTTTCGTGTGATTTTGTAGTGAACATTACCTTCGACTTTTCTGTTCTGTCGCTTCTGTTACGTGTTCCTCATGTCTCCTCCTTCTTAATATAATTAATTGTACAAAGGTTAAAATTTGTAAAGTTTTTCTTATTTCTATTTATCTCAATTCTTCAGTCACGGAATCTCTTTTGGTTGCACATTTCCATAAGAACTTTTCTCAAACACTCTCAATCTATGGAATGAAATATACTGCCGACTCTGTAACCGTCCACTTCGATTGGTACATTATGCTTGTGATTCGTTACTGAATTTGAAGTTTGCGTATGAAAATTAATCGAATTTGTCGGTTAGGAAAATTAGTGCTTTTGCCCTACCACTGTGCGTCCGAGAGCTTCTCATACAGAGGCTGACGTGTATGTGAAGAAATAAAACGTAAGCTTTGGGACTAATCTGGCTTCACAATCTGTCCCTTCTTCAAACTTTATTAGGGTTAGGCCTGTCAAATCAAAGAGATTAGTAAGGGGAAAGCAGAGATGACGGCAAATGTGGGAACTATGTCCGGAATTTTGGTAGAACATATTGAAAGTAAGAGACAATTTGGGACACCTAGGCGTATAGGGAGAGTAATTTTAACGAGATGGCATATTATTATTATTATAGTCATCATCATCATCGTCGTCGTCGTCATCATTATCATGATAAATTTTATCTGACATCTGAGGGGCAAGTTGTGTGGGGCGCTTGTGAGCATGGTAATGGATGTTTTGATTAAGAAATGCGAATAATTATATGACCAGCTTTGAGAGGTCTCAATAAAGACTGTGCTTCTTGATGTCATTTAGTGTAATCTTAAATGAAATAATTGTGGTGTATTAGAATATAAATTTCTGATTCAATACTAAATGTAAATCATACCTTCTGCCTTCTTATTGTGATGGAACCAAAAATATTATTCGCAAATTATTCATGAGTAATTGTGAATGTTTTACATTATTTTGATTTTAAATTTCGAAGTGAAACTGGAGATTTCACATTGTGTATGGACACTAGATAAATTAACACCAGTTCTTTCCCTTTCTTTATTTGAAATTTAATTTTGTAAAACTAAATATCAGTTAGAAAGACTGCTATCAGTGTTGGAAAGTACTTTGTGACTACAAAAAGTAGTTAAAGTTAATATTTAAATATATTTAATTGTGCAGTTTATGAAGGCCAGCTCTGGCGGTAGGCAGAGCATTGCAGACACGACAGCACATTCGCTGTTCGGGTAATACTGCAGGTCAAAAGCAGGTTCTGTGCTTTCGTTTGCACTAGACTGAAGTACACTTCTGTAGGCAGGGGCATTGCAAGGAGTCATTATTACTTTTGTGGTAACACGCAGTAATTTGAATTGAATTAATGTTGAAGTATGAATACACTGAATAGTTCTGACTTTCCTGAAACACGTTCTATTTATTGACGAGCTCGCAAATATAATCCTACTAAATAAAAAAGAACACTTTATGCACCGGTAATGATCTGAACTTGCGTTACGCGGGTGCCTAATCACCATATATGATCATCTAACAGTATCATTCACGCTACAGAACGTTTGCAGATGAAAGGGTCCATTTCAAATAATCGAAGATTCAGGTGTCAGACTTTGTACTCTATAAACAATGCGAAATTCTGATTATGTAAAGACTTTTTATTTCCATGTTGCTATTGCACTGAAATGTAATTGCTCTACCATTGATATACTATCACTTCTAAGACCATAATTCACGGTTGAACAGAAATGTCGCAGTTTTATCTGACAGTACGGTCACCCGCCTTTTGCATATAACTATCAGTTCCGTCTTAATCTTTGAATACCTTAATGTGAAAACTTGGTGGTGGTGGTGGTGGTGGTGGTTCCTGGTAAATACAGAATATTCTGACGGATTGAGTGAGTATTGAAAAGACTGTCACACTTTGAAGCCCTTAAATCTCCTTTTTGTATAGGCTAAAGAAAGAGAGGGAAGGATTAATGCCCATAGCTGAATTTAAAACTTTGTTACTGCTCTTAGTGCCAGTTGTGCAAAGTTTTACAGGATTTGTTTGCAGATTTTTGTCTGAAAGTAAGGACAAAACCTTTTCTTTTTTAAGTGCGAATGACTGTAACTTAAAACTGTCTAAATCTGCGGACTGCTCGATGTATATATATATTGTTCGTGTGGTGTTATATTTACGTTTGTGATAGTATTGGGGGCTTTGCTTTCTTCTTTGGGTTTTAAAGCGACTGTACTCCGTGTGGAATTTTTAGGGGACTGTGTTTTGGCGGTTTTTCTCCTGAAATTCATTCCGACCCTGGGAGTGATTCATCACGCTCTCTGTAGGAAGGAGGGGTCACGTGATTCCTTTGGAACTCCGTGTCCACACACACGCGAGCTATATTATGTCAGATAATATTTTTAACTTTTTAAATTGTCCTATGTAATGTGAGAAACTGTCAATGGCCATTTTATTAATCTGCTTTTCATAGAACGAGCAACAGTTCAATTATACAGAGTAGTGAATTTTTTACTTTAACTTCATTAGTGTAATTAAAATTTAAAGCTTAGGTAGTTAGTGTAGGTACAATCAGGTTTGTCACTCAAACGTTCAAACTTTTGTCCACACATTATAGTTAATATTAATTCCGTACAATTATGACTATAAACAATCATTATGTCCTTGTAAACATTAACCAATTAGTATTTCAGGTGAAAGCACAGTGTTTTTTCCGTGAGGTACGAACTGAATCTTTGTATTTTAGCCGAAAATAAGTAGCCTGTTGGACCACCCGCTGTGTAAAGGGGTGCCTGCCCTTCAACTCTCTCTCGCTTTTACCCATGTCCATCCTGATGTGACAACTTCAAAGCAGTACGAAGACTTGATGTTTGGAAATTATGTTTGGAATTTTGTTTACAAAATTTATGATTTATTTTGCCAAAGAAATTATCGAATTTCGGCTATGTTGTGGACTTCTTTCCAACGGAAATTTAAACTTATTGTGAGGAATTTGAATGGGTCAGCCAATGAAAGTCAAACACTTTTGTTGTCCGACCAATCACTATAGGGAAGGGTATTAGAGTTATCGCCCTGAAGAGTGAGGGTAGAAGGGCAGAGTAGACGACTTGGGAGAAAATGTGTGGTGTTGAGTGGATATAGAGGTAAGGCAGTGCGAGTTGTGTGATTTAAGAAATAGACTGGTATCAATAAATCAGCTCTAATTACAAGGTGCCTGAGAACTCTCATGCTACCGAGGAGTTAGTCGGCTTCAGTGTATAATGTAGACTAATTTCAGTCTTCAAAGGATTATATCGACTGAGCTGTAAATGTGTGTTCCGTTCCTACAGCACATCTTCGTACGCGAATATTTTTTTCTTTCCTTCTTGCCGTTACTCGTCGGAGACGTATTGTTGTTCAAATTAATTTGAAGTTTCATGAACGGAATCAAATAACAAAATAATTACATTGCATAAATATTGAAACTTACCAGGAAGTTAAGGTACGATACTTTATGACAATTTTTACTGAGCTAAGATCCTAGCTCCAAGAACGGCCTCAAAGTACGTCATTGATGCGGACGTGAAAAACTTGTTTTTGTCTTCCATCTGCGTGAAATTCCAGCACAATTTGACATCTCAAGTGCTATTCATTATAAACTGTGAAGTAGTCCAGTTCCTTGTTGATGAGCATGTGTATGGGGACTATTTCAATATTGTAACTCTGTAATAAGATATTAGTTTGTGCAAGATCATATAAATAGTTTAGAATAAATCTTCTTTATATTGGCTACAAGTTTTTTTTTGAATCAGCTTATTTCTTGGCTCATTCGACGACTCTGTGATGTCAGATCATTTGTAGCTTGGAATGAGAAATGAAAGCGCCATTAATATTGATAGGTACTTAATTCACTTTAGTATATAGGTAAAGTTCACTCTAGAACAGGCCATGAAGGCCCAAAGGGGGAGTAGAAGTATAGCTCTACCCTTTCTTTAACCTCGGCACTAGGAGGAGATGGATAGTTAACGCCACTCCCCAGGCCGTTTACTTCCGGGAATAAAACCCGGTATCCATTGTACAGGAGGCTGAATGAGCCCAAGGGCAGGTCTGGACGGGTGCGGAAAATCCCGCCTCCACAGAGATTCGATCCCCGGACCGTCGAGCCCATAGCGAATCGCTATACCGACTACGCTACCCCGGACCACTTTATTTTAGATTATTATTCCGCTTCACGAGAAATGTCATAAAACCCTTAGGTGTAATAGCTTCTTTTGACAACGAGAATCGAAACCGAATCTCCGCAAAACGAAACAGTACATCGCAAATTACAGTATTAGTTTTGGTACAGTCTGTTACTTATCACTGACGGGGCTGTAATATTGACTTTCACACTTTACAAATTACGGGCACTGTCGAGGTGTATTTACGCTAAACATGCCTATGTTTATGGGTGATTTCAGGTCTCCGCCGCGAAGTAAAACTGCACCCTTCTCTGCTACCCCGAAGAGCGCAGTTCTCATGCACGTATTTAGTCTGAATGGGCAATTCAGTTCACTTCTGCTAAAGCCACAAGTTCCCATTTGATGTTATTTATTTGTAGACAGATTTCTGGCTGTGATATTTGAGTGATTCCGTCTGTTAAAATTACACAGATACGGTGGGCGTCACGGAGCCGGAGTCGGAGCAAAGAAAGACGTATGTGTCGCAAAGACAACCAGGAGGCGCAGAGTCAGGACGGTGTGGATCAGCAGGCGCTACAGGGCGAGTCACGGCTTCGGAGGGACAGCACGACGGACTACGCCGCCGACAACTCGTCGGAACACAGCAGCACAGCCACGCCACTCACGCAGTCCCCCAGACACAGACTCCTAAACATACAGCACGGTAACGATGGCATGTCGTCCTTACGTTGTGTCCTTTGTACGTGTGTGCCAGCTTTAATTGCAGACGCTGACGACTCTGAATTAGGCTACGTTCAGGGCGACTCTGTAAATTTTCATTCAGATGTTATTACTGCCGGTCCCAGTGGCCGCGCGGTCTAAGGCGTAGGTCTACGGCCGCTCGCCTGCTGACATTGTGGGTTCGAATCCCACCGGGGGCATGGATGTTTGGTCTGTTGTGAAGTGTTGTGTGTTGTCTGGTAGAGGTCTCTGCGACGAACTGATCACTCGTCCAGAGGAGTCCTACCGATTGTGATGCGTTGCTGTGTGTGATCTAGAAAAAAAACCTCAAGAATGATGAGGAGCCAGAATAAAGCAGGCTGGACCGTTGGGCGACGCCTGCAGCAAATAGACAACGTAGCAGTTTAGGAGAGAATAAAATACCTAGTTAGTCTCCAAAGACTAGGTGGTATCGTGAAAGAGACCAAAAAAAAAAAAAGATGTTATTACTCAGTTATGCTGCACTGAAAGGTGGCGACTCTAAATTATGCTACGTTCAAGGTTGACTGACTCTGATTTAGGCTACGTTCTGAGTTAGCTTCTGTCACAAGTTCAAGCAGCATAGTTTTACATTATGCTAGGTTCACCCAAGGTGATTATTCTTACAGAATGTAATCGAAATGAACGGGCGAGGGGAGAAACATGGCTGTTTGTCATTATGCTATCCCAAAAGTTACCCAGTTCTCTAAAAAGAATGGTGGACTTGTCCGTAGAATTGTCTGGGGATAATTTGATATTAATTATTATAATAAATCAAAATAATTCTACGTTCAAGGGTAATGACCTTAATTGGGCTAGGCTGAATGGTGAAGACAGTGAGTTGTGTTTAAAGATAACCGAAGTATTCTCTGTTCAGTAATGTTGCCTGTACGTTGTACTGTGTTCAGCGTGGGCGTGTCTGAATAATTCTAAGTGCAGTCAATTATGATACATTCCTAGATGAGGTCTCTAGGTTATGTTACCTTCTGTGATGTTACACTGTATTGTGTACATTACTTTGAAGATGATGGTTCTAAATTTTTACCCCCATGAGTGAACAATCTGAATTAACTACTTTCAGAGTTGATGGCGGACTTCTATTTAGTTTAAAGCGTACGGACATAAATTTTACTATATTTAAAAGGGACGACTCTAAATATTTGCACTTTAAGGGCCAATGACTGAATGAAGCATGTACTACTCCCAACTGTGGCTAGTCAAAATTGCACAAATTTCAGGCCAACGACAGTCAGTTGGACCTATTATGCATTTAAACGTGGCAGTGTGTGTTGGCGGTACTTTGTGCGTATCTAACGCATCGTAACACTTAATCGTGCTTCTTGGTAAGCTTCTTCATGAAGTAAATTAGTGTTATGTGGAGGTCATAGCTTACATCTTAGATATATTTTTGAAAATTTACGCTGAAGAATTTTACTAAAAGCTGTTGGACAAATCAGAATGTCAGCCGTAATGGCACTAATAAAGTTTTGTTTAAGTGCAATTATAAAAGGACTTCATAATGTACAACGTAACACTTTCCATGATTGTGTTGGTGAAATTTTGAATGGGAAACTTCTACGGTTTTTTTTTGGGGGGGGGGAGCAAATTCCGACTTTTAGGCATATTAATCTGCAATAAAGATCAGTTTGCAGGAGGACATAAGTGGACTCTTCCGTGCTGCCATAAACCTTCCAAAGAGTTTCTTGAGATTCAATATTGGAGACTCGCTAATTGGTATTTCACTTTTCACATTTTGTGTAAGCTTTATAACTTAAAAGAAAGTTGTGCGTAATTTTATCTGGTGTCCTAATTTTAAACAATTTACGCACTCTGAAACTACTAAAGAAATGCTTCCCATAAAATTGTGTAGTGTTTAAAATGTATCATAAAATAATTAGGCCTATTTATATATTTATCTATACTCCAAGTAATAATAAACTTCAAGTAATAATAAACTTGTAAAATTTCTTCGTTTATTTTTCATTCAGTGACACTTTATCAAGCGCACAGGATGTACAGGATTGGATGTTAATAAAGTAAGTCGTATTAAATTGTCTTGACACAATATAATGTCCCACCTCACCATTTACTGCGGAGACTTAGAAAAAGTAAAGAGATCTCATTCAGTGTATTTAGTTTCCGATCAGGATTAGAATCCAATATATCCTGCCCACGAAGAAATTGTGAAGATTGTTATTAAGCCTCAGTATCGTGTATGAAATTTGTACAATCGGTATACAGTATTGTTATCTTTAACAAGTCTATATGGAGCATGAAAACGACATAGGTTTGTTTGGGAAAATCAATGGCCTTCCCAAAGGAGCATGTATGGCATTCTGTGGCTATATGGGTTTTAGTGGTAATTGATATTAATATTAGTGATATTGCAGTACTTTCATTTTGAGACAAATTGCGTCAGTAAACAATGTAAGAGGGAGTTTAATTACTGGGAATGACTGAAAATACGTTGTTTCCAAGCGTTTCATTTTTTATGTAGCTTCAGTTGAATTGGCACGTCTCCCAACAGCGCATATGCATAATGATGAGCACAGTGATAGAAGAACTTACGCAAATTTACAACTGAAAAGCGGTATTGAGGTTTATCCCTATGTCAATGGCCATAAATTTACTTAGATTGTAATTACAACGAATTTATTAAAGCTTTTGGGCCTTTACTATGTTATAGTACGTAATAAAAATGTGATTAACAACGCTATTTACGATTCTATTGAAAATTGTATTTAAAAGACTGTTTAAGCAGTAAATTTATTGCACATTGTTGATGCGGTTGTTTGACATGCGTTCTGCCTGTCCTGGTGTTATGTCTTCCTAAATGCTCGGCTTTCTAAAACATTTGACTGCCGTATTTATGTAAGTTGCCGGCAGATAATTTAGAGCTGATGTTTATCGATTCAGTGTAACTCCAAATTTACGTGAAGCTAAAATCGAGCAGTACATTTCTTTTCACAAGACTCCCAAATTATATTTGTAATCTAATTAACATTTCTGTTTAATAATAATAATAATAATCGTCATAATCATAATAATTCAACAGCTAAATGGCCCATAATAAACAGCACAACATACAAACACAAATAATAAAGGGCAGTAAACAGGACACATATGAAACCAACAGACAAAACGTACTTAAATAATTCATTAAGACTCTTTTATGGTAATTAACTAAAATACGTAATATCATGTCCTACTAAATCCCACTAGTTTGCCTTCCGAAGACATAAAAATAACTGCAAACTGAATTCGCCGCCGTAACGCATTTGGCGGACGGACAGTTCATGAAGGATGTACTAACATAAAACAGAGGGAGGTCTAGGAGCCTCGGAGTGAGACCTCGAAGACCATGAAAGATGGACAGGATTTAGAAAAGAAGGAAGAAAGAAATAAAAAAGAAAATAAAAAATTTCAACAATTTTATGCGTTCTGTCGTGCAACATGCGTAAATTTAAGAAGGCGAAGAGCACGAACCTAGCTATAGCTAAATAACAAAGACAGTGTTCATCAACACAACTTCCTATTGTAAAAAGAACATTTGCTTTTCTATAAAGGCAAATATCTTTTCTACGATAAAAGATGGTTGCGTCGACTAAAACAGGTATTATTATTATTATTACTATTATTATTATTATCTTTATTTAGTTTATGAAACACAACCGGGTGTCTTGTCTGATGGTTGTGACCGTAACCTGTGCTGTCTGGGGAAAAGAATCGGTTGCAAAAACGATATATAAGCTTCTATTGAATGCGTTGAAGTTTTTGCACCAGTAGAGGTAATTGAATTCCATAATACAGATTCATTCTCTAATTTAGTTTTAACAAGCTAAAATATGAAATAAATATATTAACAATAGATAAAAATTTAAAAAAAATGTGTTACTGCACAAGAGGCCCACAAGCTTTATAGGCTGAGAAAAAATATAATCGGCATTAAATGAAAGAATAATTTAGAATCAGTTAGAAATCTCAGGTCCTTAGTACAGTCAGTACGAGCAGTATGAGGGTTCCCAAGTTTTATTTAGAGAAAAGTGCATTAGTTTTAATGGAGAAGATGGTGGCTGGAATTTTACTAACACTGAGTTTTGAAATTCAAACGAAGTATGCAGTCAAACACAACACTAATGTGTTGTGTTTGACTGCATACTTCGTTTGTGTTTCAATATAGTTTAGCAAAACGGGATGGATCAGAATGAAATTAATACTGTGTAAAATTAGCAGTACCCCAACCTTGTATGGAATCAATATCTGTCACTGAGTATAATCACCGAATGAATTTTCAGCACGAAAAATGTCTATTTCATCAGCAGAAATAAGAAATTTGGAATGTGTTGTTATATTACGTATATCGTCAATAAATATATTAGAAAGCAGAGGCCCCAATATAGGGCCTTACGGAACATGGAGGAAAACACTCAAATGGCAGCCAGTGAACACCTGAAATTTCAACACGCTGAATCTGCCAAGTGGATAGCTGTGGAACCAAGTAACATGAGAACCCCCTAAGAGCGAAGAACTAAGTTCATGTAAAAGCTAACTATGTGCCACAAGACCGAAAGCGCTGCTAAAATCGAAATATATGGCATTATCTCTCACTGGGAGCTAACTGTAGGATGTGTATAGTCAATAATAGTAATAATAATAAGTAAAATAGCACCCATGCCTTGCAAATTTTGTGTGCGTGTGCTAGTGAATGTATGCCGGCGATGCTGAGGGTTGTTGTGAAACCGTGACGAAGGGAAAATATTTGGGGATACATTTAAGAAGTAAATCGGCTAATACTCTGTGAAAAGTGTGAAATAAACGGCTTTGACTGGCTGTACGAGCGAAATTTATGCGATGTTATGGGAATGTGGGTATATTGGTGTGTTTCCCTTGGAGTGTTAAGTAGGCCGCTTCGATTATGTGATGTTAGGTTTCATGTGTTGTGCAAAGGTGTGCGACGTCTAAACGCCCCGGTTACTATGGTTACTTCAAAACACGTAAAGTATGCGTGTTTCATTTATAAAACAAAATATAAACTTCACGTAGTAAAGAATTTTAAATCGCTTCCGCACTGGAGTCACAGATTTTAATATTGCTAGGTTCATGGAAATTTGTTACCTTTTCCTGCATCGTCCTATGTTCATTGATGACTGCAGGCAAGTACATCAAACATTAATCTTTCAGAAGTTTCGTTGCTTCAGAATAAATTTTGAATAGGAAAAGGCCAAATAAAATTATTGTTACAAGCCTCTACTGTCACCTAGACATACCATAGCTGAAATTTTTAATAGTAATAGAAGGCTATGACGTAATACACGCCATCATTAACCTTACGTTCACTATTACTTATTATGCAGTGGAATTTCTCTCCTTCCTTTCTATTTTGTGTCTACAACACTCTACGGCTTATTACAATACCTCAGTAGAGAGTGCAAGGGTAAACAAGCGATTCTTTAGACGCGCGCTGCCTTGTGTGATATATATTGCAACAAAGAAACCCGGAAACATAAAAGCTAGGTTTGTAGCCTTGCTCTCTGTGGTAGGTCAACGGACGTGCTCTTTTTGCTGCGTGTGCTTTGAATTATTATAGAAATTCTGTACTGTCGTGACACAGTTATGCATATTACTTCTCTGACATCGAACGTTGGTACAGCAAAAGCTAATGATAACTGTTACTGCTTGGTGATTCACGTCTTGTGTTTACACCCCAATCTGGAAGAAAGCGTTATTAATTTTATTTCACGTTAACCTTTTGACGCCTAATGTCAACTATAGTGGTCTTACCGCACCGCTAACCTCTAAAGTTGCATTTTATATATTTATTCAACAAATATAGGCAATGAATATTTTAAACATGGTATATACTCTCCGTTTTTTCTCTTCAAAATGCAGTTTGTTTCATAA
>Ga0123354_10004090_pt1 | contig 20518 bp, 16 predicted proteins | sample TergutLab28metaG_2_FD_97872 | JGI IMG/M metagenome (GOLD analysis project Ga0123354, IMG submission 97872) | Labiotermes labralis P4 segment gut microbial communities from Petit-Saut dam, French Guiana - Lab288 P4 | ecosystem: Host-associated > Arthropoda: Insects > Digestive system > Gut ...
CACAATATTAATATAAGGAATAAGCATCATCTTCATAGACAAAATGCCAACCAATCTTGTTGTCAATAAAGTACATTTTAAGCTTGTATCAACATTTTCAACAGTTTACCAAGTAGTCTGAATATCTTTAAGAATGAAAAAGCAAAATTTAGAGTAGCCTTAAGAAAATACTTAAATATACACTCCTGTTATTCTGTAGATGAATTTTTTATAACATAAAGATGATCTATAATACTGTTTTCTAAAATACTTACAGCAATTTACACTGTAAAAACAGTACATATTTGTGTATTTATGACTTGATCCACATCCTAATCTCTGACACACATAAGAATACATGGAATATGTATATATATATATATATATATATATGTATTATTTATGAGCTTGCAGATTATCTTACCCTTCTTCAGTAGGGCCTCACTTCTATTCTAGCTCTTGGCTGCACTCAAAGCAAAATGTCCTTATCTCCGCTTTTACTTACAAATGTACCAGAGTAAATAAAAGTTTGTTAACACATGAACAATCTGTTTTGAACAGAATAATGGAATATACAAAAAAAAAAAATCCCTTATGATCAATGCACCCTATAGATAAAAGTCTTACAATTTCCATGTAATATTTGGGCTGTTTTTTATTAATCTGACCCCAACTGACTATGTTTCTCTTTTAGTCACAATCAGATATTAACTATATGATTAATTACTGCTTCTGTCTACAAACAAGGCAACAGTTACAATTAAGCCCTTCCCTTCTAATGTTTGGAGGAACTAATGAGGCAGCTTTCTGTTAGGTCTCCCACAATTCAATTTCTAGAACATGGTTTCCTATTGTATACAGATCTCTGCATTTCAAAAGATGGCATTACGTGATGGTTAATAATTTATGAGCATGAAGGTACTTACACCCAACTGTGCCTTTTCCATTATTTTTATTGCCACCTTCTCTCCTGTCAATGTATGCATTGCCAATTTCACTTTTGCAAACCCACCACAGCCAATAGTCTTTTCAAGTTCATAATGGCCTTTAAGAACTGCATAGCGAACCATTGTGCCAGCTTATAACTGAAAAATGAAACACACAGTCACTCCACAGAGAACTAGACCTTTACGCTATAAAAAATTAGTTACGCTACATCATAAAGGAAGAAGCATGACAAATTTAATTAAACACACTGTTAGACTATGTATGCTCAAATTTCACTTCAAGGGTGCCAGAGATTCACAAGCAGTCAAGGCAAAAATGTTTGGGATGGGGGCATAAAGTGTTTAGAAAATTGAGGTTAAAAAATCTCATTAGAAAAGATCACTTGACATGCCCATCTCAGAGCAACAGGACACAAGGATATGAAATGAATTTAACTGGCTTACGACTTTGATGTTTTGCATCCCATTTATCATTCTATTCAATGTGCGCAATCATAAGCCAAATTACTCCTTGGGAAACTTTACTTAATTTTTAATCCTTCAACTTATTTTAACAGGAATTCATATATTACATATATGTGCATGTGTGTGTGTGTGTGTGTGTGTGTGTGTGTGTTTGTGGGAAAGTGCATTTATGTGGCTTATGTAACATTCAGATCTCAATCGCATAACACCAATCTATGTAGCTGAAAACCAGTTCACATTTTTCACATTTTGAAAGGCCTAAAGATGACTGCATGACTGCCAAAATGTGAACTTGAATGTTAATAAATACCTAACACCTAAAGAACCAGATTTGTGTACAAGGTAATAATAACTTTTAATCACTGAACTATCTTAGCATATGATCCACTAATGTACTTTCGTGATGATGCGATCACCTATGAAAACTTGGCACATGTACTGATTAACTACCTCAAACCTCCAAAACCATTGTTGCACATCAAATGACCAAGTTCGTGTCTCCTTATGAAAAGAATTGGCAATTAATGTCGCAATAATATATTAAGAGTCCCTAAATTTCTCAATGCAACTGAGAAAAAATGTAAAAGATCATGCTAAATTTAAGAAATGATCAGGTTTTACAACTGTAATTGAAGTTAAACTTTGAATAGTATCCTGTAAAAATCCCGTAAATAATACCCATTACAGTCACACGGATACAGCTCTTACATTAATGGTGCTACTCGGCTCAGCTATACAACTGCCACACAATTACCCAGTGTCGTCTACGTTTTTGCTTATGTAAAAGAAAAGAGCCTCCTTCACCGGTTTTCACATCAACACTGAACTACAACACAAAAATGAAACAAATTGTACAGCAATTCTATGACGCAATGTTCACATATAATAATAAGTGGTATTATTGTTTTGAAATACAAACTGTTAATAACTATACAACCCGCTCGGTCCAAAGTATACATGAAAACACAAAACAGCAACGAACCTTGTCAGACATTCTAACGACTAGCTTCGTATTAAACCAGAGACGCGCCAACGAAAAATAGAGTATAGGCACGGATGACAGAAGTGACCTGCACGATATTTACTGGCAAAGAAACTACAATGAAATTATATGATAACGGCACAAAATAATTTACCACTGTTGTATACAAGGTGGTGATAAGGTTCCTATGCATTAGACTGTGTCCTCTGAATATTTTTTTTCGAGACTAGTGTCCATAACACTGCATATTTGAGCAAGCTCCAGGCGTGTTATTTTCACAACTTCGTCAAAGAGTTATAATCTATGTCACAGACCTAGGAAGTGTGTCATCCACTAGTTGTGTTTGACTACATACCTTTCCCTAGCTGTCACAGACGTCTCGAGGCAGTGGCTATTTTGCAAGAAGGCGATCAAGTAGCATGTTATGTTGTCCCATTTAAGGGAGTATTTTAATGGCAAATTCAGTGGACGATGGATTGGACGTGGATATGATATTGTGTGACCTCTTTGAAGTCCAGACTTAACAGATGAATAGAACATGAGGAAAAATTAAAATTTATGCTAAGAAAACAGGCGAGCATACACATGCTTCTAACGAGCATGCATAGGGACTTTGTGACCGCAATATACAACAGCAACATTTCACACAACATTGTAGGGATACTACTAACAAGAGGGCTGTTCTCACAAAACTTAATCTTACAGAGTCAAAGGTACGTGACGCGTTCGCAGTTCTGGATGTTGTGCAACGTTCATACCTATTAACTCTACATAATATCCCAAAAGAGCGGAGACCTCATTTACACTACGGCAAGAGCCGGTAATCATTCAAAGCTTAATCGTTCTGAATGCATGTACAACACGGCAGGAGTCAGCTTTCTGTCATCTGGTGTTGGAAGCCAGTCATTTAAGTTTCAGTTATAGTAGATGGAAAACGAGCGCCTTTTCTATAGACAGTAAGTGGTCTTGGCAATGTTACTGTCCCAACAGTAGCTCAGATGGTAGTAATGATGACTACTATTCAAGTGCCAGAAGTCTCCTCATCTCTTCCACAAATCTTTCATAGTTTTGTAGTTAAATAATGGACATAACCGGGAAGAGAGCATACATCACATTGCAATAACACAAGTCCCTCTCTATTTCTGTACGTTTAACATGCTGTGGTTTGAATTGTTCCATCTTTTCCGTGTACTTCACTTTGGATGTTCAACAAATATTTAATCAGGAATTATCAAAGTATACATTCTTGCTTGTACAGCATTTCAAGATGAATCTGCCACACTTTGATAGTACATCCATTAGGTTCATTTACATCAGTATAACAAAAACATCTTAAATTGGTTCACACTGTTGTAAGAAAGCGCACCTATATAAGAAGTTGAACAGTTTGGGAGATAATAACACAAAAAGTGTGGTCTTCTTTATTAATTAATACCTCTGCGCCACTAAGGTTTTATAAATACAGGCACTATCATCACAAGTTTTTCCTCATTTTACCTTGAACATGGTGTATACCATGTACAAGCTACAGTTGCAATATTATATTGTAAATGTGATAGCGGCGAGGCACCCCATAGATGGCTGGTAAAATACTGTATGCTGCATGTACAGAAATGATCTCCTGATGATGAACATTTATTTGTTCAAAAAATGTAGAGGATAGTTTAATTGGAATAAATTAATGAGAAAAAGTGTGCATCTTGTTGGTCTTTCTCACACACACACACACACATATATATATATATATATATATATATATATATATATATATCACAATGTGCCATTCAGAGAATGTAAAGTTTGCAAGCGAAGAAATTATAGTATACATTTTTAAATACAACACCGAAAGCAAAGATTTGGATCTGAAGTATAACAGACATACCCAAGAAAGTAGTTTCCTTCCTAAATATAGTTTTTATTTTAGTACCACGGGATTATGTATGTTATATTAAGATCTACGTAGCTCTCGGGCTTTGTCTATTGTCTGGCGATCAGCGACACCAATATTTCTGATTTTCCTTCGTATATCCTTGTGAAGATGCCTTAGAATGTGTCACTCGCTCTTCATAACCTTCTGTTGTCTGTGCAACATAACCTATGCATGACACAGTAAATAATTCTTCATACAAATATGGAGGAACCCAGTACTACACTAGTACCATTTACCTCGTGTATCAGTACCAAGGGCAGAACTTTAGAACAGTGGATCCTAAGTGAAATTTGGACTGGCACCCCCCAAACATAAGGAACAGATTAATGATGCTTTGTGCTACATGAAGGTGGCCCTGATAATCCTTCCTATCTATTTACATGTGTGTTGATGACTTTGGTTTGGTTTATTTGTTCATCCATTCAGTCACACACATAACAATGGACACATCAATTACAGATTACTATTTATATATTACAACAAATTTATGGACATCCACCCAATATAATATAATAACAATACAAAAATTCAAAGACCAATTGGAAGTGGAATTTGTCACTACATCTATCTATATGCATATTTATGTAAATATACCTAAGAGTTAAGAATTAAAATTAAAAGTAATAATATAGAATGGTATTGAGTTATATTACACGTAAGAATACATAGATGTTTACTTTTAAAATTATTACACTGAGCCAAGATATCTATTTGAATTCCAAGTAAAATATTTCTCCAATGAGTAAAATGAATTTATAGGGAAACTTTTTAAAACGGATGTGAATTGGTTTATGTCATGAGATGTATTTTTTATGCTAGTAGGAAGGTGATTAAAAACTTTGATTCCAAAATAAAAGGGACCTTTTTGGAAAGCTGTTAAGTTTGTAGTTGGAATATTAAGTCAGTACTAAATCTGGTGCTAATAATATGGAATTCTGAATTTGATTCATATAAATCTCTATTTTTGGCAACAAATAATAAAAGGGAAAAAGTATATTGTGATTTTAGTTGTAGAATTTTTGGATTCTTGTATAACTGACTACAAGAATTTCTATTTCTGGCATTCATAATTATTCTAATTATCCTTTTTTGAATTTTAAAAATATTAGAGCTGTATGCAGAATTACCCCAGAAAATTATACCACACAATAGGATGGAATGAAAACATGAAAAGTAAATTTTCTTTAGTGTATTGTGGGACATAAAATGTTTGACATACCTAATTGCATAGCATGCTCTGCTGAGATTGAACATCACTTGTTCAATATGGTTTTTCCATGACAAGGAACTATCTATATCTAATCCAAGAAATTTTGTATTTTTAGTCTCTTAATCAGTTTATTGTCAAAACTTATTTTTATATTAATTTCATGACTATTTTTAAGCCTAAATTGTAAAAAGTAGTTTCTATCAAAATTTAATAATGAGTTACCTCTGAACCAGTCTTTTATATTATCAATTATATTGTTAGTATCTTCTTTAAATTTTGAGGGACTAGGGTTTGTAATATTATGCTTGTGTCATCTGCAAATAGAACTGGTTTCGATGGGTCATCTGTTATATTCGGAAGATCATTTATGTAGATCAGGAAGAACATAGCCCCAAGTATTGAACCTTGAGGAACACCATGTTTTATTTTGCCCCATTCTGAAAAAGTAGTATTATTAGAAGAGCTGTTTTTTTATTAGTACTCTCTGATACGTATGCCTGAGGTATGATCTTATCAGTGCATTGGTTTTGCCCCTGAATCCATAAAATTCACATTTAGACAATGATACATCATGATTTAAAGAGATGAATGATTTTTGTAAGTCTCAAAATATTCCACCAACTGTTAATTTATTATTAAGTGCTTGTAATATTTCATTTACTAGTTTGAAGGAGGCTTTTTCAGCTGAGGAATTATTTCTGAAGCCATATTGTTGGGTGGCTAATATATAATTTTGGTTGATGTGTTGCTACAATCTTGTATACGTAACTTTTTCCAGAATCTTTGAAAAGGATATAAGGAAAGAGGTAAGTCTAATATTGGTTATATCCATTCTGTTTCCTTTCTAATGTTAAGGGCTTTATTTCAGAAAATTTTAATTGGAGGGGAAAAATACCTGACGAATGTTATTTGTTACATACGTATGTTAGAGGAGATGTGATGAAAGGTGTACTTACTTTTAGAATTTTCATAGGAGTCCCATCATATGCATGAGAGTTTTTGGATTTTAGTGATTTGATAATTTTTTCAATTTCTTTAGGTGTTGTATATTTTAGTTTCATGTTTGAACAGGGGAGCTTAAAGTTTTTATGAAGACAATGTATAGGATTGTAACAATATAATAAAGTTTTATCATTTTTAATGTTACTAGTTATTTTGATAGCTACTGTTACGAAGTAGGTATTGAGTTTACAATTGATTGTGTGTAACTTATTCTCATTATTCATTACCTTCTTGCTTGTCTTACTTGTATTTCAATTATTAATTGTGTTATGACAATGCAGTGCACACTTTTATGTATTATTGTGAGTTTCCATATCTGTAAAGATCTAACAGAAAGTGAATAAATATGAATAACAAGTTGTTTAGTTTTCTTTTTTGGGGGGGGGGGGTCAATGTCATTAAGGCAATTTATATTAAAGTCACCGCAAGTAATAATCTCAATTGTGTTGTTGTGTAAAAAATTGAGAATGGAGTCTAAGGTGTGTAAAAAATTTCCCATTGGTGATCTACAGATAGATATATTGCAAATATTTAAGGATGATAAGTGAATCCTACCTGCACATACTTCAGTGTCTTGTTCCTTACAAGAGTCATCTAGATAATATTTGTACACTGAAAGGTATCATGCACAAAAATACTAACTCCACCATTCTTGAGAGATTCCCTGCAAAATTTAATGCCAAGTTTATATTGATCCATATATATGAAATCAATTTCATTGTGTTTGGGATGATGCTCAGTTAAACAAAGTATCTGGGGAAAGTCTGGAGACAAGAAACTTATTAATTCTTTTCATTTGTTCAACAGTCCCCAAACATTCTGGTGAAAGACTGTAAAACTCTGTCTTATATGAATTTGACAGAGGATCATCACTTGCTTGAGGCTGCCACCTTAAACTATTGGGACCTTGGTTCTTGCATTTCGGATTATCTTTTTGTATTCTAAGAGATCTCATAACCTTAAGAGAACCATTTATCAGGGAGTTATCTCCTATACCAAGGTCCTTGTTTAACATAAAAAATAATCAGATTTTGTTGAAGGAGTCTTCCTTGGTCTAGCAGATTTTCCATTTATAACTTTTACCTGGTTTAGTGGAGCTGTTAGGTTTTATATTATTTCCAGTTTAAAATTATTCAGGGGTCTATTTTCCGTTCCAACATTGTATATGTGTGAGAGACTATTAGTTTAGAAAGCACTTCCTTCCCTTGACCATTCAGGTGTAAACCATGAATGCGAAAAGTTTCCTGTTATTATCCATTTTTATCACTGACATATGTTGATATACTTTTACCATTTTCTTTAGCTTTCTATTAAATAATTTAATTTCACTGTTCACACATGAAGACTGCATTAAATCATACCTAGGAGGAACAGTTACTAAAATGATATTAGCGTGATTATTGTTTTTGATGAAGTTCATGATATGTTGTACGGCCTTTGAAGAGTTGTTCTTTCCAACATTGTTAGCACCACCACAGAATATTAAAACATCGCTTTTTGATAAGCTCATTATATTTGCTTAACCAATATCACTACAAACCACCTGGAAAATAAAATTTGCTGATAAAGAGTACTGTCTAGCCAGCACCACCACTTACTTTATGAAACCACCTTTCACAAATTCAAATGTAATTTCATACCATACCTCTAGGCTATAACGTATATCAGTGTATCAATGGAAGAGTTGTCTCCAGAAGTCATAGCTAGAGACACAGATTTTCACATCTTCCTGTTTAAATTTCAATGGGCATTATACTAGTCTCACAATAGGAGAAAAGGACTACAGTTACATCTCAGCCTTAAATGGCTTCTGCTCACTCTTACATGATACATTATGCCAGTGTCCCACCAAGTGATTTCTTAGGCTTTGTTGATGTAGCTGAAGTAATGATGTAGCAAAGTGCATTTTAAATTATAATTCTGTTATTCTGTTGATGTATTACTTTGCATGCATCCTACCCATTGACTTCTTAGGCTTTGTTCAACCAACTGAGACAATGTAGTAAGTGATATTAGATTATAACTATTATGAGCGATCTTAAATTATCATAGATTTCCATAGTAATCACACAGCTTACTTTCAGGTGTACACTTGATATATTTTGATAGGGTCCACACTTCTGTCCAACAATAACCTTCTCAGGAGTTGTCTATGCATGTCATGAACTGCAATTCTGTATAGATCTGTTATGCTCTTTGTTTAGCACATATGCACATAACAATGTACATGCACATGATCTTCAGCTGGCATCAACTTATACACAAAACATAAATCAATATCATCTGAATAGATTTTATTACCATTTAATAATGCAGGTGTATAATGAAGTTATATGACCTGCTGTTTTCATCCACATGGGACAGTATTCACTAATGCACCTCATTAAGGTATATGAACTGTAGCTAAATCCACGATAAGTGGGTTTGTGACAAAGGCATGGCTTGTCCTCGGGTTGCAGGAGGATGCAACCTACCAATATGAACGGCAGCTGCGAATACATTTAATAAGCAGTCACACACAGGTGACAAGAGTGGTCCTCCAGCTTACGGATGGAGGCCTCACCATACAAAAATTAACATATTACAAAATGCTTTCCAATTTGGACACATGACCCAAAGGACAGAAAATGGACATGGATCTGACAAAGGATGAGGACATGTCACAAGCTCTTGTGAACACAGATGAACTTTCAGGTACCAAAAAATGCAGGGAATTTCTTAACTAAGAGAGGAAACTATCAGTTTCTCAAGAATGACTCTGCTCCATAGGGGTACTTAACTGGTACAGAATGTGACTTATATAATTACACAATATAAACCAACAAAATGCACATGTCGTAAATTAATATTTTAAGTTTTTGATGTATTCACATGTTTCGAACCCAAGGGTCCCTCTTCAGCAAACTAAAAATTAAAATATTAATCTAGGAACTGTGCATTTTATTGGATTATATTACAATGCATGATGCAAAAAACTTTTAAAAAAATTAACTTCGATACTTGCCATACAAAGTTTTGAATATGATGTGTGTGTGTGTATAATTAACTTAGAAGAGACCCCAAAGAATGAACACCACTAGTATTAAAGATACACATGGTATCCTATCAAGAGACAGCAGAATCCAGTTCACATCCTCATATTTCTTAAATATCACTTTATGTAATACCGTCCTACCCCTTCTATGTTTTTTTTAAATGGCTTCCATACAAAAGTGATGTATATGCTTCTTACTTATAACCAGCCTCCTGAAATGTAATTGTTACTAAACCTGATTACAATGCACACACAAAAATCACACATAATCTCATTATGCATTAGCATCCCTTCACTAATTTGATACCTCTTGATCTTTTGTAATACAAGACCACTAAAACTGCTTTAATAAACCATACATAAAAATAACAACTGAATAATAAACATATTTCTTGAATTAAATTTTTAAATTTGGTAACACTATGCTCAGTGTAATAATTTTGCCTAAAACTGACAGTATCTTCATGAATATCATTTATGTTTGCCACTGATGAGAAAATTTCAAATAATATTTTGTAAATTATTTTAACTTTGGTGGTTAAGTCTGTACTAATTTCACCACTGTTTTATCTGTAATTAAACTACCCTCTTGGATGTGACACCATGTCATTTGGCACAAATATACTGTTTGTCATACTGAATGAAATGTCACACACATTTCTCCTGTGGGTACAATATTCTGCATACCTTTTGATCATGAACCCTTCTTTATTCACAAAAGCTCAAAATCTACACTTTTGTGAGAATATGTTTGGGCTAGGCACAGTAGATTCTGGCAATATTCAGTATCTAGGCTAAAATTCCGTATTAATCTCTGATTTTAATTTTCTATCCGATCTGTAGCTACTCTCCTTGTGCTTTTATCATTGCTCACTTTACTCTCATCCACTAGACTTACATCCTTCCTATTTCTTGCATTTCCCACATTACAGCCAAGATGGAGTAACAGATTAATTACACAAACAAATAAGTTACTTTGATATATAATTATTCCCATTTATAGTTCAAGTTAAAACTCATTCCTTGTCTCAAGAACTCTGTACAGGTAAGACATAAAAACTGTGACTCTGGTAACAAGCACACCTTCTTATCTTCGAAATGATTATCTGGCAGAGCAACAGTGCACAAATGCTCGACTTCAGATTGTGGCCTTTTGTGCTGTGACACAATGTTTTCTTGTGCATGGATGCTGCATCTATCATCAAGAATGATTATTTCCAAGTCTGACAGGAAACAGATCATGTGTATGATGCAAAATGGTTACACTGACAAGCTGCAAAGATGGTCAAACAGAACCATGTGAAGGGTAGATGTGTATACAGCCCAATATGAGAAATCACAAAACAGAACAACCCTTTCCAAAGCCACAAGGGTGAGAGACATATAAACACATCAGAATCTCAGTGTTCATGATTAACCACCGTAAACATTAAAATTACAAACATCAGAATCCATGTTCAATGCACAATGCCTTATTTGGTTCCAAAAACTTACACAATTTCTGTTATAAATAACCCCAGAAAGCAATAAAAGCATGAAGACCTCTCTTTCACAAAATACAAACACTTTTTGGACACATAAAGTACATTAAATGAATGGACAACAGTCTCAAATCATAAAGCACAAATGCAATCAACCTCACCTAATAATACAAAGCTTGGGTGTGCCAACATTTATCCATACAGTACCAGAAGAGTAGAGAGACACTGACTTGTAAGACACATGGTTTAATCGCAATCCACCAGAACCAGTTATGAAAGTTCAGAAAAAAAAGTATCAAAATGTAGTATCAAGGTTGATATCTTAAATACAAAGGTTCAGAAACTGTGAGACTACTGTGGGTGAGAAGTGACAAACGCTGGTAGCAAAGTTAGAATGTTGACTCAAGGTGACAAGATACATCTGATATAGCAAACCTGCTTCCTGTCCTTTTCATCATTGTTCAAGAAATATCTACCATAAAATTCTTGCTAAACACCTTCTGCATCTACAATTATGTTGGAAACACAACAATGATTTCAGGTGTTTTGTCATCAACATTGTGAATATTTGTATTTAGTGTATATGCAATAGAACTGCAAAGTTTCATTTTTGCTTTGGTGTACATAACAGATCTCAAAAGTACCCATACAGTCATTAACCTGCTAATATCATTTTTACAGGCAAAAATGAAAGGTCCTCAAAATAAATGAAAAGAACTTAAACTTACAAACTCAAATTGAAGAGATTGTAAATTGTATCACAATTCAATTACAGCAATAGTTTGCAACCACGTAACACTACACCTCCACATCATCCATTTCCATGTTTAGTGATCCACTTGTAGTACCTGCCACAAGCCGTGTACTCCTCCTCTGCACAGATTCAATGTTTTCATATGGTTTCTTGTATTTTCCACTTTTTACATACTTCCTTTTCTTCTTTGCAACATCCTTCTTTTTTGCAGTTCTTTTTCTTTTCTTGGTTTTTATACTGGTCTTCAACTTTGTAACACCTGTATTACCATCACTTCCACCAACATATCCATGGCTACTAGATGTAGCTGGATAGCTATCGTTTTGAAACAAAGGATCCATCAATTTTGGAACTATATTACACATTATGGCAGGCCAAACAAACAGAGATGTCAAACGTTCCTTCCACAAAGCTGATGCATTTTCAGGTGAAATTTTCTCTGAAGATGACACTGAATGCCCACAAGAATCTTCCTTAACAAATGGTTTAGACTGTGCACCTGCATTATCTGCAACATTCCGACGGCTTAAAAGGAAAGTGCGGAATCCAACCAAAGTGGTGTGGTTGGGAGGATACAGGTAAGGTATTTTGTAAGTGGTTTCCACCATGTCTAATGAAGATCTTCCAGAAAGTGTAGTGGAAATGTTGGCAACTTGATCTACACTGTCAGCAAGTTTTGCTTCAATATGTGCAGTAGATACACTTGAAGCCTGAGATGGAAATGCAGTTTCTGACCATGCAGTAAGGCCATTCATAACTTCAGATGGAGTAGTGTCTTCTGTTGGTAATATATCACACAGATTAGGACTGGTGTCCTCTTCCCTGTCTCTCAGACAACGAAGAAAAGATCTGTCAATGTCTTGAAGCAAATGATCCCCATCTATTACAGAATCATCCTTAGGGATATTAAGGCATGCCTGAAAATACTTGAGCATATTGTAAATAACCTGTACACTATTCCAAACAAGATCGTCATCATAACGACGCTTCTGTCTGCCACCAGACTGAAAATATACACATCTAAAAAAACTATAATACTGCTTGTCAACTGTACTTATTGGCTTTGTTTTCCCCACTTTCCGTCCTGGACGCTTCTTCATTTCCAGTATGTCTTTCAGCTTCATCAAGTTGTCTTCATTAATTTCTGCACCTGCAGCCCTCTTACGAAGAATGGCCTGTACCCTCTCCCAAATCTTTCCTTCTCTGTTAGTTTCAACATTCACCCGCCGTGAAGGTGCAGACAGAACCTTTCCTGAATCTACAGAGACTTTCTTCAACCAACCTTGCAGAGTACTATAGCGTTGCCTCACTTGAATTCTGTTTCGATTCACAAAATGCTGGCAAATTTTACTCCAATTGCCTTCTCCATGTTCTGCAACTAAGGACATCAATAAGTCATCATCATGTTGAGTCCACGGTTCACCAGTACTGTGATATTTCAAATACGTCTTGTATCGTTCACGTATTTGTGTTGAAGTGCGACCAGGTAGGAACCGGGCCACACGAGAAAAATCAGTCCCATACCTCCGTACAGCTGCTACCATCAAGATATTCTCTTCTTTTGTGAAACGACCTCTTTTAATTGACGGATTTAATGAATAGGCCCAGCGATTAAACACTTGACTTTTACTATGTCCAGGTATATAATATGCCACTTTAGACCATGGAATGTATGAACCAAACCGACACCTTTCCACTACTTCTTTAAGGTAATTATCTTCTGCTTCTGTCCACTTGCTCTTTCTCAGTGAATCATTGAGCCTCGTTTGATACTGAAACATGCACTGATATGCAGAACGATGAGTGCCAAGCTCCTGTGCAATTGCATCCCAGTTTTGATTTTTGTACTTAACAACAAGTTCTTTCAGCTTATTATCTTCATCAACAATCCATTTGGTTTTTCTTATCATAGGATGAAGATAATTATGCCACATTGAACGACACTCTTCAGGACTATGGAACCCAGCTAAATCTACTGCTGATATTTTCATCCAATCATATTCTGACTTATTAAATCCAACAAGTTCTGCAACACTCTTAATCCCATTAGGAGCAGTGTCACTATCATCCAAGTAACGTTCTACATATTCAGTCTTTGTAGCACCATCCACACCACACAATGCCTTTACGAGTGGCTGCTTTCGCACTTCGGCGCCTTTACTTCGTTTCGCAATTTCCTCTGCCTTTACAGCACTCATTAGGGTGGATTTATCCTTTTCTTTCCACAGTCTGACTGTTGGCAGATCTACTATACTCAGTTCATTGTTGGCAGCTTTCTTCCAATGATCCTCATTAGGAGGACAAGGAAAGTAATCCTGGTCTTTAAAATACGGAATACCAAACATGTAGCACCAACTACCACGACTCAGTGACATCTCATTTGAACTTTTGATAGAATCAATGCGGTTCTGCAGATCCTTAATCTTTGTTTCACACTTCTCAAGCAATGTTGAAAGCTGCTTTTCTACAGCAAGAAGCACGTCAAAACATGCAGAACCAAAAGTTCTACAAGTCCTCAAAGACGGAGCACATTCGTCTAACAGAATTTCGTTCAGATCTAAATACGGGTCTGACGAAGCAACATAACTTTCATCACTTTCCAATACTTCTTCATCGTTGATACTCTTATTTTCACATTCTTCTACACCCTCCTCATTCTCATCAGAAATCGTTCGTGCACATAACACTTCTCTCAGATTAGCAATATCAGCATCATAAACATCCTCACCTGTATCATCCATTTTGCGAAATTCCTATTTGTATCGGTATAATTCACATCTCACCAATCCACAAAGCAACTGCGAAATCCATAACCTCAAACATTCTATTTCTGTTTTGTATTACGGATCGTTACAATCAACTCTGATCCATAGTTACTCAGGCAATAGTACCAACTCTGCTACATCCGACCACAGACACAGCTCATACATGACACTGGTCGCACGGAAGTCTTAGAAATCCGAGCCCACTCCATTGTCCACTGAAGACTTCGATTGGCACAAACAGGTTGTCTCCGTAATGAAAGGTTTTTCAGGTACCATTCCTTATTTAAAACAAATTTTATGCACTATAATTTAAAAAAAAAAAAAAGCTTTAGAAAGTAGCTGTGTGTGTGTGTGTGTGTGTGTGTGGCGACATGTTCTGGCAAGTCTGGTAACTCGGATTAATTAGAGTATGCTCTGCGAATATTTTCAACACGAGATGTCATACATCTTTGCAGTATTCCGTGTTCATGCATCTGTGCGGTGAGATCACGGATGTTAGGTGTCGTGGGATGAGTGCTTCATGGCTGCGTTGTTGTTGAGAAGCATATTAACGTTGTAAGTCGGGGATTGATCACCATGGAGTCCTCCAAATCTGATTCATCGAACACATATGCCCCTTCATACTCTAATCGGGATCCTGGCATGAATGTTCCAGGTAAGACGTGTTTGGTGCATTACGCGATGTCGGCATTTGGGTATTCGCTGGTGGAGAATGCATATTTGTCTCTGCTTTATAATTTACATTAAGTATTTTCCATTAAAAATAACAGCGGAAAATAATAGTGATTTACTTGTTTGTATATCTTTCAGTCCACTCGAAACAAAATCTAGCACCACTTTCTCCGTATCTGAACTTCGATCCCGTATACTTGCCACAAAGTCAACCAGAGTTCATTTTCCCAGAAGGCGCATCACGACAAAGAGGCCGTTTCGAACTTGCCTTTTCACAGATCGGTGTCTCGTGTATGGCTGGCGCTGCAATTGGTGGTGTAGGTGGTTTATATAATGGCCTTCGAAGTACAACTCTTGCTGGTCATACTGGAAAGTTGCGCCGCACGCAGTAAGTCAGCTGAAGAAATTTGTGCATTAAATGGAGTTGGTTCGTATGGTTTCCTTGTGGCCGTGGTTTTGATGGTAATATGAAACTGTTTCATATTGGCATATGCTGTAATTGGTATATGTGGGCTACTTAATAAAAATGCATTACATCACTCTCTTTGATGTACTAATACTTTATTCTGGTTCAATAATTTTAAAGTTTTTCTGCCAGAGAAAGAAGTTAACTTGTTGGCTGTTGTATTACCATCCAGGTCCCCTTGGCCTGTCTCAGCAAGCCCAAAATATGTGTCACTAGTGAAAGTTAATTATGACATACATGAAGATGAACAGAATGGCTGTGTGACTGAAAGGAAGAATAGGGAATTATGCTGGAGGAGGTGTGACAGTTGGACGGGGATGTTAAAGGGGTCAACACACGGGACTTCTTTCAGCAGTCATAGTGTAGTTAAGGAAACTGAACATCCAGTATAAATTACAGTATAATCTCTTGACAGTGGTTCAGAATGTGAAATGTCACAAATATGTATGAGGACTTTTTTCATTATCACTAATCACAAGCATAATGTTTCGAAAGCAGTCTGCTTTTTTCTTCAGGTGAAAACACTAATGTAACTGATGAAACTAAAACCAACAAGTCATCATGAAAAACATGTGGTAACAACAAATTTGCACCTTACATGTAAAATACAGTGACAGACTTGAAAACACTGGAACCATAACAGTAAAGAACATTTTAAAATTAGGTCTGTAAGACACACACTCAGAACAAATAAAAACTATAAAGAAAACAATAAAAAATAAAATTCGCAAAAGCATAACAACAAACAACACCCTCTATTGGTGACCATTTGAACCCCCTCAAGACTTAGGACATAAAAATATTTTTAAAAAAAAGTCACATTGGTAAGATCCTTTTCCATCAGTGATAAACAAATATGTAAAATTTTCAAACTTGCCTGACTAATGGGGTTTTCAGAACAGAGTTTGTATGCTGGTTCGTTGTATTTCCTATATGTAGTGTTGGGTTTAAACTATAAAATACAAGCATGAGAGCAATCAAAACTTGGACCTTCTTCAAATGCATGTGATGCTAATTTAGATTTGTCAAAATGCTCTTGCCTTAAGTTGTATTTACGTTCTCTTATCCTAACATCCAATGGTCTGCCAGTTTTTCCAATATGCTCTCTACCACACTCACATGGAATCTTATTAACACACTGTGATCAATTTCATTTATCATTGTTGAGTTTCATTTTTCTCAAAAAACTTCCCAGAGTATATTTTGTTTTAAAACAGTCCTAATATTATATTCTTTTTCATTGATGTATTGTCCTTACAGTTTAATCAGTGCCTCCTTCAGAAAAATAGGCCATAGAGATCTGTCTTGTGCTCTCTTCCTCCATCTCTTGACACTAATCAATTTCAGATCATTCTTAACACAGTATAAATGCCTTAATTTGGGTCATTCTGCTTATCTTCTTCCATCTGGTTTCCTTAGAAGTAATTTCTTTACAATCCTGTTATCATAAATTCTTACCAGACCAGTCATTCTACTCTTCTTCCTATTGGTGTTACAATATTTGGGTTTCTCTGCATAATCTGCAATTCACCATTAGTTTGGATTCTCCAGCCATTCATTTGTTCTGTTTTTGCTGGTGTGTACCAACCATATGTTATTGTAAGTTTAATTACTGAAATATATATTTTTAGTTTTGTGTGTTTGTATATAGTGATTTCATAGTTTTTGAGAGAGCCTGATAAGATAGATTCCCTGCTGTTATTCTTGCTTGGACATTTCTAACACATTCATTATTATAAGAAACCAGGGAACCCAAATATTTAAATTCTGATACTTCATGATATTTTTTGTAATTCATGTTTTGGATTTTAGGCTGCATATTTTTGTGTTTGTATTTTGAGTTATTCATATATTTAGTTTTGTCTACATTTATCTACAGACCTCTATCATATGTTGTTTCTTCCATATCTGGAATTACTTTGTTTATTGATGGCATTGATCTAGTAATTACATCATCATTTGCATAGGGGATACAGTGTCTGGGTCTGTTAAAATTGATACATCTGCGATTCATTGTTACTTTGTGTATGATTTTCTCCAAGTTAGAATACATATGAAAGTAGAAAGTGAATCATCTTGCCTGAGTCCACTAGTAGTTTCAAAAGTATCATCAGTGTCCTGCCAATCTGAACTTCATTCTTAGTTTTCCTCAATGTCATTTTTACCAGGTTAACAATTTTTTTGGTATGTTGAACGCTTGTCATTATGGTATACTGCTGTTGTATGCATGTTGAAAAGCTGTAAACAGTTAATGAATTTCTACATTAAATTAATGTTTTTTTTTTTTCAATAATTTGCCTTAGTGCGAGTGTCTGATTAGTAGTGAAACATCCTTTTCTAATCTGCATTGGTGGTCACCAAGTATCTCTTCAGTGTATATCTCTGGGTATTGTGTTATGATATTTGTAAATATACTTTATATCACATTCAACAGAAAAATTCCTCTCTAATTTTTACATTGTAGTTTATCGCCCTCTTTGTATATGGGACATAGAACAGCTGTTTGCCAGTCAGCTACCATCTCTTCATTTTCCTGTGCTATAATTATCAGGTTATAAATTATTCTCCATAGATTTCTGCCTCCATATTTTAGAAGTTTTGCGATTATTTCGTTATCACTTGAGGGTCTGTTTTTCTTTAATTCCTTTATTACATTATAAACCATACTGAGTGTGGGTTTTTTTAAACATATTTCTGGGAGCCACTACCTTCAATATGTGAATCAGACATACTCTTACTTGGTTCAAGAGCTCTTGGCAGTATTATACCCATCTGTGCAGAGCCTCTCATTGTCCTCCTACCAAATTGCTTCCTTTGTCTTTGCATATTGTTGATTATGGCAGACATCCTTCTGTAAATCTTTTGACTTCCTGATAAAACTTTCTACTTGCACTCCTTGTATTATAAGTGTGAACTGATTGTAGTGTTACTTCTTCATATTATTTTCTGTTATTTCTGCAGATTTTGTGTGGTTCTTGGTGAGTCTCCTTATATTCTTCCATGGCTGTTCTGGTTTCCTTCTGTGGGATCTTCATTTGGGTGTCCAGGGCTTGATTACATTGATCATCAAACCATTATGTTTTTCTTTATTTTTGTATCCTGTCTTTTCTTTTGCTATTGTCTGTATATGTTTTTTAATATTTTGCCATTTTTCTTCTACTGTACTTGGATATACTGGTTTCTCCTCTAGTAGGTTCTCTTCTCTCTGTACTTTAAGGACACACTTGTTTGATTAAGTTTTGTAATGTCATATCTTTCAGTCTTCTTACTTGATCTTATTCCAGTTATCAGGATTTTAGGTTTGAGCTTTATTTGCACCAAGAAGTGATCAGAATTGCAGTTATTCCTTTTACAGCTCCTAACATTCATTGCATCTTTAATATGTCTAGCATTAATCAATACACGCTTAATTTGGCTTTTCATTTTTCTGTGTGGAGCTCTCCAATTACACTTGTGGATGTTCTTATATGGAAATAAAGTACTCATTATTACCTTATTATTAGTTAATGCAAAATCTGCTATTAAAATTCCATTATTTTTCTCATTGAAGACAATGTGAACCCACATTGGTGTAAAAGGTTCTGCCTGTACCTAATTTAAAGTTGAAATCACCAAGTATTATTTTTCTGTCACGGTTTCATAGGTTATGTAAAGTTCTAATTAGTTAATCATAAAGTTTGTCCTTTATGAGGTCATCTTTTTTTCAGTGGGTGTATGAGCACACATAATTGTTGTATTACACAGCTTTCATTTCAGTTATATAGGTCACATTTTTTCACTTATCTGTTCAAATTCTATAATGGATGCTTTGAAACTTTTTTGTAGCAGGAAGCCAGTACCAAAATAATTTTTTTTATCATCACTACCGTAACACGTAGTATATCTTCCTGTATCTGCTGTATTTTTTCCTTGCCATCTGATCTCTTGAATAGCATCTATCATAATTTTATATTTCATGAGTTCGTTTACTAATTCTGTAACAGAGTTTAGTCTATAAACAAGCTCTGAATATTCCATGTGGCTACGTAGTTCGTACTTTCCTTGTTCTGCCTGGGTCTCTTAACGTTATGTTCTGTCTGGCTATCTTCCTTTGGTTTCTGAACCAATGTTATTTTTTTTCAGATATGTGGGTGATACCTCCTAGCCCTAAGAGGGTTGGTGTAGCTGACCTAAAGAGCCCCTCCTGCCCTATCGCTGTGGGGCTCACTGTGTCTGGTTCCTCATTTGGGACCTGTCTGGCTTGGGTGGCCCTACCAGCATAGCTGTCAACTTCAGTGGAAATTGTAAACCTCCCCGCCTGACACTGAATGTGCCTGTGCAATACACTGGTGTCCCCTGGGGAGGTCCTAATATTATATTTTTCACTAGTTTCTTTTAAATTTCTCTGAAACCTCTCTAACATACGGAAGAGACACCATGCACACGGGTTTCTTATCACTGTATTTTTGCATCACCTTGCTTTTTGGCCTCATGTTAATAACTGACTACACTAAATGCCCAGGGTAAGCACTGTACAGTAAGTCCTTCTTCACTATCTGTGGTTCAGCCACATTGTCCTGCTTTCTTTGACACAATGTATTGGCTCTGTAAACCCAGCTTTGTATCACTCCTCTTTTTACATTAAATGGATAGTTAGTTTCATTGTGAAGATAACATTGAGTATTGAGTAGATTTTCTGTAGGCTGTAGTTACAAAGGAGGCTCCCTTCTTTGTAACTAGTACATCCAGAAAATGGGTTAGACCCACTGGATTTCATTTCCATGTTGAATTTAATGTATGTCCTCATAGTGTTAAGATGATTGAAAAAAACTCTGGAGATCTTCAACATCAC
>Ga0123354_10004091_pt1 | contig 20516 bp, 12 predicted proteins | sample TergutLab28metaG_2_FD_97872 | JGI IMG/M metagenome (GOLD analysis project Ga0123354, IMG submission 97872) | Labiotermes labralis P4 segment gut microbial communities from Petit-Saut dam, French Guiana - Lab288 P4 | ecosystem: Host-associated > Arthropoda: Insects > Digestive system > Gut ...
AAAGGGGGTAAAAAAAACAACCAAAATATTAAATGGGATTTTTTTTTATTTTTCAGGCCCCACGCCCCAAGATTTGGGAAATAACAAATTATTAAAACCCCCCCCCCCCACCCCACACACACACACACACATGCATACTGAAAACGAAAATATTTAAATTTAGAACACACTAAGACACGCCTTTATAGCTTTTTACACGTGTTTGCAAAATTGCGAAAAACAACTAGTAGCTTCGTCATGCCTGCCTGTCTGTCTGTCCGTCCTCCGCCAGTCCCCATGAGACAACTCGGCTCCCACTGGATGTTACTGTATGACATTTGAGTATTTTTCGAAAATCTGTCAAGAAAACTCTAAGTTTCATTAAAACCTGACAAGAATAACGGTTGCTTTACATGAAGACCATTGTATATATTCGATATACCTCGATCAGTTTCTCTTGGAATGAGAAATGTTTCAGACAAAGGGCGTAGATTAAAATCGAAACACACATTTTATATTCAATAAGCTCTTTCCGAAAATCGTGCCGTTTATGAGATCAGGTGGAAAAATACTGCAGCGCCGGACAAGCCTCATTTGGCAATATGGCGCATGTGCATTTCATGCTGTATACCTAAGACTACACAAACACACACACACACACACACACAGAATATGTAATGTTTATTGCTTTTCCGCTGCAAAAATGGTTGCACGAACGCCCCTCAATATTCCGTCATACGTACGTTGCTTGTCTTTGTTCTAAATTGCGAACATCCCAACTTGTATTACGAAGTTTATATCTAATCCGGGGAAAAGTCTTTTCCGTAGTTATTTACGTGCTTTTATGAACACAGCAGTACCGTCGAATGAAGGAACAGAGGGTAAAAGTAACTCGCACGAAATACACGGGAAATGGATGTGTTAAATTTTGTTGGAAGACATAGAGCGATACAGAGGCAGAATGAGTAGAGGTAATATTAAACCGGTGTTATGGTTTAACAGGGTAAAGATATGGGAAGGAATCAACCGGCTCGGTTTAAGATCAAGTCGCCATGTTTCTTATACTTGCAAACTATCTGGTCGTTTATGAATGGAGAATTTCTTGAAAAATGTCGCTGATAGAACTAAGACATTGGCATGCAAACACGTCCGGCCTATATATGCAAAACCCAATACCCACTCACGTGTAAGAAAATTAATAAAAATTCCGGTTAGCAAGATCAATTTAATCGATGTATTTCAGAAACTTCAAAATGATTTTATCAATAAATGTGTCGCACGTCTTACAAACGAATATTTCAGACGCTTCGGAACATTTAATTTGCACAGTGCTAGCCGCTCGTGGCAGTCAGACTGCTAGAGTAAAAGGGATGAGATTGTTACGGCTCAATTTAAAAATCGCTTTGGTTATGAAAAGAATGTGAAAGCTACAAAATATGTTTCCACTGTGGGCTGAATATTAGAATTTTTTTTCACTTGGCTGTGGGAATTCTCCCTTTCATTACGTTTCCGATTTGCACTTGAATAATCTTATTTCCTTCCTTATTCCTCCTCCTTCGTTCTGTTGTATTTCTCATGTCTCCCTGGAATTCTACATTTATAAGGCTAGGTGTATAGAAAGGCAATTCTTTTGAAAAGTGAAATCATGTACTCTAACAATCCCTTTGATGTCTCTTGGTACAAAATGCTCAACAGAATCAACTCGCCTGCATTTCTTCAAATCTTTCGGTAATTTGGCACATACAAAACAATGCCACTTTTGTATACTTAATAAAAAAAGGGTTTTAAAATATGTCACGCATGAGGAAGAAACCGCATTCAGTGTGTCCGGAAACAAAGGTCCGAGATCAAATCTGGACCTAAGGGAGGTTGAGAAAAAAGACGCGACATGAAAATTACATGAAGAAAACCTGCATAATTTGTACCCTTCACATAAGAGAAATGCTGACACAGTGAAGTAACATTAGATGCGTGCGTCACCAAGAAGACATGGGATTGATCAGCAGCGCATACAGAATAGCAATCAGTCTGTCGGAAAGAGTCTATTTGTGACACCTAGTGCTAGAGGGAGGGATAACATTCATATATGTTTAACAGGACCAAGATGGAAGTTGTGTGACCTAGGTTAGAGTGGCCCGGGTTACCGGCCACTAATCGACTTTGTGAAGAAGGTAATAGCCATGTGAAGAATTCGAGAAAAGTCGAGTGGCCCTCCCTCAGTTGTTCAGGGAGATCTATTAGTGGTGTAATATGAAAAGGTACTGTAATAGGTATTTTAAGTTTCAGGACAAATTGTGTACAAACTATGTGTATTATTTGAACAGAAAAAAAGTAAAATTATAAACTGAAAGGAATTTTTTTGAAAAATAAACACAAGTTACGTATAACGTCTTACAAATGCAGCAACCTGCCTGTTGCCTGAACATATAAAATAAATTACAGATTAATAGGGGTGTTTTCCTACCTGCGTTTGCATAAACGCAGGTAGTTAAAAGGTTAAAATGTGTTCATAATTACAGTGTTGACACAGTTGTCTCTATGCATATTCCGTAAGATTTGTTTATAAAAGATAATAGAACGATACGTACGTAACTGCTAACCTAGACCTATAAAGTTTATTTAAAATAGTTCTTACTTCGTTTCTACTTCACAAAATTAAGCCTTGTTAATTCACGTACAAAAAGAAGGGTATCAAATACTCCCCTCACAACCGTATTTTCACATAGGCCTGTCTTCAGTCCATGTGTATCGGACCTCGGATATTAGGCCAAATTTCACGTTCAAGAACAACAAAGACACGTCAAATCGTAATTTCACATATTTCTCTCCTCATTTCTGTGGTTATAAAACAGAAATAAACAAGTGTTTTGTACTGAATAATAACGAATATTGACCGATGTAAACTGCTGTTAATTTCAGTCCATGCATCATTCTGAGTTGTTACTGTCGTTTGCACACAATATACAGGCTTAATTAGAAGTGTATAAAATTGTTTAACGACTGATTTTTACTATGGTGTCCCTGAGTGGGGACAGTCACAAAAATACAGATGGATGAAATAAAGGGTACCGGATAAATATACTTTCAGAAATCTAACACTCCTTTGCGGCCTCCATGCTGGCCATCTTTTGTTTGATGAAGATTATTTGCTGGTATTATATGCTGGAAATAATGTGAAAACAATAACATATCGATGCAATGTAAACCAAATTACAAACTTCCAATCAGATATGTACACAATTCTGCAGCTTCTAACAAGGCCTGTGTAATTACAGCACCCAGAGGTATATTCATTGTCCGTTGGTACTAGGCAAGGGGACTGAGGTGAGTAATAATTGTAAAATGAAAGCCGGAAAGAGTCACTTTCACAATTAAAACAACTGTCAGCTGAATTCTTGTATAATGTGGTTTTTGAACATGTACCTCCACCCAAGATAAGATGAAACACTTGAAGCTTTTCAAGAAGGAAAGACAGAATGCATGACAAGCCTCAGTAACTAAACTGATTCTTTGAAGTTAGTGATAACATAAAGCAGGCCTGCCACCTGGTGTAACATTGACAAACTCTGTACTCTTCTGCGCAGATTATTTGTATGTCTCATATAATTCTAATATCAAACACCGATTACCTCCCTAAATAGCGTCAACAGATCTGCTATGTTAATGGCTGTGGTCGGTGTACTATAAGAGATACGAACTGAATTCCGGTAATTTTGATTAACAGGGGGTCTTCAAAGGGTTAATAAAAATTCTATCTCCGGATACTTTGATGTAGGCTTATAAAAGCAGCCTAAATGCACCTTCATCAACACACGTAAAGGAGTCAATAAAAATAACCAATAACTAAACCCCAAAGCTTACACGCCAGAATAACGAACACTGCACAACACAATGACGTGCATAACCGAACATCGAAATGTATTGATTACTTCCCTTTATAACCTACCTTGAAGGTAAAAGAAGGCTTACGGATCCACCAAGTTATCTGCGTGGGTGTGTAGACGAAACAAATTTCAATTTTTTTTTTTTTTATTTTTGAAACACTCAACTGATTTTCAAGAAACTCTCTACACCATTTACACACAATAACGCTCCAGCGCCATATTTTCAATTTGACAGACTAGCAAATTTGAAAGGAAAAAGACACTAGTTCCACTAATTTTAGACTCACGAAGTAACGTACGGTGAAATAGAATAATATTCAACTTTTATTATGCACAGACACTCCCAAAACTACAAGGTAGCTACGTTCCGGAAGGTCCAGCGCAGCTGGAATTTTGCGCCAGTCAGAATTCATTATAGATGTGGTCAACTATATACGTATGCTCTAGGGAGTCCAGTTGAAAACAACATTCCAACACTCTGGAACAGCCTGATTTTAGCATAACTGCCCAGCCACCTGTGTTATCGCCCAGCAGTATTCTTGTGCCACCTTCGTCTCACTGCGCTTTCACTACCGCAAGTAAAATATTCGGTGCCTGTTTAATAAAATTATTTCCTCATTTTATTATACTCTTTTAAAATTACGCAAGTCTGAAACTGCGGGACTTAATTCTTCGTCAGTAGTTTTTTTATGTTTTGCTGACCGTGTATCTAAGTATAATCTCAGTAATTGACCAACTTAATGCACAAATTCTTTTTTATAATAAGCTTATTATATTCTTCTACATGTTTCGAGCACTACTGTGCTCATCATCAGAAGGTCAAAATTGTATTATACAGCATCTGGTATCGTCACACTCTGTAGGTGGCCGTCCGGTGTACATCTGTGTACCGGTCGGCCACCTACAGAGTGTGACGATACCAGATGCTGTATGTTACAATTTTGACCTCCTGACGATGAGCACAATAGTGCTCGAAACATGTAGAGGAATATAATAAACTTACTATAAAACAAGAATTTGTGCATTAAGTTTATCAATTACTGAGATTTCGTCAGTAGGTTAGAGTCTAAACTATTTTTACAGACGGTAAAATAGCAATGCACTTGCATGCGACTCTTCATTAGCTTTCGGTTTTAGGGTGACAATTACTGAAACATTAGAACGAGAAATGTGAAATCTTGTGCTGGGATTACGGCAAGAGCACAATTACACATTGTGTATGAAAACATTTTTCGTAAGTACGCAATTACAAACGCGGGTACTACGCCAACCTCTGTGATATCATCCGAGAAATATAACGTGTACAGAATCTGTACTTAATTAATACAGTAAAACTATCTCTGTATATGCCGTGAAGGAATAACCGGGATTAGTGTTAGGGATCCACGCATTCTTTACTTAGGCAGGACGCGGAGGTGAGCGTCACAACCGGACCCACGGTAAAGATCCCCCGAAGCTCGCAAATAGGGGGTTGATTCTGTCTTCGACGACGTATCTTGCCAAGATGGGAATCGAACCACGAATTTTCTGTTTTCCGGCCCATGCCCTAGTCATTACAACAAGGTATCCAGGCTCGAATTAAATAACAAATACTTCAAACAGTTCAAATACATCACCAATACCAATGCTCATAAATATGTGGCATGCTCTTTCAGTACACAAAGTAGAGAAATAAAAATTATGAATTATATAAATACTTATTTAAAAACTGTAATATCGGTCAAGCTGAATCAAGCTATAAGGCGTTTAATATATTTTGGAGGTGGCAAAATCTAATCACGACCAGGAAACCCACTATATTGTCCGAAGTGTGTCCTGGCTTTTCCTCAGTTACCTGAGTCAAATTTCTGAGTAATTCCTCAAATTAGGTCACGTGAGTTACCGGCAGCGTCGTTAAATAAACTATAAACTAGCCAAAATAAACATGCAGGCCTATACGTAAGCAAACTTAATAATTTAACAGAAAAAAATAGCCTATTGTTACCCGAACATTTAGTATTTCCTAATTCAGACATTATTTCTTGATACCTTAAATTTTCAATTTTCAGTTAAATATAGATATTAAAATATTGGCAGAATATCACATTTTAGTTAGAAACTACATCAGAAGGCCTTTATTAACGCCCGGAACGTAAAGCTATACGGTAGTACGTTGCTGCCTTCTGCTGAAGCAGCCCCTAGCGACTCCAAGGGAAACTCCCCCCACAGTCCGGGCTACAGACAGCAATATTAAAACGCGCCAAACGCCCGCGGCCACTCTCCGTATCTCACGATGTAAAGGTTTTTTCTATCGGTCTGTTGAAAGAGTCGGGGAATACCTTACCAAGACGTGTTTTAATCCGTCACGTAATCCATGTAAGAAACACCCAGTGATGAACTGTTTATAGAACGTGCTTCCCCCAAATTAGAGCCTCTATCTCGTTCACCGACCGACAGTTGCTTCGTTTCTGTATCACGGGGGTGCTGGACTTGACTCCTGTCGAGAGGTCGGAAAAAGACAGAAGGCCTTGCCTGCATCCTGCTCTGGAGTTCGGACTTCGACTACAACGAATATCGTGCCTGCAACGTATCCGAGACAGCTTAGGTTCGACTCTATGCCTGATAAACGCCTGCCATGACTATATTTTCTTATCTTTCTTTCTGTCATTAAGGAAACACAAGATTAGTACTTTACAAACAGGGAATGAGAACACAGGTTTGCACACATTCCCGTGTATTACAATCTGCAAGTTATAGCACATCTGGCCCATAAAGGGTCTTTAAAGAAAGTAAGAAAGTTGTGCAATACAATTAACTTAATCCAGTGCATGACTTTGGAGCACAGTTCGGAATATATATATATATATATTAGAATAGAATTAATTCTGTGTGTTGTAACAGCGCTATTTCAACTATCGAGGTCAATATGAAACATCAAACGAGATGAGATTATGTGAAAAATGAGTAGGAAAAGATCTGCAAGGACACACCCTTAGCTTAATAAAAGAAGGGCTATTATCCGAGTATTTAATTTCACTCACTAGGGAAAAAATCAATAAAATCTGCAAACAGGATCACCTATGACCACAACGATACATGGGCTAGGATGAGATTAACAAGATAAGTAATAGGCAGGGGAGGGGAAATCAATGCACACTTATTTACTTACTCCATGGAGCAGACCCCTTCTTGAGAAGCTAATCGGTTCTCAACTAGTCAAGAAATTCCCCGCATTTTATGGAACCCGATGGTTCAATACAGCATTCACAATTTCCTGCCACCTGTCCCTACCCTGAGCCAGATCAATCCAGTCTAAGCCTCCATCCCACTTCCTGAAGATCCATCTTAATAGTATCCTCCCATCTAACACCCGGGTCTTCCAAGTGGTCTCTATCCCTCAGGTTTCACCACCAAAACCCTGTGTACACCTCTCCTCTTCCCACACACGTGCTACATGCCCAGCCCATCTAATTCTTCTCGCTTTGATCACCCGAATAATATTTGGTAAAGAGTTACAGATCATGTGTTGATAAATGCGTACTGCGTGTACGTAAAAGTAACAGACTACTTGCAAGACCTAGGGATAGATGGGAAACCTTTTATTAAAATTCGCCTTAAATAAATACCGTGAGTTGAGGACTACGTTGTATTGTATAAAATAACATCGAATGGAGGTTACATAAAACCGTGGAATATTTTGAATAGCTGGGCACCTACGTAAGAACCTTTCAAAAAGGACCGCCAACACGCTAGTAAGTTGGTCAGCCCGCCAGTTCTCTGCACGAAATATCTCAGGAGCCTGAAAACCGAACGACCGAGTAATCTAGTTCGATTCACGACAAATGCAGATATTGCTGTTTACTGCAAACCATCTAGACAAGATCTGCAACCCATCCAGCCTTTGAAGCCCAAACACCCTCCTATTCAATGGCTGCCGGGACTTTCTTCCTCGTAGGTAAAGTGATCTGGAAGTAAATTTGACCACTTCCATTTAGTACCAAAGTTAAGGCTGCGCTCCCCCATACAACTTCATGGCGCGCACAGGGACAACCGCATCTTTCATTGCGTATCTTAATTCAGATAATGTGAGACGGCGTAGTTGGTATAGCGACTCGATACGGGCTGTATAGTCCGGGGTTCGACGTCCGGGGGGGAAATTTTAAGTTAAGGCAAAGGTGAAGCTCTCCCTGTAACATGTCATGAAGACACAGAGGGAGAGTAGAGGTACAGCTCTACTCTTCTTTAACCTCGGGGCTAGATTGGGGTGGGTGGTCAACGCTACGCCCTGACGCTGTACCCTCGGGAACAGAACCGGTACCCATTTTACAGGAGGCTGGGTGAGCCCCAAGGCCGATCAGGAGGGGTGCGGAAAACCTCGCCCCCGTCGGGATCTGATCCACGGACCGTTCAGCCCGTAACGAGTCGCTTTACCGACTGAGCCATCCCGGCCCACCGGTGGGGTCCAGAGGTTTTCTAATCTCCACATCCGTCTAGACATGCCCTTGGGTCCGCCTGTCCACCAGAGCGATGAATAACGTCGCTATTTCCAGGGTGTAAAGCGGCCGGGGCGTGGCCTTACCACACACACCTCCACCTACCGCCGAGGTTAAGAATGAGTGGAACTATACCTTTATTCCCCCTCTGTACCTTCACGACGTGTTACGGGGTGACTTTTACCGTTAATCCAGAGCGTCTGCTGATCTCAGCCAACACTCGAACCACACACCTATAAATTGTAACAAATATATATTTTCTAACATTTGCCGTTTGTCATATTTAATAATAACATACAACGTGTATTTGGCTGCCATAATAATCGAGGAACAGGACTGTTTATTTCGGGAGAGAGAAAACGTCGACTTGACAGTTCAGGTACTGATAGGTCTCTATTAAATGCGAGGAATCAAAATTAATGGAAAACAAAGTTACAGCTTTTTTATCTCAGTATTTAACCAAATTGATGCACAAAATTTGTTTCACAGTAAGTTTTATTTCATGCCTCTACATGTTTCGAGCACATAGTGCTCGAAACATGTAGAGGCATGAAATAAACTTATTGTAAAACAAAATTTTGTGCATCAAGTTGGTTAAATACTGAGATAAATATACCGAGATGCACGGTCAGCAAAACGTAAAAACAAAAAGAGTTACAGCTATCACAGAACTTTAAATTTCATTACACCTCTTTGTTAAGTGAAAACCCTAGCATTTTTGCACTTAACGTGACCATATTTATAAGCTCCATTCACGAAAACTTTTATTAATAACATAAAAAGTCGAAGGTTCGTTACGGTCGGCGCTACTTGTAACTAATCGACCCATAAACTGTTCCATCGGCTATGTGTCACCAGCAAATATACTTTCAGCTACGCTGTCCACAGTATGCTGTCCTTTCCGCCCCTCCATGCTTAACATTGTCGAATATACTTAACCCAGAGGAGATCGGTTTATATGTGCTACGGCTATAAACAGGCATGTGCATTCGAATGTTAGTCAGAGATTAATACTATCTGTCAGTACACATCCACTTACGATGTGGTGGATTTCAAACTTCGTAAAATGAGAGAACGGGACCAATTCGTTAATGGACCTGATCGATCAAGCAGCAGTAAACAGTACACAGAAATGTTGGCCTATTTTATTCTCACTAATCTACTGACCTATGAGGTACGTTCTGTAGCAGCACGATCCATTTCAGAATTTTCTTTACACGTCTTCTCACATCTTACCAAACTCTGCACAACTTGCAACAAAAGAAGACATAAAGGGACAGAAATATATCCAACTTGTCCATCCATCCGTATGTGTATCGGTCTACAAATTGTATTTCGAAAAATTCCGAAAAATTTTTGATAAAACACGTTAGTTATGCCGATACAGGCCAATCCAAAATCCGCGCAATGTTGTTATAATGTTACATCTTTCAATCCGCAATAGCCATTTAATGCACAAGCGAAATTCTGAGGTGGGAAAGACACCAGTGAGAATAAGAATATGCCAATTAGAGGAAGCACACAAAGACAATGGAAAAATGGAAAAAAAAATAGACTTAATAATGATGTCATCGGAAATAATGGTAACAATGGTAGGACTATTTACGGTACCATCAGGAACAATGGTAACAATGGTAGGCCTAATCACAGTACCAACAGGAACAACGGTAAAAATGGTAGGCCTAGTCACAGTTACTATCAGGAACAACGGTAACAAAGGTATGCAAAGTCACGGTACCTTCATCCCCAACGGCAACAATGGTAGGCTTCATAACACTACAAGCAGGAAAATGGTAACAATATAGGCATAGTCACGGGACCATCAGTGACAACGGTAACAAAAGTACACCTAACCACAGTACCATCAGGAACAACGGTAAAAATGGTACGCATAGTCACAGTACCATCAGGAACAACGGTAACAAAAGTACGCCAAGTCACGGTACCATAATCCCCAACGGCAACAATGGTAGGCTTCATAAGAGTACCATCAGGAACAACGGTAACAATGGTAGGCAAAGTCACGGGACCATCAGTAACAACGGTAACAAAAGTACATCTAACAACGGTATCGTCAGGAACAACGGTAACCATGGTAGGCATAGTCACGGGACCATCAGGAACAACGGTAACAAAGGTACACCTAATCACGGCACCATTAGGAACAACGGCAACAATGGCAGGCAAAGTCACGGGACCATCAGTAACAACGGTAACAAAAGTACATCTAACAACGGTAACGTCAGGAACAACGGTAACCATGGTAGGCATAGTCATGGGACCATCAGGAACAACGGTAACAAAGGTACACCTAATCACGGTACCATTAGGAACAACGGCAACAATGGTAGGCCTAATCACGGTATCGTCATAACAACAGTAACGAATTATTCACCTTATAAAATACACACACTCGAAGGTGAATTTAGAAAACCGAGGTGAAAGAAACGAACAAATGTGGAAATTGTGCATATTTCCATAGAGACTGTACCGTCCTAATTTTATTATCGATCTTAACTTATTCGATATTCCGGTTGAAATAGGACCGAGAAATACAATAATGGGACCTAACGATGTTAATTATGCTGATAAAAATAACAACTTTTACAAGAACAATAGCAACAACTACCGCCGCCGCCGCCACCACCACCACCATTACAACCGCCGCCGCCGCCGCCACCACCACCACCAAACCAATAAGTCGTTGTTGTTGTTGTTGTTGTTGTTGTTGTAACTCGCTTACGGACGCTTACACGAAGGCATGGAAAAATGACGTGACAGTTGTCTAGACAGACAGGAGTTCAAAAGTCTAGAACCTCCTTAAAATTTCAGGCTGATATGAGCACGGAACGTACTCGGCTCGGTCCTCGCGTCTCTTCGAGCCCGTTGCGTAGACTCTACAAACGTTCGGCAGTCCGTAAAATTAAACATTTACGTAACTCTCAAGAACAATTATCTTCATGCAGGCCTATCATTATCAGTAATTTTGTTGACTCAGACGTCAGATAAAATACAATCTGTAAAATATAAACGTAATCATTAAAATTTCGTTTGTTACCCACAAAAGTTTTTAAGACTTTAAATTGATAATTTACTGCAATCAACATTGAAATTTCCTTGTTGCCAAAAACTGAAATATGTGATAACGAAGTCAATGATTACGAGGAGCTGGTAGTTGCACATTTGTTCTAAAAATTCTGTGCCTGTTATGCAACACAACGATTACCTACTTCACAACAATGTGGCACTGATTATTCCACCTCACATTGTATTCCAATTTGTTTTATGTCAATTTTAATATTATACTGCCTTCTACGCCAACGTCTCCCAAGTCGTCTTCTCCATCAGATTTAAAGAATAAAAGCTTTAAACATCTGCCATGTTTCCCACGTGCACTAAACGTCCTGTTCCTCTCACCCTCGATTTGATGGCTCTTAACTCTGTTTGCCTAAGGGAAGGAATGTTCGTCTACTTACGACGTACTTCAGCGACTACATCATTCCTTCACACCATACAGAACCGACTGACAACAAGATCACTGAATAATGAATAGAAAACGATGTAGATGGAAGCCACAGTGGCCTAATTTTAAGTACCATTCCGAAATCTGCTTAGCGACTGAGGAAAATCATATTATTTCAAGATAGCTAACTGCTTCTTGGAGGATGCTAGAAATCGGGGCCTCCCGAATACAAAGGAGATGTGTTTACTACTAGATCGCGACATTACTGGAATAGCGCAGTAGGTGTAGCGACTTCTACTGGCTGGACGGTCCGGATTTCTAAACCTGGCGCAGGAAAGTGATCTTTCCCTTCTTCAGAACGTACAGGCCGGCTCTGAGCCACACAGGCTCCTATTCGACGAGTAACCGAGTTCTTTCACAGGGTTAAAGCGGCCGAGGTGTGATGTTGACCAGTCAACATCACACATCCCAAGGTTAAGAATAAGTGGTGTGTACCTCTCTGCCCCCTGTAAATGCCTTCTCAGAGTTGTCCCTTCCCATTTTCGCTGGAATTCCACTTTTGTTATCTCCTGATATGAAAGAAGTTAACACATTCAATGACACGAACATTCATGCCTGTAAAGTATAATTACCAGCCATGAATAACTGGCTATTTGTTTAGCAGTTTCTGCGTGCCGAGAAATTCACGACATACAGCAGTGGATCCGGTATTCAGGGCGCGTTATTCGAGAGAGATTTGGAGTTCTATTTTTAACACCGTACTTGTCGTGTGCGAGAAAACCGATTCGCAGCGTGATATTTTGTTGAAGTCTGATTCTTTGATTAATACTGAGACACATTTCCTGTCAACGCTCACCGATGTACAAAGAAAGATGTACAGGAGACGTGGGAGGCGTATTTCATTGGCTCAATCTCGTAACGTGTATTCGTAGATGCACTCACCGGCAGCCTTACGCGCAGCGAGAAATAAATCCGGTACTCGTATATGTAGATGACCACACGTGTTTCAGATCTCCTGACGTACAGGCAGAAAGACACTTCAGATAAACCTGAGAGGGAAATAAATCCTGTAGGCCACAAGACGACCCATCGTTTTACTGATCAACAAAGCTATAATTTGTATGGTAACGAATCTCGAAATTGAAACATCGCTACCACAAAGTCCCAATATAGACACGATCCTGTGTCAATTCCCACTCCTCAGAACCTATCTTCGCAAGATCCATTCTGTCACTTCCCTCTGGATCTAATGACTGAACGCTTTACAGTCAAAACTCTGTACGTATTCCTAGTCTCATTGGACGGATTTTCATGAAGTTTGAAATTGGAAACTTTTTATTAAAATCTGTCGAGAAAGTCAAAATTTGGTTCAAAACTGACTAAAATATTGGGCATATTTCAAGAAGAGGTGCGTTTCATATATTTACAAGAAACACACGTGACGCAACAATACAGCCAACACATTGTCGTACATCCATGACAAAACTGTCAATATTTATTGCCTTGCCGACAGCGACATATACCTCAGCAATTCACAGAGAACGCACTGTAGCTAGTCCACGCAACACCGGTTACACGAACCCGTCACAATGTTCCATAATACCTGCCATGACTACCTCGCTAAATTCAACAACGGCAAGAATTTTCAAAACGCATTCTTCTAATTTTTTTCAACAACCTCATTTATCTTGTTCATATCCGTGCACTGATTTCACCACTTTACGTAAGAATCCGACCAACGTCCTTATATACGTCAACACCACTTCATACACACTGCCACACTTCTGCATGTTTCAGCCCTCAAGGGGCCATCATCAGGGAGTACTGACACATTTCGTGACGAGGGTCAATAAAATGCGTGTCCAGATGTAAATAACACATTAAAGAGCAGCGTACTGTGTGATACGTGGCACGTAACGCGCTGCCCTCCCATCTGATATTTACATCTGTACACGTATTTTGTCGACCCAGTTCTTACAATGTATCAATACTACCTGAGGATGGCCCCTTGAGGGCTAAAAAACATGTAGGAGTGAAACAGTGTGAATAAAGTGGTATTGACATATATTAGAGAATTAGTAGGACTTTTACGTCAAATAGTAACCTCCTTTATGCCAGCTAAATACTGTCTCTATACACCTACATTTTTATTACAACAAGCTTGAAGTTAAATTCATAACACCCAGAGAGATAATTATTCCGTCCCAAAACGTCGGAGGCTTACAGCCGTCGGTTTTTATAGCAACTCTACACTTTTAGTACTGCAATGTCCGTTACAGGTGGAGGCACTATTTCTGTAGAACTGCTCATATAATATTGACACAGTCGTTTCGCCTCTGGTAAACTAATGGCATTTTGATACTATGTTGGCCCATCACTTCACAAATTTACTTCCATTACGTACTTCATAACGTCGAATATTCTGGCAGAGCAATTGAATCGTGCCCCAAGGCTCCCGAGTTTGATGCCAGGACCCAGGAATCCTAATATATATGACGTATGTGACACAATACTGTTCAAAATAAAGAGTAAAAAATAAAATACCCCTCACACGCACTATCATTAAAATATTACAGGTGGGACGACTCATTAATTAAACAGATTGGGCTGGACAACAAGAGTTAGATTCCCATGTTGCCCACAGCCACAAACTCCTATAAAACATCTGTGAGAAAAATGAGCCTCTTGAGAATTATCTGTAGCGTATTGAACAACGCTGCAACAGTTCACAATACAGTCTTGTAATCATACATTCCTTGTGACTTCGGTAAAACATACACAGGTATACAATCGTATTCACCATCTGAGACTTTGATCACAGTGTTATTATTGTACAACAGCATGATAAACGGTAAGAACTGTTGAATGTACACCTTTGTATGTCGCGTTACAGGCCTATAGATTCGAAGGATTGGAAGATGCTTGATGATAACAAGATAGGCAATGTACACAAATAACGTAACAATGTGACACGTTCGCATAATGTTTAAACCTCCTCGGCTTTCCTAACAGTCTCAGATCATTTCACTCGAAGACGTCACTTTTTTTTTGGCGAATTTATGTTGGTGGGAACAATAAAACGTACTTGGGTCTTTATGTAAAGTGCCCGATTATAACTAAATTTGGGGTTTCTCGACAGATTTTCATAAAAGTCCTCAATGTCAAAATTCAGGAAAATCCGTCCGTTGGGAATCGCACTGGTAGGACATGACATGACATGACGAATGTGATACGCCTTGTCGCGATTATGCGAACACGCCTGAGAAAGTAAAGCTCCCCCGTCCCTGCGACGAAGGCGCAAGAGGGGAGCAGAATCATACCTCCACTCATTCTTAAACTCGGCACTAGATGGATGTGAGCGTTCAACTTCACGTTCCGGCCTTTTTACCCCCGAGAAAGAACCCGCCACCCATTGAACAGGAGACTGGGTAGGCTCTAGAGTTAGTCTGGGTGTTTTGTAGTGGAGAAAAATCTCTTCCCCCTGCTTCATGGCAGGCATTATTGACGGAAGTTTGTGTCACGGTCATTACATTATGTTTATGTTAAAAGCAAACACATCCTTTGTCATTTCAATAACTATCAACTCTACAAAGGGTACCCTGCAACATGCAGAGTTGAGTTTTAACATTATCTCTCCTCTTTCACTGACGTGTACTGGAAAAATATTCTAAATATTCTCATGTTGTGTGCAGCATCATATATTCAAATATTCCAGTTACGGATTTCGAAGGATGGAGAGGTTAATCTGATGCAGCCTTCGAAACTTTGATAAGTTTCGGGTGATGTCAGACTTAAATGATTGAGGGCGAGGTGGTCGATACGTTGACGCTGAATTCATGTGAGGAGGACGCCGTAGCCACAAGGTGCGTGCACGATGACCGCTGCAAACAGTCACCACGTTCACTGCACCAGAACACTATTTTCTGTATTTCACTGCAACCAATGAGAACATCAGAACGTAATAGACAGGAAGGAACAGAGGAATTTAGAAAACTGCATATGGGGCTTCATAAATTGTACTCTTCGCCAAAAATTATTAGGCTGATCCGATGAAGGAAGACGTGATGGTAGGAAATTGTGTCGTGGGAGCAGGAGATTGAAAATACGTTCAGAAGTCCAGCTGCAAAGTCTGAAGGGAAGGAATAGCTTGAGAAAAATACGTGTAGGTGGAATGAGGATGTTAAAATGGATCTTACGGAAACATGGTATGGGGACGGATACTGGATCCATCTACTTTAGGATAAGATTCTTGAATAAAATACGTACGTGCTAAAACTCTCGCTTCATAAAAGATGGAGGTTCTGACAAGCTGAAAGACTGGTAGCTTCTCCACAAGACCTCTGCTCCATACGGTTAGTTTATTTCAAGCGCATACGGAATGTGCCATGTAATGTTTTCACAATGGTTCAACATGTGAAACGTCATTAATTTGTATCTGGATTTTCCCAGGTGTTCAGTGATAATGGAAAAAGTTCAGGTACATATTAGTGATGCACAAATAATGGTTTTAGAGTACGTCATGATGAGAAATCACTTGCCCTTATAACGACCCAATCAGTTAAAGTAGAAGCAGCATAGTGTGGGAAGGTACACGTGCGGCCTGTAGCTGAAACCCTACTTATTATAACGAAGCTGTACTGTTATTACTTCTTGGTTGTTTGGACGACGCGCTTCCAATAGGCACTACTGGGTAGAGTGCAGTGGTAGGATGAATTATACATGACGACTTAGAAATGTGAAAGAAATTGAAGGAAATAAGTGTGACAGTCTTCAGGCACTACCAAGGGTATGTCTGGAGGGACTGGGGAAGACAACGAAAAGCGTTCCTCGAGACAATCTTCCTGCAGTGGTACCTGCGGACTTTCAGAATAAGAAACACGAATTCCACGTGGACGCGCACTGTATTTCGACTGCCTTACGCCTGCTGCGTTTTCTTCGCAACAGTCTGTCGTCAGTCTTTACGAAAACACGAGAGGTCACGTGATCTCACCTGGCTAGTGTCCAACGTAAGGTCAGTGTTTTATCCCCCACAATACTACCTGCTCGCCACGTGTTTACGCCCATTACACAGACACCACGAAAGTAGTAATAATGAGATGGTCAGTTACACACTCCGGCAGCTGTCCTGCAGGAAAGAGTTCCAGATGTTCACTGGAGAGGAGAGTGGGAAGGCTCTGGAGCAGATCTAGACGTGTTTAAAGAATACATGCAAGTAGTCTTGACCCTTCAAGATGGACCGACAGGATGTCCTGAAACGTCGGTGAATACCAATCTACGCTGCGTAACATCCCAGAAGAACCAAGTTCTTAACCCTAATATGGCCGCTCGAATATTTTTCTTCCCCCTTATTCTTCTAACGGTACATGTCAGGGACACTTTCCCCATGACTACCTAAAGAAGACAATAGTAGCTCAGTTACTCAGTAGGAAAAAAATAATGTTTATTACTGTTTTGCCACATACAACAATACACCAAGTTTTCGACTCTGGACAGCAAACTCACTACGGACTACAGAACGTTGCTGATGGAACTGTACGCTGCGACCGTAAACTCTTCTAGTCGCTACGAGTTGGACGGTCCGGGAATCGAATCCCAGTGCAGCGAGATTTGGTGCACCCGACCAGACCGGCATTGGGACCCGCCCAGCCTTCTGTACAATGTGTACTGTGTCTCTTTTCCGGGGGTAAAGCGGCCGGAGCGTGGCGTTGACCACCCACTCCCATCTACTGCCGAGGCTACAGGAAGAACTCGTCTATACCTCTACACCCCTTCTGGGCCTTTATGGCCTGTTACAGGGTGAACTTACCCTTTTTACCATTACTCTGACTGTAAACTGCTGATTTTGCTATATCGTGAACAGGAGCCGTTACAAATTCACATCGCGAGTAAACAGAACAATGTACATGGCTTTCGGTTTCGAACTAGTGCCCTTTGTGTAGTGGACTGTCATGTTTCAGTAGGTCTCTCTATCCTCCATCCGTTTATATTTCGACCAAAGGCGAGGACACATAAATGGATTTGCGCCCTCGACCATACAGGAACGGAAGAGAAGATACAAACAACATTTGAACTAGACGGCTGTCATCGACTGTAGTTAACAACATAAACATAGCCCTATAAAATAACGAAAAATATAGCCTATATATAATTTACCGAAAGATAAGATCTCCTCGTTATGAAGATCAGATTCTCAAGTCGCTCGGAAGACAATATAAAATCAGATTTTTCGTAACATCTCCTTAGCAGAAAGGGCACAAGAGCTGTTCTTAAATCAGCCGTTTCACTCTTTCGAATGCATAAGCTACACGTGTTGAATGAGGTGGAAAGGCGATTAAGAATAATAAGTATGTAAAGTAGTAACCCTTTCTAAGTAACTAGCCATATAACACACCTCTTTTATTACAAAAAACCGAAACTCGGGAAAATACGCTCCAGATAAAAAAAATAACAACCCTCAATTCTACACAATTCAAAGGCTTTGTCACGGATTATACACAGTAGCTCGCCGAAGACAGGCTTTATTTTACCTGAAATCTGGTCATAAATCGTTATGCGCTTTCATATATGTAGAGCACTAACATTGCTACGACCAAGTCTTCACACTAGACCACACCACCACAATGCTAACTTTTCACAATGTTTAACAAAAACGCTTTCACAATAGACAGTGCGTTTTATTTTGACGTGCCAGATGTCAGGAGGAACAGTCGCACGCTCTTTCCGTCATCTACAAACGTAGAAGTTCCTTTCAATGCTGTGCTGTCCAGAAAACGTACTGTTTACTACGGGTTTACAAATTATGACGATGCGAATACATGCTTGTAAACAGCCAGCCGAACGAGATGATCACGAAAACAGATCATCTAATCACGAATACTCAGCGCTTACGCCGGCGTTATGCAGCGTCACGTTATGAACGTCCTGTATATATTTAGAAGAGTAACTTCCACCGCTTTTTAATTAACACGTAAAGAACGCGCCTCTGAGGTACGTGGCTAAAACAAACCTACTATACATCAAGATTCGTGTCTGAAGCTACGAGTAATACCATATATGAACTGAGTACGACCACAGTAGCGTACCACACTGAGGTAATTGCGTATAGATGTCTGTAATTAAGGTTCCTTACAGTCAATATTCCTTTCGAAGGGGTTGTGTAACCACGAAATATATTTCTAGCGTTAAACGTAGGACAACGACGCATAATGAACATCAGTTAATACATGAAGAGAGAATTACAGGTGTAATTAGCAAAGAAAATTATGTTAATAATTAAGGCCTGGAAAACACTGCTGTAAGGTACGCGACGACAGCCAGGAAATTATGGTCTACGTGAACTAACGAGGCCTATGTCTATAGAAAAAGTACACCGCATAATGAGCTAGCGATTCGCCTCAGTACAACTCGAACTCTCCTAGCAGCTGACAGAAGATAGTTTTGTGTTTAAGCATCGATTATTTGAATGTACGGGGTAACCCAAATGAGGCACTTTTAAATCACGAAAAAGTACATTTATTGGCAAAAAAAAAAAAAAACTGACACCTGTTATGTTTATAAGTGAATTTAAAGAAAGACGATAAAATTGCCTATAGCATGACCGAGAAGGAAACGCGTGCCGGTTTACTGGGAAGTCTCGAAGCGAAAAGACGACCTGGGGGAACCTGACAGAGATACAGCGTGAATATCTAGGAGCGGTTTAAAATGCATGAAAGAAACTACAAAAATGTGTGTTTTGGAGTCATACGGCTACGGGCAGGACTTCGTACAGTAATAATGTGGAGGCAATTATAAAATATAATTGTCATTCGAGAGAATACATTTCTTCACCGACTACGTATTAGGCAGCTTCGCAAGGAAAACTGTGTGTTCCATGAGATTTAGCTTCACATATTGTATGTCAAAATGTACAATTGGACATTGTTAGAAATTCACAGTTTGGCTATTAACAGCTATTTCAATTTCATTTAACAAAGGGTTAATTTTAGACACTTTTCACTCGTACATAATTCTTCACACTGGCGTCAAAAAAAACGGGTATGAAAAATAAGCAAAAAAAAAATCATACTACGTACCGTCTGTATGTGAAGCGGTGGTCATTGTAAATTATGAAACTGTCAATATATTACGTTTACAGAGCAGCAAAAGAGTCGAATATAAAATAAAGCCACGACCATTTGGTAACCACGGTGAAATATTCTAATTATTTAATGGATGACAACGGCTGTGCGACCCAAAGGCACAGGATGTAATTGAAATTAAACTATAGAAGTGTCACTGTAAATTTATTGTTTAATTTATATCGAAATTTCCAATTTTTAATGGACCAGAAGCAGCTATATTGTCCAATTTGCACCGGACTAAATTAAAACTGAAATGCAGGAAGTCTTATGTTACCCTTTATATCACTGAAGAGAAAACAAATCAGAAGTCTTAACATAATATTTCTTCGCATACATTGCGTCACTCACTTCAGAAAATTTTCAAAACTCCAGTAACAACACGAATGTGATGTGTGTGCCACTCTTCATCTGAACAGAACAGATATATGACGACAAAAAATGGACATATTAATATAACTGCACAGGACAGGCAACGGTCAGACCAGCCAAACATAACATAACCTACACATCTACATGCATGCCGCCACCACACCAATAATATCAACAAAAATAAGAAACATTCAATAACTTCATAAATAGGAACATTTACTCCCTGATG
>Ga0123354_10004092_pt1 | contig 20510 bp, 18 predicted proteins | sample TergutLab28metaG_2_FD_97872 | JGI IMG/M metagenome (GOLD analysis project Ga0123354, IMG submission 97872) | Labiotermes labralis P4 segment gut microbial communities from Petit-Saut dam, French Guiana - Lab288 P4 | ecosystem: Host-associated > Arthropoda: Insects > Digestive system > Gut ...
AAAACGACAAGTCTACGATTATTTTTAATAGAAATAAAAAAAAAAGAAAGGACCACGACCGCAAGACCGGAGAGAGGGGGGGGGGGGGGGGGGGGGGAGATGTATGGCTCTACTCTTGACGCTCGATGCTAGATGGGGTGGGTGGTTAGCACCACCCACCGGCCACTTAACCACTGGGAAATACGTGGTACCCATTGTACAGGAAGCTGGCTGAGACCCAGGACTGGTCTGTACAGATGTGGAAAACCCGCCCTAACGGGCTTCGAACCCTCCAGCCAGTAGCGAGTCGCTATACCGACTGAGCCATCCCGGTCCAGTTTATACCTTCTATACAGAACTCAGGGTAATTCACACTCGCCCTACACAAACACAGTTTGAGGTAGTTGGAGAACAAGGTGTTGGGATATTTGAACCTAGGAGAGGACGTAACACGAACGATACAGCTACTTAGTAGGGATGTTCATAAACTGTATACTTGACTAATAAAGAGGAAATGAAACAGCTCCGCTGGGGGATAGATGACAGAGATGTCATAATTCAATTGGCACCAGTGGTATAGTATAATTTCTCTTCTTCAAATTGCCCATACCAGCTATGGGGTTCACCCAACCTAGTATCCAGTATGTACCTGAGACTCGCTCCCCGGGTTAATAATAATAATAATAATGTACAAGTACAAAACATATTTCTCAGGCAAAATAACATTACATGTAGCACAACTTGTACATACAGAACAGCTGCAACACTATGTACCCTAGAAACATGGTTTGTTTCAAGTATATAATTGTAAATACCCTGCATAAATGTGATAACAAGCTGCTAATAACAATAATAATAATAATAATAATAATTTGTTGAGTCTCCATTATCTATTGCCAGGTTCCCCAGCTTTAAAGTGGCTGCGGCACTGACCTGTACCTGGTGTCCAAATGGAGAATGCGTGGAGCTATACCTGCATTATACTTAAACACAGGGTTGACTTTACCAAATAAGTCCTTTGGAGGGCATAAATACCATAAAATTTGACAATGGCCATAATGATATTTCTCATTTTGCTTCCAGGTACCTCATTGACCTGGAATTTGTGTACTCAGATGACCACTGGATTCCCTTCTACCTATTTTGTACACCCTGTCTCATCAACTATGATATCATTGTTAAGGTGGAAACAATGTTGAGAGATCAGGTGTATGTGATACGTGCTGCTGGACTTCAGGGGCTGATACGTCCCCGTTGGAGGCACAAAATGTACAGCAAGGAGAAGGAGGAAACATCAAAACGGTACTTCTCACAATTAACAAAACAGGAAGTGAAGAGATTGTATGAAAAATATCAACTAGATTTTGAATTATTTGACTATAAAGTTGATGATTACTTAAAGTATGCTTCAGGGGAGTGAGAAAATTAGATTAGTGTTAGTGTTTAATGTGTATATTAGACAGATGCTGGAAAATAGCATTAAGGATGACAAAACCCATAGTCTTTGTTCCTTAAAATGGACAACATGGCAGTTGAGTGACAAGTACTCCCTCTTCGAATCCTGGAGATTTCTGTTTCAAATAATGGCCCAGATGTCTTCCACCCTGATTTTTCATAGAATTCCCCAGTATTCCCAGGCAAGTTCACAGATAATTTCTCTAATTTAGCTATGACTACATCATTCCACATTCCTTTTTATCTGTTATTCTCTACTCAACATAAAATTCCATGTTATACAGCCAGAATTATTGACAGTCTCATTTATTCACCATGCAGAAAAGATGCAATACCTACACAACACTCATGTTAAGCAAGTCCCTGTGACCATGGCATGAAACATCCTGTGGCTCTGAGAATGGAGCAGATGGGCAACAGACATGGAAGGTAGCTGCAAATATACTGAATGAGCCATCATGAAAAGAGAAACCAAGTGATCAAGCAAATCTAGGGTTGGATGGAGGGCTAATTCTTCACCCTAACATGTCCCATTTTATAGTAGCCTTGGAACTGGTGGTGTGGATCTTAAGGAGACAGGCTGGGAGGTAAAAATGAATCAGGATTGTTCTATTGGCAGTGTTAAATATTCAGATTATGCTGCCACAGTATTGATTTTTGTGCACAATTCAGGACAATTACTGTATTAATATGACATAACACACGCAAAATTTCTTAACTTTTTCTACATAAATATGGCATCAAACACAAGGCCACAATGGTACATTGAAACTGAACTAATATGGATCTCTTCAGCACAGTCTACAATCGATCACAGTTGTCCGACACTCTCAGGTATGTGTTGTTCCATTAAGTAGATACATGCCATTCAACAGTGAATAAACCTGTATAGGCAGCAGTTATTTTACCAGATTTTTTGTAAAATAAATTTTACTCCACTGGAATGATGTTAAGTGCTTATTTAATACAAAAATCTTATAAATATTTCCGTTGACCAAAGAAAAGTAAACAACAGTTCCTCTAAACTACAGAGACATAATACAATTTCTGGATGAAAATGCTGTTATTAATTCTCCATGCATTTTTTACCAGTATTGGCCTTACACCACTTATTTCAAAATCTTCTGTAATCCACTTTAACATCTTCACTTCCATGCAACAGAAATACTGTATCTACTATAACTGGTTCACTCTATATTAATACTAGGATTGTGATCGTAGGCCCCTGTATAGCCTGTCATCTATCATCATCTTACACATAAGTGTACTTAACTTTATGTACTTCTAACCACCATGGCAATTTTATCTCATATAGCATACATGCCCCCCCCCCCACAACCCTCCACAATTCCCCAGTGAGGTGCCAGAGTTGCATCTGAATATATTAAATGTGTCAAAATGATTTTGGGGAACTTTTAACTGATGGTTGGTAGTTAACAATGATCTGTTTTATAACTTCAAACAGAACTCATGTCAAAGCTCAACTTGCACAGAAAAATTCTAAATCTATAAATCCGCTGAAAGAAGGAAGTGATTTGATATGTTATGGCCTTTCAAAATCTCTGGAATCAAACCGTGGGCAGTTGCATATAAAAGGCCAGTTCTGCCTCTGTATAACACTCAACCTTTTTCTTGGTTCTGGTTCCATGGTGCCAACACAGTACTATTTTCCCAATTGTTTATCCCACCCCCACCCCCCTCCAACCCCAACTCCCTGTTAAATTATCCAGACAAAATCAGATGTACACAAGTAAATGTGATGATTCTTGGACACAGTGACTGCAGACAAATCAAACGGTGAAACACAAAATCCAAGCAATACTACTGCTACAACTGTGTCACATATTGTTTAAGCAAACATATAGAAAGGCAAAGCAAACATTTTCAAAGTAGAAGGTAAAAGGGGATAAACAAGGCAGTTACAACAGACCATGATGAAACAATGGATGACAGAAAAAAATCTCTTAACCCAGAAAGAGAAAAATATGTTGGATGGACAGGCAAAGTCAGGAGTCTGTTGCCAGTGTAAGAAGACAGAAAGCAGAATGAGGCAGGAATGAGAATCGCCAGAAGGAAAAGACATGAACTAGAGGAGCTCCTGACAGATCTAGATACATAAATACAAGATGTTTCATTATCCTTTATTTGGCAATGTCATTGTTTATGGGTGTGCACACTACTATGTGGTATGCAACAGAGGAAACATGACAAATTCTGTGTATTATGCCATGGCAGTACCAACCATTCCTACTTCAGCAGTCAATGATAACAAATCAAAAATGTTCACCCACAGTATATTCTCAGTACATTTTTTAACATGAACATAAAAATAACAGGCAGCAACAGCACATACAGCAGGTGCAGTAACACTAAACAACATGAAAGACAAAACTGGTCACTCACATACAGTGCACTGAAAATTTAGTTTATGAAGTGAAAATATGAAAAATGCCACAAGATACTTGATGTTCTCATGTACTTAATATTACGATCATAGACTTGTAGTCCGGCGTGTGGATACCACCAACGTTTCAGAAAATCCTGTTGCCTGCACCTTCAAGGGAAATGTACACAAGAATGGAGTATCAGCTTGCTTCAGAACATCGGTACTTGCCCATCAAATTATTCAACATGGCATCCAAGAACAAAAGGATGTATAATTATATTAATGAACACTTGAGTGAAGAACTTATTCATTTTGTGAGCTCTTCTCAGGTGCAAAGGCATGAGTCTGCTCCATAGAAGTAACTGTCACTGACTTTTAAGTGATGACCCTATGGGTTACCTAACAGGTGCTCAGCTACTGTCTGTGTGAGGACATCTGTCAATAAGAACTCAGTGTAAACAATAAATGGTGCGTAAAATACCTACCAGCATTACATAACAAAAAATATTATGCCTCATATTTTTCTCCACCTTAAACCAAGAAGTAATTTGTTCAGTGCATAAAAACAATGTTAAAAGAATAGCTGTTTGAAACAAGCTGGGATGAAGTGAAGGTGCTATAAAGTGTGCAGTGGCAATGTCTACATGCTCATGTGAATGTATGGAATGGAAGTGTGGACATAACTACGGCAGATATTAGTACAAGACAGTGGCAGAGAGAAGTCTTTTATGAGTACAAAAATCTGTGACACACAGAATAAGACACAAAACAGAATTTTTAAGACAAATACCTTGGATATAACACAATAACATGATATGGAATAGTTCTCAGGATGGATGAAGACAGAGTCTGACAGACAATTCTGAACAATGAAGTAAATGAAAATTCTCAAACAAGACTAATAACAGGATGGGAACCAGTTAAGAAAGCAGTCACACAGAAACAGAGAAGAATATGGGAAGAAATTGAGAGAGAAGAGCTTTGGAAAGGCAAAGATACATGGTTGCTGAAGAGCACAAAGGAAAGAGGGAATGGTGACAGATGATATGTCAAATCAACAGAAAAATTATCCTTGGTAACTTTATTACACTCACATTACAAAAGAAATATCAATGTTTCAGTGAATACAGAGCTACCTGTGCTAAATACATGTAACAAATTAGTTTTAAAACTGTCAATTCTTCTTATTCTTTAAAGAAGGAAATGTCTTGTTCAAGATGTAATACATCAAACTATGATATAATAAAATGGATTACTGGATAGGCCGAACTGTAAGGCAACACCACTTCTGCACACAGTTTCTGCTAGGACAGAATCTATAACAAGTTCCCCTAATACAACTTTATGAAAGAATACGTTAGCAATACAAGGTTCCAAATAATTTGGAGTAATTGGTAACTGACACAATTTAAATAAACTTATAAGTTGCTTTAGATTGCCTTGATGGTGTATACAGGTACAAATATTTTGGATTATCAAGTTTAGTCTCAGGTGTGAATTAAACAGTGACTAGGTGAAACTGTATGAAATATGAGGCTGTCACGGCAGTGAGGAATCAAGTATGAACTTCAGGATGTGATGCAATGTTGCTTAGTAGATAAGTACCAATGTTTCATGTGTTAATTTGTTATGAAGATAAACACAGTAAATTACTTAATCTATCAGAAGACTGTAATCTCAGCTATAACTGACATTTTCTGTTCAACCCCCACAGTGCAATACTACAGTATATTGTGTGTGAATACGAAAGTACACGCATAATAAAGAAATAACAAGATAATCAGAAATACAATAGACACAGACAAAAATGGCATTACCAATCAGGGGAGAAACTTTTTAATGAGATTTTTCCTTTCTTTGCCAGCAATTCCTAGAATTACAAGACCATTACTGTACTGAGGCCACAGAATGCAGTTAAAGGACATGACATGATACTACATGAAGATCCCTCCTTGTTGCCAACAACTGAACCACTGTCCAGTCTCAGTTGCCCTCTGTCAATAATTCCAAACTTCTAGTCACTAGAACATTATCCCTACAATCGTGAACAGAACAGAAGAGTGAGAAGACATGCAGAAAATGAATAAAGTTCAATGGTCGCAGGCTCTCAACTGAGATGTGGAAGGAGCAAATCCATGCCGTTTCTTTCTGTGGTTTCATGGTATCCCATACTTACTAGTGTGATACAGTCTGCAAATATTCCCATCTGCAAATACCTACAAACATGACTGAATGCCTGGCTGAGAATTAACAGAAAACCTACCCAAAGTAAAATCCCTGTGTGCCAGTAAAGGTAAATCAGTCCCGTTACAGGCCCAGAGGGTTCCAGGAAGTTAATCCCTGTGTGCCAGTGCACACTCAAAAGATCATATACAGGACATGCAAGTAAACATCCACCCATTTTACACCTCAGCACTCAAGGAAGGTGATAAATCAGCTCCAGTACCAGGTTACTGAACTTCAAGAGAAAAATCCTCCCATTGGATATGGTGCTTGGTATGCCACAAAAAATGGTATGAATATCATGAAATGAGGGGGGGGACCCTACACACCTGTTCAACATCAAACTATGCTAAACTACACTGTAGCCATTCATGTTACTGACTAATGAATCCTAATTCAAGACACTGTTGTATTAGCAAAAGCAGGATGTTCTGCAGTTTGCTGAAATCAGTTTCTGTAGAGAGGTCGATTCACACAGATTATGCCGTGCCCATGCCACACCCATGCTGTTCCCCTGCCATGCCGTGCGTTAATTCACACATGCCATGCCGCTTCCCTGCCATGCTCCGATAGTGCGTGCCTTTCATGAAATTTCACGTGGTAGCCAGAAATATCCGAACGGCTAGTCCAAAAGTTTAACAGATCGTCTTTTTTATAGTGTGCTGCTACCACTCTTTTCCTCGTCCATGACAAATGTTATTGGATTTCACACTGGCCACCTGCATCTGAGATTGGTACACGTCTGATAACAACCTTCGTGGAACTCCGCGTGGTAGCTGGAGAAAGCTGAATGCGGGCAGGTAGCTCACAGGCCGTCTCTCAACAGACATGCTGTGCCGTGGCCTTGAGAAGAACGGCATGGTCGGAGCATGGCATGGGTGCGGCATGGCAAGTGTGAATCAGACACGGCCGTACTGTGTAAATCAAATGGGAAAGATACAATCTAAACCCTTAGCAGCACAGCATGGCAAGGGAACGGCATGCTATGTGTGAATTGGCCTTAATGGTCAAATGGAAAACAGATCATACAGAAAAATATGATTGGTTATCATCAGTGCAAAGAAAATGGTAGTGTTTTGGGGGTGTACTATAAAATTCTGTCAAACACCAGACAGTTTCTTACATACAGGCAAACAAAATCAGATGAATGCCAAAGACTGCAGTCAGCAATACAAGTTATGAAATGTACACTACCATCATTCTGGCACATTCATTTCCTTTTGTCTGTCATGTAAATCATACAATTTAGAGCATTGGGAACTGAATGCAATCGTATTTTTCTCCATATATACCTTTCATTCCTATAAATATTTATCAAGGTATGTTTGAGACCCAAACTGATACATGTGTCGACACAAACTGATCATTACTGTTCTCTTATTTTAACCAAAACCTGAATCTGTCAAAACATGTCATGAAAATCAATTGTGCAGTTGTCTTGTTATGACATGCAGAGGGACATGATTATGCTAACAAGAGTACTGCTACAGCTATTAGTTGCATGAGTGCCAAGAACCACAAATGAAAATTTCTTTTTAATAAAACCACTTTTTACATAAACCATCAACAATTGTCTAACACACAACTAAGGTGTAAATTTGTACAGTACATAAGACTGCTATTGCTGAATGAAATACATACATACATACATCATGTTTTAGTTATCGGAGAGAGATTTAATACCTGAATAGTTGAGAGAAACTGCGGTCACAATGAAATGGTTAGATTGTGTGTACAATCATACAAAAATAACCCTAACATAAAAGTCCAACTTAACTGACCTCCACACATACAAGACTGTTACCAATATTGACTTTCATGTGCTGCGCACTGCACTGCTGTGACGGCACATTACATGCAATATGGGTGCACAAACATCCATGCAAATACCACAGCTCTTACAACCAATACATCAGCGAACAAATTCGTCTAATAAAACACAATTCTTGACAAATGTCAAACGTCTACATGCTTTGGCAGTCATCATGAATTGTGTTTTGTGAGGTGCATTTGTTGGTTGATGTACTGATTGTAAGAATATGCATGGTGTGAGTAACATAAAACAACCACTGCCCTTAAGTTACAATCAGCCTATCATGACAATAAAATTTAATATTGACTGATCTGGTCATGCAAGTATGAGTTTTATATGAATAATTCATCATGTACAAATAGCATAGAACAAAACACACTACATTGTGTGCCATAACGTCTCATTGCACTCCTGTGGATGCTGAAATGAGACATAAAACTCGACTGTGTCAGATATAAGGTTACCTCAGCAGTGAATATTACGTTTACAGTATGCAGGGAAATAAATAGGTGCCACCTTTTGGGGTGGTACCTATTTACTGATGCAAAAAGGTCCGGTGTGGCCCAGAGGGTGGGTAGAGATATAGCTCTACTCTTCCATGACTGCGGCACTAGACGGGGGTGAGTGGTCAGCAGCACGCCCCGGCCGCACTCTACCCCAAGGAAAGAACCGGTACCCATTGTACAGGAGGCTGGGTGGGCCCCAGGGACGGTCTGGACGGGCGGAAAATCTCGTTCCCACCGGGATTCGATCTCGTACCGTCCAACCCGTAGTCAGTCGCTATACCAACTGAGCTACCCAGCCCACATTTACTGAAGTAAATGTTGTAATTTCCCACTAGATCAATTGTTAATAAAACTCTACTGCATATGTGGATGACAAAGCCACTAATCATGCTCAAGTATTCTCACAAAGTTTGGCTCTCTATCAATAAGCCATACCATCATGCAAGTAAATAAAACAAAGTGTCTGTCACTCTGATCATTTTTATACTTTATTTCATTACTGTATTTAAGTCAAATCATCTTGTTTTAATCACAAAGTTCCATCAACAAGTGACCTGTTTCCGTTTTGCTATTGTACTTGTCCATTAGTCTCTTTGTTTAAGGTCATCCAATCTTTAGTCTTCTGAGACACTGATGGCCATGAAGTTGGTCTGATTGTAGAATGTCACTGACAGTGCACCAATTTCTTCTTGACTGCATCCATGCTGGGTTCTTCTATAATATTAATCTTTTATAATGCTTTGTACAATTATTCACTACAAATTACTGGTAATTATATTTCAGCCTTATTACAAGTCAAAATTTATGATTGCAGTCTTAATTGAGAATCTAACCATCATTCTGAAGGTCATGTCTATACAAAATCAGGTTCTGAACAAACATATGGATCCAACCTGCCCATAAGTAGATGGTCTCTCAATATATGTGTAACTTATGAATATCACAGTGTAATAAAAGCCACAATAACAGCACCATCTGTTCTGCACTCTGACAGAATCCTTCAGTCACCAGTCCATCAATAAATACATATATTTCTTGCAGATAAAAGTAATATTTGGCTCTCTTCACTCTGTTATAGAATGGCACTGGATTTCAGCATGCGCGCACACACACACACACACACACACACTTGGCTTATAAATAAATACATCAAACTCACTATGACACTTCTATTAAAATATTTAAATACTGCAAACCATATTTAAAATATATATAGTTCTGGACACAACATTTTCAATAAAATGACCATGACAAGAGCTACAGGAGAGATGACAGCAAGAAGTTCATAACAGAGATGACAATATAGAGGGGGGTGGGGATGGAAGGGGGGGGGGGGGCAGAGGTACAGCATAATTTAAAAGTAGATAGTCACTTTTACAAGTACTTATGTGCCTTGTTTATTTTACTGTTGCATACAATACTATGCAAAGTGCATTGTACGTAAACACACTAAGTATTCCGTATGCAAACTTTCAGTTGCACTGCTCATCCCATGGTTTCTCAGTGTGGTATGCAAATTTATGTAATGGCTGACATTGTGGCACTGGATGCTCCAAATGAGACTTCTCATTTTTATATTACATTTCATTACACATACCTTCATTATGTACGCACATATTTTGTCTCTACATACACTGCATGTATATACAAGAGTAAACTGCAACCTTATCACCAAGGCCAGTATTACGTGTAAATATTTATTTTCAACTCTGAGTCTATTAATAATAAACTGTGTGTAAATTCTAACCTATAATTGTGAACTCTTCCAATTACGCCAATGAATGCCTCTTTGTTATGGAAAACAGACACATTTCATCCCCACATGGGTTATAAATAAAAAGGTTTATTTTTAAGTATATCTGTTTTCTTGCAATAGCCACAGAGTACTTAAAATGATTCAGCTTAAAGGGGTTCATGGCCAAAAAAAATTTAGAGAAAACCTGGTCTACCACACAGGCCACCGTAGAACTAAACATAAAATTTTAGAGTTCATGGCTTCCTGAGATGTCACACTGTGTTGTGCGATAAAGACTGTTACTATACTTGCAGCCTCTATTTTGGGTTAAAAGCAATGTAATTAATGACAGACCTCACAGTTATTACACTAACAATGCTCAAAAACTGAAACACTGTCACTGTTAATTCAAAAATTTTAAAACATTTAAATGAAATAGTGGATGTTGCAACAGTTACCTTGTCATAAAAATGACAGCATTTTCTTGGGCCACAGGCCGATGTTTCTTTGTATCTTATTCAGAATGACAATAATAAAGATGTCATTGTACAAATGAGAGGAGAGCTGCTGCCTGTGCACATACTCATACTCATGACACTCCATACCCTTACCCAACTTCTCCCTGCATAAACAAAGTGAGATTTACTAAGATTGCAGATCATGGATATAAAGTTCTGAATTCACATTGTAAGAGAAACCAAAACAGAGGAGAGATATGAGGTTCTGACAGCAGGCATTATAAAGATTACAGTCTGCTTGGATATGATGCCATGTACTCTTAAAATGGTAGCACTGTAGAAGAGAGGTTAATGGAGGCAGTGAGTTCCTCTGAAATTTTGGTACCTCTGTATTACAATACATGGTGTGGTATTTTAGAAGATTGTAACCTTCAGAGACAAGAGGACAAGAGTACTGAAAATGGCTGATTACACATGAAAGTACTTACACATACAAACTATGGAAGAAACATTTGTGAAACCTGAAAAATATCATGTAATGAGAACAGAAGAAATAAAATTCCAAGGCATCAGTGAAGACAAGAATGAAATACAGGCTCATACAAGGAAGACCTCTATCAAGAAGATGTAAGGCGAATGGGAAAACAAAGATACATGGAAGAGGTTATGCTTAAGTAACTAATGGCTTATGTCAGGAGTTGATAACCATGATTTCAGAGATAATGCTGTGATTCTTCTTGCAGGAATATAATACTAAATTAATTATCACACTAAGAATGTATGTTTGTTTTAAATGGCTTTTGTTGATTTCAATGCAATTCAGTAATGTCACACAATCAAACAGTTTCTGGAATGAATTCTTTACTGCATAACAACACTTAACTTCCAATCAATGTTGTCCCCTTCAAGTTAGTCACCACTTCTTTCAAAGCATTTTGTTAAGTGTAATACTTTAAATTTTGCAATCACATCCCTGACTTTGCTGGAATCATGGTGATATCATTAATCACCTTCTCTTTAATGCCACCTTGAGTTACTGGAAAATCAATCACACAGAAGTACATGTGGTGAAGAGGGTAGGAGTGGGATGACAGTCATTTTGCTTTTATCCATAAATTCAAATCCTTATTAAGCTGAATGAGCAGGTGCATTGCAAGGCAGAGAAATAAATCCCCAAAATCCTGCTTTTCTAGTCTTTGTTTTTCAAAATGCTATACACTAACTCCAATTAAAATCCCGGCATGTTAGCAAATTTATGGATAGTGATTCTTCTGTTTTACAGTACAAGTTCCTTCACCCAATCCAAATTTTCACCTGTTTTGCTCATTGATGGCGGTCCCAAGCATTTAAAATCTTGGAATAATGCTCAAAAACTTGTGTTCACCTATTGGCTGTTCTCCAAAAGGTACTTTGAAAATTTTGAAAGTTTCTATGTGTCATTTTTACTCCAGTTTGCAGCAAAATTTGATAAACATACACTGTTCTTCCAAGTTTACCACTTTCCAAAATTACAACTGGAATATCACACACTTGTAAACAAGACACTACTCACCAACCACACATGTTCCAAACTTATTCCACAAAGGGAATGATTTGGCAGACTAATCTATCTGCTTCTAGTATGACAGAAGTGATGTCATCTTGCAGTCAGTCCAGAAACTATTCAACTGTACCACAAATATTCTAATGTTGGAAGGAAAGGCACTTTCATAACAGGTTCACTTTTGTGACATGACTCAACAACATGCCTCTTCCATCCTTTTCAGTGCTTTTAGGTGGCAAACTCACATCTAAAAACTACACATTAACTTGTGCACAAATTAAGGTGACACACACTTTGGTATGGGGAAATATAACACTAGTGCCATATGCTATTGCTGTATATGAACTACAAAAAATAATGTCAAAGAATGTAAAAGCTAATACAGGATTATTCAAAATGATTGTCGAGGTTTTAACAACTGCCACCTCGTTCTCCAGATGCAACCCCATGTGATTTCTTTCTATGGGGTTACGTCAAGGATCAGGTTTATCTTCCTCCTCTTCCCGCAAGTACTGCGGAACTGAAGGTATGAATCAGAACCTCCACTGAAACCGTCACCACTGACATGTTACAAACAGTTTGGAACGAACTTGATTATTGTGTTGATGTTTGTAAAATCACAAAGGGTGCATATATACAGCACCTGTAAGGTATGTAACAAAAACTTGGAGTGTTGTTCTATTAAATAAAAAAATACATATACTCCTATCTCAAGTGTATTGTGTACGACAAGTTGTTAAAACCCCGACAAACATTTAGAATAACCCTGTAAATAATACTTGGCATCACATCAAAATATGGCAGTACATTTGTAAAGTTGGTGATTGAAGGCTTTAGACAGAGAAATGTACAGGAAGATTACTATATCGGAAGCCTTCCAATAGTCAACTGGACAGCGTTAACTCCTTAAACTCAGACTTCTTCAGTGCCTTCATCATTTAACATTTTTTCTCTTTCTGGTATATGCTTAGCTTCATTAACCACTGGATTCTGAGAGTATAATAAAACAGCATATGATACAATAGAAATTGCTAGAAGTGTATTAATATAAATAGGAATTCCAAACAGAAGCCAACACAAGATGGCAGTGAACATTAATTCAAGAGCACTTGCAAAAGTTTTCAAGATGGAGTTCAAGTTCTTTAGGAAGAAGCTGGTTATAATGCCAATAGCAGCATTGTTAAACATGATGATGATGACTTTGAACTGGAATACGGATGCTAAAGAGTCTAGAGTGAATGCTCCTATGAGATTACGTTGAAAAAGCAGTATTCCAGCATTACACACAACTGAGTCCATATACATGAAAACATTTTGAACATATATGTTAACCCCTGCACCTTCTCCTTTCAGTAGATACTCATTATATACTCCAGCAAAGCATGAACATAATGTCTGCAAACAAAACAGAAATGCAGTAAATACAATGGGCACAATGGTGCGCAAAAAATAGTGTGATACAAGACAGACAAAGTATGTAGAAAATTCAGGAAGTTACACAATTAATATTGTGATTTTAAAATCACCTAACACTGTTAGGAATGTGCAACTTAGGAGTTTATGATATGGGAAATAAGAAGTTTACGCCAAATTCTTGTGGGAGAATTTGCTGAAAACTTTCCAGTTCAAGAGAGACAGGAAAGTAGGGCAATATGTGCATGGATATGAAGGAAAGATGCATGAAATTTCATTAAGCCCAGTGAAATATTTTAGTACTACTGATATCAAACTTCAGATTCCACTTCCACAGTGTTCATGGCATAAATAAGGCCCATGAACAAAATAAACAAAAATTCCAGATTATGTATTTTACTTTCTGGAATTTAAGAATTCCATTGATGTAACAGCAGCAAACACTTCCAAAGAGCATTACACACAACTTAGCCAATACTTACTAAGCCAGTAAAGGAATTTCCCAAATTATATAGAACCTGAAATGCCTAAGAACCCATACATGGCTCCTAACATGAGCCTGCCAAATTCGGTCCACAACCTCATACCCTCCCAATTAAGTATACTGCCAAGTGGTCTTTTTCCTTCAGGTTTTCCAACAGAAACTGTGTACGGATCTCATCTCTCACCCATGTAAAACATGCCCTCAGATGATATCAAACAGCCCGTCTATATGTCCCTGCATTACTCTGTGTTGCAATGTACATTCTGCCAATTTCTGTCTACAGAACTGCATTTACATTCTGATTGAAAGCACAAAGTAGAGACTGGGTCATTCTGCAATGCATTCTTCACACTGCTATCAGTTCATAGTACTGAGATATGGGTGAGAAGTAAGTAGACAAACAGCAATGAATCATGTTCTGTTTTCATAATGCAAAGGTCATAGCAATGACACTGTGATACTTATAACTTGGTTTGAACTAAGCAAAGAGGTTGGTCTAACAAAGCTGAGAAAATTAGTTTAAGGGTGTGTGATGCTGCCTAATTTGACAGGTACCAAAACTTTGGATGAACCCACTGACTCCATCTGCAGGACAGAAAAGTTCCTCTGAAATGCTGGTATCTGTCTACCAAAATACACAGCATCACATCCCAGAACACAGTAATCTGAACTGTCAGTGTCATGAGAACTGCAATTCCCATCCAATATGTAGGCATACGCCAATGCAGCATTACAAAATGTCAAACAAAATCATTATATAAGGATAAGTAATAAAGATCTTTGAATATAATGGCAAGAGTTCAACAGGACAGTAACAAATATAAATTACATTCATCAAGAAATGAAGAGCAGTTTCAATTCATGACATGCTTGCAATCATTCAGTTCCAGATATTGTCTACAAACTACTGGAATTAATGTAGTGCCTGAAGCAGTGAATGTCTCACATAAGTATATTAATAAGTATCCAGCCAGCCAGTCCCAAAACAATTCAGCCCAAATTCACCTATTTTCTTCAATCAAGAGGTTCCCTTTTTTCTTCCAGACTTCCTCTGCAAATCTAAACCTCTCAATATTTTTACACAAAGATTATAGGTGTCTAACTTCATCTAGCAATGTCCTTCTTGCAAAACGGAGTCACTTGGCCAATCAAGAAATTCCCCAATACCTACAGAACCCACATGGCTACATTTTGTACCAAAGAAATTAAATCCATTATCTTGCATTCTATAATTGAAATTCTTTTCAACATTACTGTGCAGTCTAAATAGTGAGCTCCCAACTTGATCTTCCCGTCATACTATCCAAATAAGATTCTATGCATATTTCATGTCCCCCGCCCCATGCATGTTTATGTCCCATGCTCATTTTGGCTTCATAATTTATTGTAGTTTTCAGCACCAAATGTACTGTCTTTAACACTGGAAGCTGTCTGTGTTATCAAGCTCATGAACTGAACCTCCCACAGTACTCTAAAAAAAAAAGCAGTCAACATGTGTGTTTGTATTATTCTTCAGATGGTTCCTGTTGGGTGAGGCAAATTATTTTCCTGTCCCAATGATTCTTTCTTTGCAATCATTTTTAAATCACTTACTAACACTCCTGTAACTCTGAAGAACTTCATGGGTATTAGAAATTGATCCCTTTATTTTTTTCTCTTCTGCATATACTGTACAGTCTCCACTCTGACTGCATAGTACTTCAACTTTATTTCCTCCTTCCTTCTCCCTCTGCTTTTAACGCATATCATTTTTGTTTTTTAAATACAAAATATTCATGCAGAAAATAGTGGTAAGAATGGATGACAAATTCACAATGTCACCTGAGCAGCATAAGCTGACAATGCTGAGGCTCGTATCACATACCATTTTTATTTTTTAATACAAAATATTCATGTAAAAAAGAAAGGCAAGAACAGTTGGCAAATTCACAATGTCACCCAAACAGCACAATCTGACAATGCTGAGGCAACTCAACTACATCACCAGCCACCAACCATGTGTGATGACTACAATGCATCCACAGACAACATTCTACCTGAGTGAGAATTTTGTGAGCATTGCTCAGATGGAAGATATGGATGCTGCTCCTGTTACATCAGCTGCATGTATAACAGACAAGCCTGCTTCAAAACTGAACTGTCTAGGGATTAAGTAAACATAGGGTACAGTTGACCTGGTATGTTCTAAGTCATAAAAAGCACACGGGGGAGTGAAGATATAGCTCCAATCATTCCTAACTCTGAAACTAGATGGACTTGAGTGGCCAGTTTTATGCTGAAGCCACTTCACCCCCAGGGAAAAACAGACCCTAGGAGCCACTAAATGGGCAGCTGAGTGGGCCCCAGAAAAAACGTGAAAGTTGTGATGAAAAGAAAAAACTCTTGCATATGCTAGGAATCAAACCAGATTCCTTGGTCATCCATCCCACGGCCTAGTCACTATTAACTAAGCTACCCCTGCTCCCATAAAATGGTGGTTACTTTAAACATCTTCACAATCATACCAAGTGGCCTTACCTTGTTCTGTGTGAGCACATGCAAGTACATGTACATGCTAATAAAATAAATCTTCCTTATGGAAAACTAAATTATTACTTCAAAACCTCAGAACAGCTGGGTCGCCACCTTTTGCAGCAGCAAACACTAATGATATACGTGGTCTGTAAATAAAGTAATGAGACTGCCTGTGTGTCGCATGATCTGGCAACACTGCGGGCTCACCCTTCATGTGAAGGGTAAGTAAATATCTCATAGACTTCTAGTATGAGTTTCAACTCACTAGCTAATTTTAGTGCTGTTTTTTGTGAAGCAGTTTTTGTGTGTGTGTCACAGAAATGGAAGAGCACAATTTCGAGCAACAATGTGCAATCAAGTTTTGTGTCAAACTTGGGGAAACCGGCATTGAAACTTTCAATAAACTGAAACAGGCCTATGGGGAGCATGCTTTGTCGAGATCACAAGTGTTCATGTGGTATAAGGCATTTTCAGAGGGCCGTGAATCCATCAAAGATGAACCCCGCTCTGGATGACCTTCAACTTCAAAGACGGATAACAATGTGGAAAAAGTGCGAGCCCTTGTGCGGTCAGACCTTTGACTCACAGTGCGAATGATCGCTAGTGAGTTAAATTTGAACCACTCAACGGTCCAATAGATTTTAACACAGGAATTAGCCATAAGAAAACTGTGTGCGAAAACTGTTCCAAAAACCTGACAATCGAACAGAAGGACAATTGGTAGGACGTGTGTCTTCATCTTCTGGAACGGATCCAAAGTGACTGAAATTTCTTGAAGAACGTCATTACAGGTGACGAAACATGGATCTTTGAGTACGATCCAAAAACAAAAAGACAAAGTAAGGAATGGAACACTTCTGCATCACCATGTCTGAAAAAAGCAAGAATGAGCAAGTCAAAAATGAAATCCATGCTCATCTGCTTTTTTGACTGTCAAGGGATTGTCCATACAGAATGTGTGCCTCAAGGACAAACTGTTAATCAGTTTTATTACTGTGAGATTCTTGACAGACTAAGAAAAAAGAATTGTTCGCGTGCAACCAAGCATTGCTAACAATTGGATGCTCAATCATGACAATGCCTCTTGTCACATGGCGATCTCTGTGATCAAATTTTTGGCTAAAAAGGGCATTCCTGTGGTTCCACAGCCCCCATACTCTCCTGATCTGAGTCCATGTGACTTTTTTTTGTTCCCAAAACCAAAGTTTTACCTTAAAGGATGCCATTTTCGGACGGTGGAAAAATATCAAAAAAGCTGTAACTGACCAACTAAAAGTGATTCCAGTTAGCAACTTCCAGTGCTGCTACATAGGGTGGGAACAACGTTTCCGGAGATGTGTAGCCTCCCAAGGGAACTATTTTGAAGGGGACAAATTCGATTTGTAGTTCAAAAATGAATACAAAGTTATAATGAATCAGTCTCATTACTTTATTTACAGACCATGTATATTAATTCAGAACTGATCATCCCAACACTAAGAAATGCACAAACTCCTCCACACAAGGAAAACAGGAAAAACTTCCCCTTACATCAAAACTATGGCAGTTACTGTCCCATGAAATGATTAGCATGTCCACTACTAGTTTATATAAAAATGTTTCCTGTTTCTTACTGTGCAACTAACACAGAACATGAGACTTATTATGATATTTACTCTTGCCTGTACAAATGGTAGCCATGGCTGTTCAAGCAACGTACAAAAACTGCACCATACTTTGTGGATGGAATTGAAATCCACATTAACAATTTGTTTTTTAAATTACACGAGTAGACTTTATTGAGTGTTATGCCTTCTTTCAGAGATTATAAGGTAAAGGTAAAGGTAAAGTGATCCCATTACAGGCCAGGTGTGGCCCAGAGGGTTGGTACAGATATAGCTCTATCTTTCAGAGATTATGCACTGTAATAAAGATACGGAAATCTATCACAAAATGATATGTGATAAGAGGCAGATAAAACCTGAGTTACTTAAATATTTTTCCTCAAACAGACCTACTACTCCATTGCTTCATAAAAAAGGAGATAAGAAAAATTTGTAGAATTATGACTGACAATGGAAAAATTGAATTCTCAGCCAAAAACTTGCCTAAGAACCAGTCTACTACAAATGTGATATTATGAAATATACCTGTATAAGAATAAACACCAAATTTATGCTGAGATGAAAGCTGCTATCTGATGTTGGTGTTGCTACTGTGGCTGAACTCCTGGCACTGCCCAATACTGTGGGGTTTATCTGTTTAATCATGCAGCCTGCAGTTAGAAGAACTAGTGACAGCCACTGTTTGGAACTCAGCTTCTTTCTAAACAGGATCTGCAACATATAAACAGTACACACACCTTACTGAAAATAAACAGACCTCATACATTGCACAGTGTTCTCCAGCTTAGATGGCAGGTGTGTTCCTTACAGCTGTTGTGCAAGTGGAAATTTGAGGTTTTTTCTATTTTACCCATCATTTTATTTTAGCCCCTTCCAAGTCACACCTCCCCCCCCCCCCCACTCCCAAGACAATTGCATCACATTTATGTTTTCCCATACACAGATTAAAAGACATTCTAGGAGCTGTGTCCAACTCCAGGGTGCCAGAAGTGTAACATGAAGTAGGTTTAACACTGAGGACTCAAAATTCTGAAACAACTTGTTAACGTCACTGTTATCTGATGCTTTCTGCACAGTGCATGTACAGTAATATACATTTTTGTATGTAAGGAAACAAAACACAACTCTCATGCATTCCTCCTTTCCACTAAAAATACCTAAACAAGAAAGTCGCCTAAAATCACATTAACATGAAGTTCATACAGCATTTAGCTGTGGAAAAATTTACTGTGTTCTTCAAAGGGTAAGTTATTTTTAAATAATACATCCTAAGGAAATGTACACTTCACTATGAAAATTTAAAATGAATGAAACATTACTGGTTGCACTTACAATAAAAGCCAACACACGAAAGTCTTGTTTTAAGCCCCTTGGTTAACCTCTTTTTTGCTTTAAAGCCCCTTACCAATTTACATCCCTTCTTAATTTGCACTCTCTCATTTTCAGTTTGATGTCCTTAGGCTGGTTTATTTGCATTTAATTGCCTTTTTTTTATGACAATCTTATATGATTTATGCCCTCTTCTTCAGGAACAGAAGTAGGGTGTAAACAATGCCTTGGTTTACTTGGAAAAGGACAGGCTAACTGCAGTACAAATGATGACAGCTGTCCCAGTAGCAAAACAGAGAGTTTGGTTATGAGCTTAACATGAACAATTTCTTCTTACACACAAGAGCTACAACTGTAATGGTATTGCCAAAGAACATCTTAAAGGGACAGGAGAAGCTTTGACAATAAGACACTTAGATCAAAATGTGATGCCAAGGAGTGATGCATTTACAGCAATAATCTGCTACAATAAATCAGATGTGTATGTACACACAAATATGCATATCTCAACTTTGGAAGGCAAACTCAGTGACCAATATGAGCAAGCCCAAAAACCGGTCACTGCTGACGAATATTATTTATACAGAGTGTCCCAGGAGGAATGTGCCAGACTTCGGGAGAGTGTTCCTTATATAACCCAAAACACCTATACCCAAAGTTGAACGGTTACAGAGATAATGGCCAGACAAGTTTGAAACTTTGACAGCTGTTACACACTTATTGATTACCAAATACATATTAAAACTAGCAGGAATATGTGGTTTCTGTAATGTTAATATCTGTACTTAACATGTAATTAACATATGAGTGACATAAAGCCATTAAATTGAACTACATACACACTCGCATTAACGCCGTAGTCGTCCTTAGGGTTCCAAGCACTTTACATGGCGCATGAATATCCAGCAGTATGGAAGTACTGATTTAACTTTGCTGACTGCGCATTTTGTTATAAGCCTACTACATAACTGTACTAAAATACAGTACCTGCTTTACAGTAATTGTTCAAAGTGTCCTCCTCCAGTTGCTAAGCAGTTTTCGGCACGCATGAGCAGGGACTGAGTAGCA